>ENA-ORDA01002788-ORDA01002788.1-marine-metagenome-genome-assembly--contig:-NODE-2788-length-12885-cov-3.427936_pt1 | contig 12885 bp, 12 predicted proteins | sample MGYA00237778_ERZ508506 | MGnify/ENA primary metagenome ERZ508506 (study PRJEB26177, sample SAMN06267891) | marine metagenome | isolation source: Monterey Bay, California, USA | place: Pacific...
TCGTTTTGGTCTTCACCGATTGCGACAACAAGTCCGCCGCTACCGACCTTTTGCAAAATGCTGCCAGTTTGTGGGGGTTGACGCGCCTTAGCTGCTGCGGCGCCTTCGGGTCTGCCGCAAGCGGGTGGGGCCATTGCCATCTGTGCCGTCGCTGGCTGAGGAGAAGCCGCCCAGAGCAGCTTCGATCACCTGCAAGCTTGGGCGATTTTGTGGCACATGCGCTACCAATGCTGCGCGCATCGCCCGCAGGTGGTCAGGTGTGGTGCCGCAACAGCCGCCGATTATGGTTGCGCCGCAGTCGCGGGCCAAACTGGCATAATGGGCCATCAGCTCTGGCGTGCCGTCATAATGGATATGACCGTCGTGATATTTTGGAATCCCCGCATTGCCTTTCGCAACGATGGGCAGCTGCGTGCCAGTGTCGGAAAATCCCAAGACTGTCCGGAGCAGATCCGATGCCCCCACGCCACAATTGGCACCAAAGGCGAGCGGTTTGTTCGGAATTTTCTCCAGCAATTTCACCATATCCGGCGCAGTAATACCCATCATTGTGCGCCCTGCCGTATCAAAACTCATCGTGCCGACCCAGGGCAAATCTGCGAGAGCAAAAGCCTCTGCTGCGGCGCGGTACTCGTCGCCGAAAGAGATCGTCTCAACCCAAGCCACATCCGCACCACCAGTCTTTAAACCCTCGGCCTGTTCGTGGAATATTTCCACGGCCACGGCATAGGAGAGCGGGCCCATGGGCTCCATAATTTCGCCAGTAGGACCGACGGAGCCGGCGACAATGACCTCTCGCCCAGAGGCATCCGCCACCTCACGACCAATCTGCGCCGAGATGCGCGACAGTTCGGCGGCGCGTGCCTCTGCACCATGAAGTTTTAATCGCGATCTATTGCCGCCGAAGGAATTGGTCAGAAATAGATCGGATCCAGCATCGACACTGCCTTTGTACAGCGCTTTAATTTTCTCTGGCGCGGTGAGATTCCAAAGCTCTGGCGCATCTCCCGAAGACAAGCCCATGTTGAACAAATTGGTTCCGGTGGCGCCATCGGCCAAAAGCCAATCGCGCTGTGCAAGCATGCGTTGCAAAGGGCTTTGCGAGTCTGTTGTCATGTCATGGCCTTCTCAGTAACCTTGATCTTACGTCATGCCTGAAAGCAAAACATGAGTGAAATTGATTTTCATCATGAAGATTATGAAAAATTGGCGATAAAATTTAGGCCCCCGGCCCGCCAAAACCTGCCCTCCGGGCCGGGCCGGGAAGTTTGATCTGATCGTAGGCGCTGCGGTGCGACAAAAACTTGCGGTCGGCAGGGGGTGAGCTCTCCTGTGCCGACTTGCCGCCCGTCGTACATTGCCATAAGAGGCGAGCAAAGCACGGAGAGTCACATGGCACGTCGCAAGTTGGTTTATGAAGGCAAGGCAAAGATCCTCTATGAGGGTCCGGAGCCAGGCACCTTGGTTCAGTATTTCAAAGATGATGCCACGGCATTTAATGCTGAGAAAAAAGATATCATCGAAGGTAAAGGCGTGTTGAACAACCGCTTGTCCGAATTTTTCATGACCGGTCTCAATACTTTGGGCATTCCGACCCATTTCATCAAAAGCCTGAATATGCGCGAGCAATTGATCCGCGCGGTCGAGATTGTGCCTTTGGAAGTCATCGTGCGCAATTATGCTGCCGGCACCATGTCCAAGCGTTTGGGCATAGAGGAGGGCACGGCCCTGCCGCGTCCGATTGTTGAATTTTGTCTAAAAGATGATTCTCTGGGTGATCCCTTGGTGTCAGAGGAACATATCATCGCCTTCAACTGGGCCAGCCAACAGGATTTGGACGATATGTTGGCGCTGGCTTTGCGTGTGAATGATTTTCTATCTGGCGTTATGTATGGGGTTGGTATTCGGGTTGCGGATTTCAAGATTGAGATTGGCCGCGTTTATGAGGGTGATTATCAACGCCTGATAATCGCCGATGAAATTAGCCCAGACAGCTGCCGGCTTTGGGATCTCAAAACGGGTGAAAAACTCGATAAAGACGTGTTCCGTCGTGATTTGGGCAGTTTGACAGATGCCTATGCCGAAGTGGCGCGCCGTTTACGGGTCTTGCCGGAAAACCCCGCGCCCATTAGCAAGCCCACTTTGATCAACTGACCTGAAGGACAAGACAATGAAAGCTATCGTCACAGTTATGCTCAAGAATGGCGTGCTCGATCCGCAAGGTGAGGCTGTCAAATCGGCGCTCGGAGGCCTTGGCTTTTCCGGGGTAAATTCCGTGCGTCAGGGCAAGGTGATCGAACTGGACTTGGCCGAGGGGACAGACCCGGCGGTGATCGATGAGATGTGCAATCGCCTTTTGGTGAATGCGGTGATCGAAAGCTATCAGCTGGATATCGCATAATGCGCGCTGCGGTTGTTGTATTTCCCGGATCGAACTGTGATCGTGACATGGTTGAGGCGCTGCGCCAATCGGGCGCGGATGTGGCCAAAGTTTGGCATAAAGACGCCGAATTGCCGACGGGGCTCGATCTTGTGGCGATTCCCGGTGGGTTTTCCTTTGGCGATTATTTGCGGTGCGGCGCAATTGCGGCGCAATCTCCTATTTGCCGGGCGGTGGTCGATCATGCCACTCGTGGCGGTTATGTCTTGGGGGTCTGCAACGGGTTTCAAGTTTTGAGCGAAACAGGTTTGGTTCCCGGAGCGTTGATGCGCAATTCGGGATTGAAATTTCTGTGCAAAACTGTGGGGTTGACCGTTGAAACACAGGACAGCGCCTTTACCGCTGGCTATAGTCAGGGCTCTGAAATCCAAGTGCCAATTGCGCATCATGACGGCAATTACTATGCCACAGAAGACGATCTTAGAGCCCTGGAGGGCGAGGACCGGGTGGCGTTTCGCTATAGCGACAACCCCAATGGGTCAATGTCTTCAATTGCCGGTGTATTGTCTGCCAATCGCCGCGTTTTGGGCATGATGCCGCATCCGGAGCGGGCGATGGATGCGCAGATGGGATCGGCTGATGGGCAGGCGCTTTTCCGCGCGTTGGTGGAGCAAACCACTCTGGCCTAGGCTTGGCCGCTTGAATGGCGCCGCCGAGCACCGTAACGCTAGTGCATGTCTTCCGTTACTGAAAACTCCGAAACACTCGCACCGCGTGTCGCCAACCTGTCTTGGCGGGTGCGGATTGCTTTGTTGACGATTTTTCTGATTGCGGTCGCAACCGTATATTTTACCAACCAGTTACTCACTGCCAGATTCACGCAATCCACCCTGCAAAGTGCCCAGCTGCGGTTGGCGCTATATTCTGGCAATATGGTCAGTGAGCTGCAACGCAACTCGATCGTGCCCCGGCTGCTCAGCAGTGACGCGGAGCTGGTGGGGGCTTTGAGCTCTCGAGATTATCAGCGCACCTCGCAACGCTTGCTGTCATTTGTGGATGAAATTGGCGCGGCGGCGATTTTGCTGTTGGATTTGGATGGCCGCGTTGTGGCGGCGACTGATCGCAATCGTTTGGGTGAATTGCAACGCAATTTGCCACATTTCGTCGAGGCGGCTCGGGCCAGCGAAACGGTGTTTACCACCCATAAAATGGATGCGGGCGGGTATGATTTTGCCTATTCACGCCGCGTGGTGGCCAATAACAAAACCCTTGGTGTGATCGTGGTTGAGGTGGATTTGCGCAAGTTTCAATCGGCTTGGGCGGGAATATCTGACGCGGTGATCGTGTCTCTTCCCAACGGTCCGATTGTCTTGGCCACAGAGAAAACTTGGATTGGCCTGCCTGAAGAGGAGGCGCTGGCGGTGCGTTCTGCGCCCAGTGCGATTGAACGCGCTATTCGGGCCACGCAAGATTGGACCGCCCTGCCGGCCGATGCCTATGTGCAGGGGCGGGCGGTTATGCGGCGCGAATTGCGCGTGCCATTTCGTGGCTGGACCATGGTGTTGTTCACGACCTATGGTGGAATCCGCCAGAGGGTTAATGCGGTTTTAGCCCTCGAGATCATGGGATTTTCGATCCTTTTTACCTTAGCATTTTACCAATTATCGCGCCAAACCTTGACGCGTGCGCTGTTTTTCCAACAAGAATCTGATGACTTACGGCAACTCAACCTGCGTTTGCAGCGCGAAATTTCAGAGCGTCAAAAGGTGGAGAAGAACCTGCAAGTGGCAGAGCAAACCCTGGCGCAATCTTCGAAACTGGCCGCTTTGGGGGAAATGTCAGCGGCGGTCAGCCATGAGTTGAATCAGCCTTTGGCCGCTATGAAAACCTATCTTGCCGGGGCCAAGCTGTTGCTACAACGCAAACGTATGGATGAGGCTTTAAGCTCTTTTCAACGGATTGACGATCTTATTGGCCGCATGAGTGCCATTACCCGGCAACTTAAATCCTACGCGCGCAAAGGCGGCGATGATTTGGTGCCGGTGGATGTGCTAGCGGCCCTGAACGGGGCATTGGAAATCATGGAGCCGCAATTGAAATTGCGGCAAGTCTCCTTATCTACGTCAGTGCCGAGCACCCCGGTCATGATTTTGGGAGATCAATTACGTTTGGAGCAGGTCGTCGTAAACTTGTTGCGCAATGCATTAGATGCCACCTCGATGATAGACACGCCCGAGATTGAGCTCTTGCTGATCGGCGGTGAGACAGCGACCTTGACCGTGCGGGATAACGGAGAGGGGATTTCAGACCTTGATGACCTATTTGAGCCGTTTTTCACCACCAAGAAGCCCGGCGATGGGGTCGGGCTTGGTTTGGCGATCTCTTCGGGGATTGTATCCGATCTCGGGGGGCGTTTGGTCGCGCGCAACAGTGAGCAATCGGGCGCTGTATTTGAGGTGACGCTGCCGATTATTGATAACCACAAAGACGAGGATTGAACATGGCCCAGGCGATGAAAATTGCAATCATAGATGATGAGCAAGATATGCGGCAATCCATCAGCCAATGGTTGGCGCTCTCGGGTTTTGAGACAGAAACCTTCGCGTCAGCGGGCGATGCGCTCAAAGGATTGAGCGCAGATTACCCGGGTATCATCGTGACCGACATCAAAATGCCTGGCATGGACGGTATGCAATTTCTAAGGAAGGTTAAGGGCATCGACAGCAATCTGCCGGTGATCATGATCACAGGGCATGGGGATGTTCCCATGGCGGTTGAGGCCATGCGCATCGGCGCTTTCGATTTTTTGGAAAAACCCTTTAATCCCGATACGATGACAGATTTGGCCAAAAAGGCGACACGGGCGCGGCGTCTGGTGTTGGACAATCGGCAACTGCGCCGCGAGCTATCTTCTGGCAGCTCCATAATGGACAAGCTTGTAGGCGCCAATGGCGTCATGGAGCGTTTGCGGGAGGATATTTTAGATCTGGGGCAAGCGGATGGTCATGTGCTGATCGAAGGGGAAACCGGTACTGGCAAAACCCTCGTGGCCCATGCGCTCCATGCCGTTTCTGCAAGGGCCCGCAAGAAATTTATTCTCTTCTCTTGCGCGGGTGAGGAGGAGGAGACGATCATGCGGCGTCTATTTGGTCCTGCGGGCGAAGAAGATCGCCTGCCGGTCTTAGAAGCCGCGCGGGGCGGAACCTTGGTCTTGGAGGATATTGAGGCTTTGAGTCATCAGGTGCAATCGCGCTTGCTAAAAGCCATAAATGCCCAAGGCGATCCCTCCGAAACCCGCATCATCGCAATTTGCAACCTGCAAGAGCAGGGCAAGACCTGCGAAGATGTGTTGCGTCCTGATCTTTACTATCGCTTGGCGAGTTTGCGCATTGAATTGCCGCCCCTGCGCACGCGCGGCGAAGATATATTGACGCTTTTTACGCGCTATGCCGATCAGTTTGCCGAAGAATACGGGTGCGACAGCCCCAGCGTCACGGCGCAGGAGGCGGCGCAATTGCTTCAGGCCCCATGGCCCGGCAATGTCCGACAGCTGATCAATGTGGCCGAGCGCGCAGTGTTACAAAGCCGTAGAGGCAATGGCACCATCGCCTCGCTTTTGATGGCAGAGGGCGATGATGATCGGCCCGTGATGACCACAGAAGGCAAGCCGCTGAAAGAATATGTCGAGGCGTTTGAACGCATGTTGATTGACAATACCATGCGCCGGCATCGGGGCTCTATTGCCAGTGTCATGGAAGAGCTTTGCTTGCCGCGCCGGACCTTGAACGAAAAAATGGCAAAATATGGCCTCACTCGCGCAGATTATGTTAGCTAAAACCGCGCGGTGGAAAGAGCAGGGCGATGGGTGCTATTTTCCAAGTAAATCAGCTGATTTTTCCGCTGGTCCAATTTTTAAGGCGCCGTTGTTCTCAAGAGATTTTGAGACCATGTGCATTTAGCCATTGTCTTCCCCCCCGCTTCACCTTTAAACTCAATATATACCTAAGGTTGCAAGATACCTTAGGCGAATGGTTTTTTTCGCAGTCTTTTGCGCGTTATAAAATGCGCGGGAGTGCGATGGAAAATGGCTCTTAGGAGCCACGAGAGATGACCCTAGTTTTCAGATGTGATCGAAGACAAGGGCAGTTAACAGGCAGGAAAATCCTGTCACAGAAAGCAACGCGATGACACAGGCGCAGGCTATAACATTGGATGAAGGCAGGCCTTTGAGCCGCCCCCATGTTGCGTGCATCGCCCTTAATAGACATCCCGTCGGTTTTGGCCTCCTTTCAGGGGGCCTGCTGAGTGATGCAAGTGGATATAATGGCAAAAAAGATGCTTATCGATGCCACGCACGCGGAAGAAACCCGTGTTGTGGTGGTGGATGGAAACAAAGTTGAGGAATTTGACTTTGAATCACAAAACAAACGGCAAATAGCTGGCAATATTTATTTGGCGAAAGTGACGCGGGTAGAACCCTCGTTGCAAGCTGCCTTTGTTGACTACGGCGGCAATCGCCACGGGTTTTTGGCCTTTTCTGAAATTCATCCGGATTACTATCAGATCCCAGTTGCGGATCGTGAAGCTTTGATAGCCGAGGAAAAAGCCTATGCGGAAACTATGGCGGCGGAAGCAGAGCAGGAAGAGCAAAAGCCTAAGCGCACGCGACGACGCCGGGCAAAACCTGCGGCGCAGCGCAGTTCAGATCCCATTGAAACGCGGGACGTTAGCGCCGTTGATGGGATGGAGACCATTGATCTCATTCCGGATGAAGCGGCGGAAACTACAGCGCCTTTGATGGAGAGTGATCCTTTTGAGGCTTCACCCGAAACCGCTGAGAGCCAGAATACAGCAGAGGCCGTCTCAGAGGTGGATACCGTATCTGAGGACGATGACGGGGTGGCTGAGCCCGAGGCAGCGCTTGAGCCTGAGGATGACGCGGGCGCGCAAGATCATGATGGCGCGCAAGACCAAGATGAGGACGATCTGTCCGACGATGGGATTGAATCTGTCGCCCAGGAAGATGACAGCGAAGACGTGCGCCCGGTGCGCAAGCCACGTCCACGGCGCTATAAGATCCAAGAAGTGATCAAAGTGCGCCAAATCATGTTGATCCAAGTGGTCAAAGAAGAGCGCGGCAACAAAGGCGCAGCTTTGACCACATATCTATCGCTTGCGGGTCGCTATTGCGTGTTGATGCCTAACACAGCGCGCGGCGGCGGGATCAGCCGTAAAATTACCAATGCCGCTGACCGTAAGAAACTCAAAGAAATAGCGACGACAATCGTTGTGCCTGAAGGAGCAGGCTTGATTGTGCGGACAGCTGGCGCGAAGCGTACCAAGACGGAAATCAAACGCGATTACGAATACCTGCAACGCATGTGGGAACAAATTCGTGAACTCACGTTAAAATCGTCCGCTCCAGCGGCTATTTATGAAGAGGGTGATCTGATCAAACGCTCGATTCGCGATCTTTACAACCGCGATATTGATGAAGTTTTGGTCGAAGGTGCGGCGGGCTATCGCAACGCCAAAGACACCATGAAAATGATCATGCCGTCCCATGCGAAAAACGTGAAGCATTATGTGGATCCGATGCCACTCTTTGCCCGTTTTCAGGTCGAATCCTTTATGGATGGCATGTTTAACCCCACGGTGCAGCTGAAATCTGGTGGCTATCTCGTCATCGGTATCACCGAGGCTTTGGTGGCCATTGACGTAAACTCAGGCCGTGCAACCAAAGAGGGCAGCATTGAGCAGACCGCTTTGAACACCAATCTGGAGGCCGCCGAAGAGGTGGCGCGTCAACTGCGCTTGCGCGATTTGGCCGGGTTGATCGTGATTGATTTCATCGACATGGATGAACGCCGCAACAATATCGCGGTCGAAAAACGCCTGAAGGATAAGCTGCAATCTGATCGTGCACGCATTCAGGTTGGTCGGATCAGTGGTTTTGGCCTGATGGAGATGAGCCGGCAGCGCTTGCGCCCAGGCATGTTGGAAGCCAGTACGCAGCCCTGCGCTCATTGCCACGGCACCGGTTTGATCCGCTCGCAAGACAGTTTGGGTCTGACCATTCTGCGCGAGTTGGAAGAAGAGGGGGGGCGTGCCCGCTCTAAAGAAGTGCTGATCAAAGCTCCGATCAGCATTGCTAATTTCTTAATCAATCAAAAGCGTGAGCATATCAGTCAGATAGAGCAACGCCATGGGATGGCGGTGCGGATTGAAGCGGATCCATTCTTGGTCAGCCCAGATTATACGATTGCGAAATTCAAGACAGCTACGCGCATCGTTCCTACAAACGCCATGACGGTCAGCTCGGTGGATTTTGCCTTGATGGAAGAAATTGATGAGCAAGGTCAAGAGGATGATCAGGCTGACGTGAATGAGGCGACTGAGACCTCCGAAGACGCAGATGCGCCGAAGAAGCGGCGGCGTCGCCGTCGGCGTCGGCGGGGCGGCAGCGATGCGGTGGCGGGAGAGCCGAACCAAGAGGATGGATCCCACGATGAAGCGGAGGCTGACGAAGCTCCTGTTGAAAGTGTCGGCGAAGAGGATAAGCCAAAACGCCGCCGCCGAACACGCGGTGGGGCGAAAGCCAAGCCTGTTGATGACAATAAGGTTGACGACACGCCGGTTGAGGAAAGCTCTGAAGAGCATTCGGCTCAAGAGTCTGAGGCGGTGCAAGCCGCTGTTGCCGCCGCGCCAGAGCCTGCTGCGGTGGAGCAAGATGTTGCGGCAGTGGCTCAAACACCGCCAGCCGAAAAACCCAAACGGGTGCGTAAACCGCGCAAGACCAAAGCGCAGCGCGAGGCTGAGGAGGCCGCGGCAGCGCAGGCCGCCGATCCTGCCGCTGGGGCCGAAGAGGTCGTCGTGACTGAAAAGGCTGCGCCAGAAACTGCGCCAGAGGCCGTGCCAGACACTGCGCCAGAACCTGCGCCAGAACCTGTGGTTGAAAAGCCTGCGGCAAAACCAAAGCGTGTGCGCAAACCTGCTGTGAAAAAGGCCGCTCCGGTCGAGGAGGCCGCGGCTGATGTGCCTGCGGAGGTCCCTGCGCCAGAAGCCGCTGAACCCGAACCGGCACCAGATGCGCAACCAGAGCCTGCGCCCGAAACTCCGGCTGCGCCCAAAAAGCGTGGGTGGTGGTCACGCGGCTAAAGATAGTGCCACATACCAAGGGCTCCGCGATTGCGGGGCCCTTTTATCTTAACCGGTAGAGACCTAAGCCGCGCTGTCGCCTTTGCGAATTAAAAATCGCAATTCCGCACCCTCGCTGTGTTGCTCGATCAGAGTATGGCCCGCCTCAGCGCAGAAATGCGGCACATCAACGATGGCGGCTGGGTCATCGGCCCGCATCAACAAGACCGCCCCCTGAGCCATTGCCATCAAACGCTTGCGGGCTTTGAGCACCGGCAAAGGGCATAACAGCCCAATGGCATCCAAGTCTTCGTCCCAAGTCATCACAGCGCCCTATTGTCGATCATTACACCCTCTTGCGCCCTGCATGCCGTAAAATTTTCCCACGCGCCAGAGGCAGCAGGGGGATTTTGCCGATCATATGGGCACAGTGATGTGACAAACTTTCAGATGACGCCAGCGCTTAGATAGCCTAAGACAGCCTAAGACCAGAAAAGGCCGCTTTAATGTTGGGAATTGATCTATGGGATGCCGGGCTGATTCCGGCTATGTTTGTGGCGCTGCTCGGCGGGTTGATCAGCTTTGTGAGCCCCTGCGTGCTGCCCATTGTTCCGCCTTATTTGGCCTATATGGGCGGGGTGAGCATGGATGACATGAGCGCCACAGCGCAGGCGCGCCGGCGCGTGGTTTTGGCCGCTCTATTCTTTGTTTTGGGCCTGTCCACCGTCTTCATCTTGCTGGGCTTTACCGCCTCAAGTTTTGGCCGCCTGTTTTTGTCCAATCAAGATTGGTTTGTCAGCGGCGCGGGCATTTTGGTCATGGTGTTTGGAGCGCATTTCCTTGGCGTCATCCGCATTGGCCTTTTGGACAGGGAAGCGCGGATCGCGGGGGGGGACCGCGGTGGTTCGGCCTTTGGTGCCTATATTTTGGGGCTGGCCTTTGCCTTTGGCTGGACGCCCTGTTTGGGCCCCATTTTGGGCACAATCCTCGCGCTTGCCGCCGATACCGCCAATCCCGCAAAAGGGGTCATCTTGCTCGCCACATATGCGGCGGGCCTGGGTATTCCCTTCGTGTTGGTGGCGGTGTTCTTTCCGTCTCTTACAGGGCTGATGGCTTGGATGAAGCGTCATATGATGCGGATCGAACGTATCATGGGGTTGCTGCTCTGGACCGTTGGGCTGATGATGGTGACTGGGCAATTTACCCAGTTCAGCTGGTGGATTTTGGAGCAATTTCCCGCTCTGTCAGCCCTCGGGTGATGAATGAGCTGCGACCGGCTTTGCCAGGCTGTGATGCTTTGAGCCTATCAGCTGTATAAAGAGATTTAATTTCTGATTTGCATAGGTTATGAGATCTGCATATTTTGAGGTCTCCCTATGGGGCATAGTTTTAAACGCAAAGTGTTTTATATTCCCGGGTATGATCCAATTCATCCCCGACGGTATCGCGAGCTTTATCGGGCAGAATTGGCCGCGCAGGCTGCCATCAGCGGCTATGACATCACCCTGAGCGCAAAGACCCGGCCGGGTGGCTATGGCTGGCTTGTGGACAGTGACATCTACGGCAGATCTACGCGCGCAGAATTTGAAGTCATGCTGTGGTCTGATCTTGTCCGAACGTCGATGTGACGTGGCATTCTGGCGACCTATGGGCATATGTTGCGCACCGCCTATATCTATATCGCCAGCGGTATGCTGTGGCGACTTATGCAGCTGCGCAAAGGGCCGGTGATTGCCGCGCTTTATCCGGTGGTGTTGTTGGTCGCGCAGGCAGCTGTGGCTTTGGCGCTCGCCTATGCTGCGGGAGTGGTGTTGCGGTTGTGGCACCCAGGCCTGTACTGGCTAGGGATCGCGGTGATCCTTTGGGTGCTGATGGGATTTTGCCGATATGACAATAGGCTGTTTGCCTATTATTTGATGCATCATTACGCCTATTCGACCGCTGTCAATGGAGCCCATCAGAACGACTTGGAAGCCCGATTGGACGAATTTGCAACGCGGGTGCTGGCTGCGCTCCGCAGTGATGTGGTTGAGGTATTGCTGGTCGGTCATTCCTCGGGGGCGCATTTGGCCATCTCGCTCTTGGCGGATATTGAGCGCAGTGGCGCGGTTCAAAGCGGCGGCCCGACCCTCTCATTTTTGAGTTTGGGGCAGGTGGTGCCGATGGTGTCTTTTTTGCCAAATGCCCACGGCCTGCGTCGTGATTTAAAGCATATGAGCGCGCAGCGGCAGATCACCTGGGTCGATGTGACCGCGCCGGGGGATGGCTGTACCTTCGCGCTTTGTGATCCGGTGGCTGTCACCGGCGTTGCCCCGCCGGATCAAAAATGGCCCCTGGTGCTGTCAGCCGCCTTCAGCCAGACCTTGTCTGCCGAAAAATGGCGAAGCTTAAAGCGTCGATTTTTCCGGCTGCATTTCCAATATATCTGCGCATTTGATCGCCCTGGCGATTATGACTATTTCCAAATAACGGCGGGCGCTTTGACCCTTGGTGAGCGCTATAAAGATCGCGCGCCCTCTCCGGGAAAAGTGACCCGCGCTGTGTCAAAATACAGGCGGACCTGCCCATGAGTGGGCCATCTGCGCCGCCGCCGCTGCCACCTGTGCCGCCCAAACCGCCCGCGCGGCCGGGGCGGGTGTCTTTGTGGCGCTATGTCAAACTGTTCCGGCGCGATTTGCTTTCGGCGCAACCGGCCAAACTTTACCGCGCCTGGATGGCGGAGTTCAAAACCCCCTTCTTTCGCAGCTATCTGGTCAATCAACCGGAGCTGGTTGATTTGGTGCTCAAGCGCCGTCCGCGAGATTTTCCAAAATCAAACCGTGTCAGCGAGGGGTTGCGGCCTCTTTTGGGCAACAGCGTATTTTTGACCAATGGCGCCGAATGGGAGCGGCAGCGCCGGATCATTGATCCCGCATTTGAGGGTGGCCGTCTGCGCGAGGCCTATCCTGCGATTGCGGCAGCCGCAGAGGCGGCCGTGGCACGTCTTGCTCCCAAGGCCGGGGGCGGCCCGGTGGAGATAGAGGCCGAGACCAGCTTTGCCGCCGCGGATGTGATCTTTCGGAACTTGTTTTCTATTCCGATTGAGGATCGCATGGCGCGGCAGGTGTTTGAAGAATTCAAAACCTATCAACGCAGCCAACCTGTGGTCAATCTTGCCGCATTCTTCCGTTTGCCCAAGTGGATGCCAAGACCTTTTGCCCGCAGAACCCGTCGTAGCGCGGCGGTGATACGCCGGTTGATCAGCGATTTGACAGACAAACGCGCAGAGGCGCTGGCGGCTGGCACCGCGCCCAATGATTTGGCGAGTAAAATCATGACCACAAAAGATCCGATTACCGGGCTGCGATTTTCCGCGTCTGAGATGGTGG
>ENA-ORDA01002789-ORDA01002789.1-marine-metagenome-genome-assembly--contig:-NODE-2789-length-12884-cov-6.746545_pt1 | contig 12884 bp, 10 predicted proteins | sample MGYA00237778_ERZ508506 | MGnify/ENA primary metagenome ERZ508506 (study PRJEB26177, sample SAMN06267891) | marine metagenome | isolation source: Monterey Bay, California, USA | place: Pacific...
TTAAAGATGATATCCGCTGGTACTTCTCCAGGTACGGCATTTTTTGGAAAAGCGATGAAGTCCAGCGCTAAGCCGCCGATGACCGTTCCGAGCGCAGAGGCGGCTTTGCCTGCAAACGCTCTGGCGGAATAAATGACCCCCTCTTGCCGCTCTCCTGTCTTCAGTTCAAGCTCGTCTGAAATATCAGCAAACATGGAGTTAATTGTAATAAATACTACCGGCACAAGCACCGCTGATATGAACGAAGAACCTATAAGCAGCGGTAGGATAATGGGACTGCCATTTTCTGGCAACACCTCAAATAATCGAAGCACAATCATCCAATTAACACTGATCAAGGAAATAGTGGTGCCACCCGCTAAGCACCATTTTTTATCAAAAACTCGAACCATATAAGCCGCAAGTATTGAGCCGACGGGCAGTCCCAACAGTACGCCTATGGGGATGAGTCGAAGCTGGTCAGTTTCCAGCCCCCAGAAATGGATTCCCATAAATGGGGTGAAGGCACCCTCAATCGACAAAACCAATGTAAGTAGCAAAAGTCCGAAAAAAATTGAGCGATAAGAAGGACTTGAAAATGCCGTAGCAAGTTCCTTTATTAGTCTTCCGGGTCCAAGGGGTTGGGCTGCCGGTGTCCCGGTAGCTAAATTAGGAATTTCGCTGCGTGTGCCCCAGACACATAGCATGATGGCTGTGAAAGCGATCACTGCTGCTGACGCGGCCATTTTTGAATAACCATCGGCGTAGTACATGCCATTTGCCAGACCCTCTTGGGGAGGAAAAACTAGGGTGAGCATAGCGAAGTAAAAACCGTACCCCGCAGCAGCGCCAAAAAGCAGGCCAAACGAGAATAGCGAATTTCTATCGTTGTAGTCAGTGGCCATCTCGGCGCCCAAGGCAAGATGTGGAATATGGTACAAGGTCAGAAAAGTCCTTACTGAAACCGCAAAAACGAGCACCCAGCCGAAGTAAAATAACTCACTCATGCCATCTGGTGGGAAGAACAGCAGAAACAACGTGATGCCTAGAGGGGCTGCAGAGGCAAACATAAACGGATGGCGCCGACCCCATCGAGATTGAAACCGATCAGAGACAGAACCGGCGACGGGATCGCTTATCGCGTCAAAAACGATCGCGATGGCGAGTGCTATCGAGGTTAATGTTGCGGAAACGCCCAGTATCTGGTTGTAGTAAAACAGCAGGAATGAGTTGAAAGCAGAGTTCTTCACGCCCTCGCCAATTTGACCAATACCCCAGAAGAGTTTGAGTCTGATCGGTAAAAATCGCTCGGACCTTTTTGATTCGTTTTGTGTCGCGGTTACCACTTATTGCTCTAAGAAAGGGTGGAAGGAATTAGTGTGCTAGCGTCAGTACCATCTTGAGGGTATTTTTATCCAGTTTGCTGAAATACGGGCCACTGATCTGTTAGCTCGCCATCCTTCAGTACAACAAGATCGCCGAACTGCAACATAACATGTTCACTCTGAGTCGGCCGCAAAAACATATAATCGTCGACTTTTAAATCGACCGATCTGGATGCCATCATCGGTTGCTGATTGGTGCTGTGGTACATCCAGTCTTGTATGCCGGGTGGAGAAACAACACCGGCTTTCCAGTACCCGCCGTAAATGAAGTAAACTTGTGCTGTGTTCGGGTTCCAAAGCGGTAAAAAACGCGCAGAAGCCGGGTCACCAGGAATCGTAAGTTTGTCGTAGTGTTTCAGCACGGGCGTAGCAATAAATAAGGCTGCCTGCTGTTTTGAGAGGTGGGCAGTATCGAAATCCGATGGTTTGACAATGCCCGAGCCAGCTGAAAGATCGTTGAGCAACCTGTCTTTCTCATACAGTCTGATTGTGTGGCTACCCGCACCGTTGATGGTGAGCGCCGCAGGATCCAGTCCATGTTGTTTGATCTGATCGATTTGTGCCGCATAAATTTGCAGCACTTTGCGCATTGCCGGGTGATCGTAAGTATCAGCGACGCCGGCAAGGTGTGGCTCGTAGCCCATAAAACCGGCAAACTCAAGATGCGCAGGGTTCGCTAATGTGGTTGCGAGCGCTTTGCTGCTGGCCTCGGCGCTGGCAAATCCACCTCGGTGTAGCCCTACGTCGAGTTCGAAATTGACGCGCATTTTGATGCCGAGATTTTTGGCGAGCGCGAGATACTGTTCCAGACGCTCTTCGGAGTCGATAAGCCATTGCACTTGTGCAGCAGCATTGAAGCGGGGATTTCGTAAATTTGCATAGAAGGTTCGAACCGCAGCGACGGGCATGGGCTTTCCCATCAGCACATCACTATCCCAGATTTTTTCAGCGATAACATTCAGGAAAGGTTGATGAAAAACCATCAGCGCGCGGGTACCTGCGCGCTGCATGATGTGTTGTAAAAGGGGCACCGATGGCAGTGACTTGACCACAATTCGATAGGTTCTCGGTGACTCAAAACCAGCGGTGAGGGTATCGATGTTGCTATTGGCACGGTCAAGATCGAGCACCATCACCGGGCGCCCCGGGCCCTGCGATTTCAATATTTCATTCATGCTGGCAAAGTACTGATTGTGCGGGCCACCCAGATCACCGGGCTTCCATAGTGCTGCACCTGCGAGTCCAGCGCCGGCAATCGCTGCTGAACCCCATAATAATGTTCGGCGTCTCATATGCTTGTCTCTGACTTTTGCTTGTTCGAGATGCTGTTAAAGAAACAGTTTCTTCAAGTGTGCATTTAACATGCGTCCGCTGGGATCCAATTCCGCACGAATTTTTCTAAAGTCCTCAAATCTTGGGTAGAGTGTCGTCAGTTGTTCACGCCCTAGCGAGTGAACCTTACCCCAGTGAGGGCGGCCGCCGTATTTCCAAAATATAGGTTCGGCAATATCAAAGTATGTTTTGTAGTCATATCCAGCTTGTTGGTGAATCGAGATGGCGGCGAAGTCTTCGTGACCCGAGTGCATACCGAGCCAGGTTTCGTCTCCCTGGACGTAGCGATATTCCAGCGGGTAAACGACGTCAATTTTTTGTTCCATCACGGTATTTAGAATTTCACGTAAGCAGGCAGTGCCGTTCCTTAAGGGTACGGCGTATTCCATTTCGTTAAATCGGTTATGGCGAAGATTCGATAGTACGCTATAAGATGGGCCAACTTTTGTTTCTGGTTCTAACAGACCTACTACGCTATCTACCATTGGCTTGCGTAGCATCGCTGGCGTGCTCATCCAGAGGTCGACGATGTCTCTGAATTGCTGGTCTGCGCCTGGGTCAACCGGTGGTATGAAATCTGGTTCATCTGTTTCGTTTATCGACAGACTCATGGTGTAGTCTGAGTAGAGAAATGGAAATAATTCATGGTGACGATTCGATGCCGCGTCGTCATCGAAGGTGTCGAGCGCATCTTCGAGTGTTTTCACAGTAGTGACCGCTTTCAAGCGATAAGCGGGGCGGGTTTCCGTTGTAATCTGGCTAATAACCCCTAATGCGCCCAGGCTGACGCGCGCTGCTTCAAAAACATCTCCTCCTGAAGCTGCATCTAGGTCGAGTATCTTGCCTGTTGGTGTAATAAGTCTTAATGCCCTGACGTAATCAGATAAGCCGCCGAGCGAAATGCCTGTGCCATGCGTTGCTGTGGAGATTGCCCCTGCAAATGTTTGACGGTCAATGTCTGGCATATTGATCATGGCGCGACCGACTTGATTGAGTGGTCCACCTAGGTCCGCCAACATCGTACCGGCACCAAATGTGGCGTCACCGCTTTTTTCGTCATAACCCAACAAGCCGCGTAGCTGGTCAATGACGATAATATGCCCGTCAGTGGGTACCAGAGGTGAAAATGAATGCCCCGAGCCTACAGGGCGCAATGCACCGCTTGTCGATTGGATATAGTCGACAAGTGCCGCTTCGTTCTTTGGGACTACTCTGCCTGCTGGCACGCAGGATAGCTCGCCGGACCAGTTGTACCATGGCGTGGTGTTTGTTGATTTTGCATTAGAGGAAAATGCCCGCGATGAGCCAAAGAGTCCCGCGAGGGCAGAGCCGGTGAGAAATTTTCTACGACTAATCATTGCATCGACTCCTTGCGTGGCGAACCAGACATAAATTCGATCATGGCGATAAAATCAGATGTTTCGCATGACATACAGTAGCCAAGCGCCGGCATCATATTAAACCCCTTAATCGTGTGTTCAAGCAGCATTGCCTGTCCTTTCTCAAGTCTCGGTGACCACTCCTCGGCATTACCTGTTCTTGGGGCGCCGGCTTGTCCTGCAACATGGCACTGGGCACAGCTGCGGGCCCATTTCTCCATGACATCGGATGAGAGTGCCATTTGACTTGTGCCAGTAATTTCCGCTGTCACACGGTCAGGTTCACCGACTTCGCTCTCTGTGCAGCCCTGCAGAAGCCACGCGACAAGCGTGATCAGCGCGATGCTAGCAATGCGTCGGGGTTCGCCGCTAATCTGTTTCCTTCCCTTGGTCATCATTTATTCACTCGTATAATTTGATTGCTGCGGTTAATTTATCATGTCGCTGGTGTGGATAAGGCGCGTTGACCAAATTTTTTTTCGTGATGCTTTTAGGTCGCGCAGCTAAAGGATAAGCCAATGGGAAATTACAGCAGGTCGAAACGCACCTAAAACGCGTTTTATCACAAACGGGGCATAACATGCGCAGGCGCAAGAGACGTCAAGTGCCGTGTGGTGTTGCGGAAATGTTGTTTGAGCAGAAAGAGGTTGTCGTTAATAATAAGATTAGTCGATTTGAGAAAGCCTAGTTACCTGTTCGAACCTAAGCTAATAAACATACGAGATGACGGTGGTCAAGGATAGTGAAAACATCGCTATATTGTTAGACTTGCCAATGAACGGTGTGGCATGCCGTGATAAGCAAAAGTGAGGGGGTGTGAGCTGCTGGCAATGTTTGATAGACAGCTGAAACTTCAATACGGTCATGGCGATGTAAGTTGAGAGAGAGGTTTTGATGCTTGATAGTGCAAAAAGAAATGCGCTGATTGGTCTGGCGGGGAGCGAAAATTTTCGGGACGATGATGAGGCGAAGTCTGTGTGGGGGCAAGATTGGACTCGTTTTCATGAGCCAGCGCCTTCTGCTGTTTTGTTTGCGCGTGATTTGAGTCAACTCTCTCAGGTAATTAAATATTGCCATGATCACCAGATTGCAGTTGTCCCCTCGGGGGGGCGCACAGGTCTTGCGGGTGGTGCGGTTGCTTGCGAGGGTGAAGTTGTCGTCAGCTTTGACCGCATGGTACAAATTTCTAACTTTGACTCAATATCTAAAACTGTCGATGTCGAGGCTGGCGTGGTAACGGCTAATTTACAGCAATTCGCCGTGGGTCAGGGTCTTATGTACCCGGTCGATTTCGCATCATCTGGATCAAGTCAGCTGGGTGGAAATATAGCGACCAATGCTGGTGGTATAAAAGTCTTACGCTATGGTTTGACGCGCGCATGGGTTCAGGGTTTGACTGCAGTGACGGGTACCGGTGAGGTGCTTGAGTTAAATCGGGGGCTTGTTAAAAACGCGACGGGCTACGATTTGCGGCACTTGTTTATCGGTAGTGAGGGGACCTTGGGACTCATTACTTCAGCGACAATGCAACTAGCAGAGGCAGCGCCAGATCTTGATGTGATGGTGTTGGCGGTACCCCGTATGCAGGATACGATATCAGTGCTGTCCGCGTTTCAGGAAAAGGTCAAACTGACGGCGTTTGAATTTTTCTCGGACATCGCGCTGAAGCATGTTTGCAAACATCGTTCGCTGGCGAAGCCTGTGCAAACATCATCAGCCTATTATGTGCTGCTGGAATGCGAAACATCTGAACAGATTCATGAGGCCTTTGAAGACTGTGTTGCGAAAGGTTGGGTGATCGATGGTGTGCTTGGCGCAAGCGAAGCGCAAAGGGCGCAACTTTGGCAGTACCGAGAGGGGATATCAGAGTCCATAACGCCGTTTACGCCCTACAAGAATGATCTGTCGGTTCGTGTCAGTGACGTTCCCCAATTTTTAGCGGCGGCAGAAGCGTGTGTCGGCGAGCGATATCCTGGCTTTGAAATCGTCTGGTTTGGACATATTGGCGATGGCAACCTGCACCTCAATATTTTGAAACCTGCCTCGCTGCCGGTTGCGGAATTTAAAGCCCAATGCGAACAGGTCAGTGAAGAAGTGCTGGGGATTGTGGCAGACTTCGACGGTAGTGTTTCGGCAGAGCATGGGGTTGGATTGCTCAAGAGAGAACAGCTGCATTACTCCAGAAGCCGGGAAGAACTTGCTTTGATGCAAGGTTTAAAAAAAGTGTTCGACCCTGCTGGAATCATGAACCCGGGTAAGTTGCTTCGCGCGCCAATGGCGCGATAGCGATGCTTGGCTGCAATGAATAATAATGCTGCCTTGGTTCGGACTAATTGCTCCAGTAAATAAAAGTGTCTTCCTCGGGGTTTAATTCCTGTCTCAAGTGTTTGTCGACATTAATGGAGCTGGCGCCGACAGTGTCCCAAAGGGGAGGTACCATTTCCGCGTTATGTGCTGCAAGCAATGCCATCATTTTCGCAACTACCTCGGGGTTTTCCTTTGCGACATTGTTTGATTCGCCCGGGTCTGAGGCGAGATTGAATAGCCAAGTGTTTCCAATGAGCGGGTCGGTCGCCATCTTCCAGTTATGGTGTCTGACTGTTCGATACTTGCCTGCACGCCAGAAGAGCGTATCGTGCGGTTTTGCCTGTATTTTACCTGCTCGCGCATAAGGCATGAGGCTCACACCGTCAAGCTTGTGCTCTGGGTTTAACCGGATGCCTGCGGCGTCTGCAGCTGTGGCGTAAATGTCAAAATGGTGCACTGGTTCGTCGAAGTTTTGCCCCGCTGGTATTTGCGCGGGCCACTTGATGAAGTAAGGCACGTGAATACCGCCCTCAAAGTTTGTGATCTTCCAGCCACGAAACGGCTTGTTAAGATCTGAAATGCCGACATAACCCGCGCCACCATTATCAGAGGTAAATATCACAATCGTATTGTCTTCAAGCCCGTTGTCTTTTATTGCTGTCAGTACTCGACCAACCCCGCGGTCAAGCCCCCTGACCATGCCTGCATAGACGCGTTCAGTATGATCAGAAATGTGTGTCAGGGCGTCATAGTCCTGTTTTGCCGATTGTAGGGGCGTGTGTGGTGCCCAGTGTGCAAGGAAAAGAAAAAATGGGCGATCAGTGTTATTTTCAATCACCTTAACAGCTTCGTTAGTATAGTAGTCAGTAAGATATCCGTCTGGCTCAAAAGCTGCGCTGCCGTTATAGCTTGCCGCGTATTTCATACCCGCCCATAGGAAGCGATCAATGGGGTCGTAAGAAAGCTTTGAGTTGACGACGTTAGGGTCGTCTTCCGCGGCATATAGTCCCGAGTGCATGAGTAAGCTCTGATCAAATCCCTGATCTTGTGGTGCCATGCCGTTCTTTCGGCCAAGGTGCCATTTACCAATGTGTGCTGTGTAGTATCCGTGAGCCTTCAGCTCTTCCGCAATAGTGACTTCGCTGGCGGGTAAGCCCATTTCATCGTAGGGAATGGTTTTGGCATCTTCGTTTAAGATTGTCGGAGGCTTATCCGAGGCTGCTGACATCAGCCCGATTGCTGTTGGCATTCCCGCCGGCGTTGGGGTGAACTCAAAGCCGAAACGTGAGCCGTATCGTCCGGTCATCATCATCGCGCGGGAAGGCGCGCAGGTTCCCTGCCCGGCATAGCCGTTAGTGAAGTTAATACCTGACTGTGCAATAGAATCTATATTGGGGGTGGGCACGGTGCCTTGAGCGACACCTCCACCATTAAAAGTGAGGTCGTTCCATCCAAGATCGTCCGCCACTATGAGCACGATGTTGGGTTTATCCGATCGCTTTTGCGAGACCACTTTGCCCGTTTCCCAAATAACCTCCTGATGTTCACCTACGGGTGTGCGCTGATCGCTCATGATTGAGATCGCTGTGAGCGTGATCTCAATGCGAAAAATCCAAGCAACCATTATCAGAAGTGCTGTGCCGGCTAGGCCAAAGGATAGACGTCTAATAATCATGTTCGGTGCCTTAGAAGTTTTGCTAATTGTAATGATGTACATTAAATAAGTCTATATACTGAGAGTCCCACTTGGAAAGAAGGAGTCGCTCAATGGAGGTTATTAACAAGGTCAGTCCGTCTGAGGAGCAGATAAAGGGGTTCTTTGAGCCAGGCGCAGAAGGCCCAATCTACATGCTAAATCTACTGAAGTTCAAGGATAAAGCTGAATATGAAGATGGCAGTGAAACAGATCTTACCGGGGCGCAAGCGTATGCACGTTATGGTGCTGAGGTGTCAAAGATTTTGATCAAGCTGGGCGGCGGCGGAATGTTTAACGCAAAAGTTGAGCGCCTGATGCTTGGCGAGGTTGAGGATTTGTGGGATATGGTTGCGATTGCAATGTATCCCAGCAGACAAGCGATGATTGATATGATGCAGTCAGAGGAATATCAGGCAATTCACCATCATCGCGACGCTGGACTTGCGGGGCAGTTGAATATTGAAACGACGAATGCCGGCGGTATGTGGCTAGGCGGTCAGGGGATTGAATAACCGACCTAAGCCGGTTTTTGCGCGAGCAATTGCAAGACGGCAGCCTGGCCAGTGTGACCCGCACCCTCAATAACCTGACGATCTAGCTCTGCAGCATGGAGGAACAACAGGTCCTCGAAAGCCGAATTGATCAGTTCCATTGTTAACATGTATTCGGCCAAAGGTGGGCCGCCGGTATTAAATGTCAATTGCCTTGGTGTATAAGATTCTATGATCAGATGGCCGCCAGGCCTCAGAGATTTGAGCAGCCTAGGGTAGATGATGTCTTGTAGATTTTTTGGTATGTGGAAGAAGATCGAGACAATGCAGTCCCAACGGTTTGCACCGAGATCGTATTCAGTCAGGTCAGCGTGAATTGTTGTCAGAGGAACATCGTTTCTTGCTGCGAGTTGCTGAGCTTTTTGGAGTCCAACAAGTGACATGTCGACACTTGTCACGCTGTGACCTAGGCTGGCCAGAAAAACACCATTGCGACCTTCACCATCGGCGAGACACAACACGTTGGATGCTGCTGGTATCTTCTCAGCGACAGACTTGAGGAAGTCGTTAGGATCAGTGCCAAAGAGGTAGTCTTCAGTCGCGTATCGCTCATCCCAGCCTTTACGCTTTTGCGGCGAACTCGGTTTCTCGTTCATTTTACCGCCTGAATGGCTGCTTTCATCGTTGCGTCAGTGACGGCTCGCCTATCTTCTCCCCACGGCATTGGCATCAAAATTGGATGTTCAACACCGGCATCTATGTAAGTCTTCACAAAGTCCGTGACCGCTGTTTCGGAGCCTATAAAATCAATCGCTTGGATCATACGTTCCGATATCGCAGCAACAGCACCTTCGCGATCTTTTTCTGACTGTTTCTGACGTAGTTCGTTAACCTCAGCTTCAAATCCTGCCTCTTTGAACATCCGTGCATAACCGTCTGCCATCGCGTAGTTGAACAAGTCTCGGCGTGCGGAGTTGGCCCGCTCTTCTAGGCTACCCACGGCGGCATGAACGTAGGCGTAGATGGTTGCATCACCGCCTTTGCGGACCTGTTCGACTGATGCACCGACATGAGATGCCGGCAGATAATTGAGTAACACGCCGTCGGCGATTTCGCCTGCGAGCTTCAGCATCTGCGGGTTCAGCGCAGCCATGATGATCTTCGGTTTTCGATCTCCTAACCGCATGCCCAATCTGAACCTTTTCACTTGATAGAAATCCCCTTCGAAGGTCACCGACTCACCGGACAGACATTCACGCAGCAGTGCAACGTATTCTCGCATCAGCCCTATCGGTCTGTTGGTTGCTTCGACACCGTGGGCGCGAAGTATACCTGGCGCGGAAACCCCCAGACCCAACAAAATATCAGCGTCAGGGGTGAGCGCCTGCAGTGTGGCGGCGGTCATGGCGGTGAGCGTTGGTGCGCGCAACTGCACCGGAATAATGCCGGTGCCCATATCCAGTTTCGGTGCAGCCTGTGAAGCCGCCCCAAGCAGTGACATAGCGTCGGTGCCGGTAGCTTCTACGGTCCAGAAGGAGCTATAGCCCATATTCTGTGCGCTAATGGCGATATCTGTTGCCGCGGCGGGGCCTAGTACCGCGAGGCTGCCAAAGGTGACTCCGAGAGGTGTTGCTGACATGTTTATTTCCTGTGGAAAATTGTATTCACGATTAGACAGTTTACGACATGTTGAGTACGGACTATAGATGTTGGCAAGACAAAGTCGGCTAATTACCAGTGACGGTGGATGTCTTGCATGCTTGAAGATATTCTAGACAGCAACATAGCGATAGATACTCACATCATGTTTCAACCTCTCACGCCTGCGTTTGCCAGTAACCCTTATAAAGTTTACGCGCGCCTGCGAGCACTAAAAGCACCGTACTATTTTGAAGACATGAACGTGCACCTGCTTTCACGGTATAAGGAGGTCGAAGCAGTCGCCAGACAAGGCGCGATGGTTCGCTCATTGGCAGCGGTGATGCCTGAAGAGTTTGTGCTCCAGGAACAAAAGTTGGCGAATTTTCATGACATACCAAATCATGAGCAGCTTGTTCAACTGAGTATGCTGGAACAGGATGGTCGTCATCATCGTCGACTACGGATGCTGGTGTTGCGTGAGTTCTCTCGCCAGTTTGTCGAGAAACATCGCAACATGATTCAACAATATGTCGATCGTCTGCTGACCCCCTTACTTGAGAAACGAGATATTGACTTCGTCGCAGAACTCGCCGCGCACGTGCCAGGACATATTATTGGCAATATACTCGGTGTCCCTGACGAGGACTGTCCGCAACTACGTGTTTGGTCTGAGAATATTGTTCAGTACTTTGATGCCGACAGAACCGAAGTCAACAAGCAGCGAGCGGAATCAGCAACCATCGAGTTCAAAGACTATCTTGTTAGACTGATTGCAGCGCGCGAGAATAAACCACAGGATGATTTGCTTTCAGTGCTGATCGCGGCGAAGAACGCCGGTGAGCTTGATGAAACAGAGCTGATTTCGTTGAGTTTGTTAATACTCGCAGGCGGACACGGTTCGACAATCGACGTCTTGGGAACAGGGCTGCTGGCATTGCTCTCGCACCCGGATCAACACAAGAAGTTGAGATCGGCACCAGAGCTAACCGGAACGGCCATACATGAAATGTTCAGATATGACTCTCCGTTGCCATTCTTTCATCGCTATGCGAGCGAACCGGTCGAGGTGATGGGCCGAACTTATCCGAAGGGAACCAAGTTTGGCTTGCTTTACGGATCCGCAAACAGAGATCCGGCGCAATTCCCCAATGCTGATAAGTTTGAGATTGAGCGCGCCCCGAATCGCCATATTGCATTCGGTCGCGGAGCCCACCTTTGTCTAGGTAACAATTTGGCGCGTCTGGATATGGAGATTATCTTTAAAACGTTGTTAGATCGTACGAAGGATATTCAGTGTGATACTGATCAGGCGCGCTATAAGCCAGGGCTTTCAGCCCGAGGTCTGTTGGAATTGCCAGTGCGTTTGATTCCCGAGTCATGACCTTGAAGCCAACAAGCCTGCAATCAATCATGTCTAAAAATTCTTTAGTACGACTGCTACTGGTGCTGCTGTTGGGCTTGCTTGCCGGCTGCGACGACAATCGGAGTACCTATTCCATCGCGACAGGTGGTACGGCTGGCCTTTACTACCCTTATGGCGGGGGTATGGCTTCTATTTGGTCAGCAAGGCTGAACAACATCAATGTTAAAGCCGAAGTCACCGGTGGTTCAGTGATCAATGTGATTCAGGTTGCTAGAAAAGAGAGCGAAATGGGCATAGCCATGGCTGATGTCGTCACGTCAGCCTACGTCGGTGGGGGTCGCTTTCCAGAGCCTCTGCCGCTCCGCGTCTTGTTCACTGCCTACCCGAACATTGTGCATATCTTGTCGCTTGCAGAATCTGAATTCGACAGCGTCGCATCACTTGGCGGCAAGCGTGTCGCCCTGGGTGCTGCGGGTTCAGGCACCGCCGTGGCGGCAACTAATGTGCTGACATCGCTTGGTGTAGATGATATCGCACCGGTCTATCTGAATTTCGCTGAGACAACGAGCGCGTTAAAGGATGGGACTATCGATGCGGGCTTTGTTGTCGGAGGCCTTGGTATTGCGGCAGTGACTGAACTGTCGGTCACCCGCAATCTGAAATTAATACCATTGACGACCGATGAGCTAGTGAAACTGAATCAGGACCACCCGGCTTACAGCCGTACTGATATCCCGGCATCAACATACAATGGCGTTGATAGCGATGTTCAAGCTCTCGGGATATGGAGCGTTGTCGTGGTACATGAAGATATGCCGAACGATGTTGCTCGGTCGCTCACCTGCACTATTTACGCGCATAGGGAATCCCTGCTGAAAATTTCCGCGGTAGCAAAATCGATGACGGTTGATAACATCAGGAAACTGAGTGCTGTACCGTTGCATAACGGTACATTGGCGTACTTGGAGGACAGGGACATGGCCTGTGAATCTGGGCTATGAAAAACATCTTGGTAATAAGTACGGTGGCGCTTGCCGTCACACTCTCGCTCTATCAGATCTGGCAACCTCTAGCCGGGTTTTTCGCGCCCGGTGTGATCCCCTTTGAGCAAGTGTTGGGTCTGCAGCCAGCAACCTATTTCAGGCCCGTGCACTTAGCATGGATACTGTGCCTAGGTTTTCTTGTTTACCCACTAAATTCAGCAAGGTTTATTGATTATCTAGCGATACCTCTGGTGCTGGCGGCGACTGTACGAGTGTTGCAGTTCGACTACCAAGGACTCGATCATTTGCTTTATGGTCTCGACGGGTT
>ENA-ORDA01002790-ORDA01002790.1-marine-metagenome-genome-assembly--contig:-NODE-2790-length-12883-cov-5.494612_pt1 | contig 12883 bp, 12 predicted proteins | sample MGYA00237778_ERZ508506 | MGnify/ENA primary metagenome ERZ508506 (study PRJEB26177, sample SAMN06267891) | marine metagenome | isolation source: Monterey Bay, California, USA | place: Pacific...
TATGACAATTACTTTTTTCATTCAAAGAAGTTTAAAGTCTTATAACCACCGTCTTTTAGATACTGGTCTTGCTTCATTAATTTTATATCACTACTCATCATATCTTTTACCAAAGATTTTAGATCATATTCTGGAGTCCAGCCTAACTTAGTATTAGCTTTTGTTGGATCTCCAACCAATAAATCTACCTCTGTTGGTCTATAATATTTTGGATCAACTGATAAAACTTCAGTTCCAACTTGAATCTGGTATTCAGGATTATCACATGATTTCACAACAGCTTTTTCATCTACTCCATTACCAATAAAATCTAACCCTATTCCTACTTCTGCAAAACTCAATTTTACAAAATCACGAACTGAAGTTGTTTTGCCAGTTGCAATTACCCAATCCTCAGGTTCATCTGCTTGTAAAATCATCCACATCATTCTTATATAATCTTTAGCATGTCCCCAATCTCTTTGCGCATCTAAATTCCCTAAGTAAAATTTCTTTTGTAAGCCTAAAGCTATTCTTGAGGTAGCTCTAGTAATTTTTCTAGTAACGAATGTTTCTCCTCTTAAAGGAGATTCATGATTAAATAAAATACCATTACAAGCATACATTCCGTATGCTTCTCGATAATTTACAGTAATCCAATAACCATAAATTTTAGCCACACCATAAGGAGATCTTGGGTAAAAGGGAGTAGTCTCTGACTGCGGTACCTCTTGCACCTTCCCAAATAATTCTGAAGTAGAAGCTTGATAAATTCTTGTTTTATTTTCTAGGCCTAATAACCGAACAGCATCTAATATCCTCAAGGTACCTAATCCGTCTGTATTTCCAGTATATTCTGGTATTTCAAAAGAAACAGCTACATGACTCATTGCAGCTAGATTATAAATTTCATCTGGCTGAATTTCTTTTATCAAACGGGTAATGTTGGTGGAATCTGTCATATCCCCATAATGCAAGAAGAAATTACGATTGTCAACGTGAGGGTCTTGGTATAAATGATCAATTCTATCTGTATTAAATAAAGATGATCTTCTCTTCATTCCATGAACTTGGTAGCCCTTTTTTAATAAAAACTCACTCAAATAAGCACCATCTTGCCCTGTTACTCCTGTTATAAATGCTACTTTCATTATGTATTGGATTCTAATTTAATTTGTTTTAGGTTGTCAATATTTTCTTGAAACCATTGATATGTTTTTTTTATACCTTCATTTAATTCTGTAGAATACTCCCAACCTAACTTTTTAATTTTGGTAACATCTAATAATTTTTTTGGAGTACCGTCTGGCTTTGTTTGATCCCATATTATATTTCCATTATGTCCAACAATATTTTGTATGATAACTGCCAATTGACCAATAGTAATATCATTTCCAGAGCCAATATTATATAAATGGTCAGATAACTTGTTTTCTAGAGCAAAAACAACTGCATCTGCCATGTCATCAACAAATAAAAATTCTCTCAATGGAGTTCCACTTCCCCATAATCTAACTGGTAAATTACCATTTACTTTAGCTTCATGAAATTTACGAATCATTGCAGGTAACACATGTGATGACTTTAAATCAAAATTATCAAAATACCCATACAAATTAGTGGGCATTAAACTAACGTAGTCTTTCTCATATTGATTTCGAATAGCTTGACAGGCTTTTAGACCTGAAATTTTTGCAATGGCATACCACTCATTTGTTGGCTCTAAAGAGTCTGTTAATAAATATTCCTCTTTTAATGGTTGAGGAGCAAACTTTGGATAAATACAAGAACTTCCTAAAAAAATAAATTTCTCAATACCTGCTTTGTGGGCTCCATCTATTAAATTATTCTGAATTTGCATATTCTCCATCAAAAATTGATATGGAAAATCATTGTTGGCTAGAATACCCCCAACTTTTGCTGCAGCATCAATCACTACTTCTGGCTGTTCTTTTTTGTAAAAATTGATAACAGCTTGTTGATTTCTTAAATCAAGTTCTTTACTAGATTTTCCAATTAAATTATTATATCCTTTTTTTTCTAGAGCTCTCCAGATTGCAGAACCTACCATCCCATTGTGTCCAGCTATGTATATTTTTGTTTCTTTATTCATTAAAATTTTAATATCCAAAATTATTGAGTTTCAAAGCTTACAATTACTTTTTTCATAAGATTAAACACCTAAATCATATACTTGAACTACCCCCACTAAATCATTAGATTCATTTACTACTAATAATGAATTTATTTTGTGTTGGCTCATAATATTACTGGCTGAAATGAGTTTATCTGATTCATATATTAACTTTGGATGATTACTCATTAAATCTTCTGCCTTTAAATTGAAAAAATCCTTTTCTCTAGATTCCATGGTTCTACGAATATCACCATCTGTAATGATACCAATAATTTTATTGTTATCGATAATTACAACCAATCCTAACTTTCCCTCAGAGATTTTTTGAATAACTTCTTTGATAGTAGCTTGAGATGAAATAATTGGTAAATTTTTCTTTTTCATCACATCTCCTACCGTGGTTAGAAGTCTTCTTCCTAAACTACCTCCAGGATGAAATTTAGCAAAATTTTCTTCTTTAAAGTCTCTCAACTTCATAAGGGTAACAGCTAAAGCATCTCCCATTACCAAAGTAGCCGTAGTTGAAGAGGTAGGAGCTAAAAATAAAGGACACGCCTCTTTATCTACTGCTATATTTAAATGATAATTGGTGTTTTTTGCTAAAGTAGAATCATCATTACCGCTCATGGAAATGGTGCAATTCTTTTGATGTTTCAAAAAGGGAATTAGTTTTAAAACTTCGTCTGTTTCTCCAGAATTTGAAATTAATAAAACAATATCATTTTCTTCAATCATCCCTAAGTCTCCATGATATGCTTCTCCTGGGTGCAAGAAAAAACTTGGTGTTCCTGTACTTGCAAGAGTAGCTGCAATCTTCTTTCCAATAATCCCAGACTTACCCATTCCAGAAACTATTAACTTTCCAGAACTTTGTAAAATAGCATTGATGCCCTTTTCAAAATCATCTGTTAATCTTTTGGATAGGTTTGCTATCTCTTTTGACTCTATTTCAAATACTTCTTGAGCTAGTTTTTTTATGTCCATTACAAGCGTTCTTTGATGGTTTTGATTTATTTAATTGATTTCCAAAATTACGAAAAAGGGTTGGGTTCTACTAATAAACACGGATTCCTATATATTTAAACAACTTCTGCCACAACAAATGTACTGCCTCCAACAAACACAACATCATCTATCTCAGCATCAGAAATCGCTTTTAAATACGCTTCATGAACAGAACCATAAGCATCTCCTACTAAATGAAAATTTTCAGCTGAAGATTGCAAATCAACTTCATGGAGTCCTCTGGGAATATTGGGTTTACAAAAATAATAAGTAGCCTTTACAGGAAAAAGTGAAAGAATATCATCTAATTTTTTATCGTTAACTACCCCAAGAACCATATGTAATTTATTAAATGACAGACTAGCTAGTTGATTCATTACATAAGACAGCCCCTCTCTGTTGTGAGCTGTATCACAAATAGTAAGTGGTTTATGCTGTAAAACATGCCATCTTCCTTTAAAATTAGTGTTTTGTACTACATTTTTTAAACCCTTTATGATATGGCTTTCAGAAATCACATAACCCTTCAGAACTTTTACTGCATGAATGGCTGTTGATATATTTTTTTCTTGATAGCTTCCTAATAAATCAGATTTGTAATCATATTTTTTATCTGAAGCAAAATAAATATCTGCATTCATTTGTATTGCTTTGTTAATAAAAACATCTACAACTGCATCTTGCTTTTCACCTATAATGATGGGCGTATTTTGTTTTATAATACCTGCTTTTTCAAATGCAATCTCAGGCAAAGTATCTCCCAAAAACTGCATATGATCGTATCCGATATTTGTAATAACAGCTACTTCTGGATGTATAATATTCGTAGAATCTAAACGTCCTCCTAAACCAACTTCTATGATAGCTATATCTACATTTTGTTCGGCAAAATAGGCAAAAGCCATTCCAACAGTCATCTCAAAAAATGAAAGCTGTTGGTTCTCTAAAAAATATTTATTATTAGCAACAAAATCAACAACAAAATTACGAGAAACTTCTTCTCCATTAATTCGAATTCGCTCAGTGAAATTTTTTAAATGAGGAGATGTATACAAGCCAACTTTATAACCCCCTTCTTGTAAAATACTTGAAATGATATGAGAAGTAGATCCTTTTCCATTGGTACCACCAACATGAATAGAAGCAAATTTATTTTGCGGGTTCTTTAACTCATCACAAAAAGCACTAATATTGGTAAGATCTTTTTTAAAAGCTGTTTTTCCCTGTCTTTGATACATCGGAAGTTGAGAAAACATCCAATCTAATGTTTCTTGATAGGTCATTATTTGGTGAGTGAAAACTTATAAATAATCGTTCCTTTTTGTTTGGTTGGGGCATTTGGATCGGCATTCCAAGTAGTTCTTAATGCTGCTTCCCTTGCTGGCTTTAATAGACAATTAGCAGAATTTGTAGTTCCTTTTACTCCCGAAACCGCCCTAATAACTGTCCCATATTTATCAACCTCAATACTAACTACAACTGTCCCTTCTTCTTGACAATTTGGTTGTTCTATTGGTTTACTTAAAGCATTTCTACCTACTAAATTATAATTACTATCCCCCGAACTACCTGTATTTCCATAATATTTTGTAGAAGATGGATCTCCGTTTTTATCTCCTTTTAAACCCGAAACAGCATCATTGCCTTCGCCAGCTTTATTCCCATCAGAAGCATCTCCTTTTAATAAATTATCAAAAGCTTGCAATGTGTTCTTGGATGGTTTTTTAGGCTTAGGTTTTGGTTTCTCTTTCTTAGGCTTCTCCTTTTTTTCAACCTCCTTTACTTCAACATCTTCTGGTTTCTCAATTACCGGGGCTTCTTTTTCAGTTTGAGTAACCACTTCTTCTTTGATTGTTTCTTCAGATATATCTTCTTTAGTTTCCTCCATTTTTTCATCCTGAACTTCTTCCTGAACTTCTTCTTGAACTTGCTCTAAAGATTCTTTGGAAGGAAGGATATCATTAGGCATTTCATACCCTTGATTTGAGGTGCCAAAGTTAATTGCAATTCCGTATTCTTCGGGAGGATCTTGATACTTCATCCCAAAGTTAAAAATCATCCATAGAAGTGCAATTAAAATAACAGCGGTTATTGCGGTAGATTTCTTTTTATATGTAGTATCTAAGAAAGCCATTATTTTCCTTTAACAGCTAAAATCATTTTGAGTTTATTCTTGTTGGCTATATCAATTACTTTCATCACACTTTTATATGGAACGTTTTGATCTCCTCTAATAACCACAGTTTTTTTCTTATCTAGGCCTACTTTGTTTAGAATTTCTATTTCTAGATTTTTTTCAGTCACAAAAGTTTTATCAATATAAAATTTTGATTGATCTGTAATGGAGATTGCTACAGAGGTGTTGTTTTCTGTTTTACCACCTGCTTTGGGTAATAAAACATCTATGGCACTAACTGTGACCAGTGTAGAAGTTAACATAAAAAAGATCAATAGCAAAAAAACAATATCTGTCATCGAAGACATATTGAAATTTGGATTTACTTTATTTCTTCCTCGTAAATTCATTATACAGGTTCATTTAATAAATCTAAAAACTCAACAGTTTTTGCCTCCATTTGATACATCACTTTATCAGTTCTAACAACGATGTGATTGAATGAAATATAAGCTATAATTCCAACAATTAACCCAGCTACTGTAGTGGTCATAGCCGTATACAAACCATCAGAAAGTAATTTAATATCTATTTGACCTCCAGCGTTAGCTATTTCATGAATGGCAACGATCATTCCTATTACTGTCCCTAAAAAACCAATCATAGGTGCAGCTCCTGCTATGGTAGCAATCACACTAACATTTTTCTCTAATTGGTAGACCTCTAATTTACCTGCGTTTTCTATTGCTTTATTAATATCATCCAACGGTTTCCCTATTCTAGATATTCCTTTCTCAATTAATCTGGCTGTTGGAGAATTTGTTTTTTTGCACAACGCATCAGCAGCTTCCAATTTTCCATTTGAAACATAATCTTTAATCTGATTCATAAAGTTTTTATCAACCTTAGATGCAGCTTTTATAGCAAAAAATCGTTCAAAATAAATATAAAGAGAAACAGCTAATAGAATAAATAGAATAGCTATAATTATTTGACCTCCTAATCCACCATCTACTATTAATTTATATACAGATAGAGTTTTTTCTTCTGAAACAGCAGCTACGATTTCGGTTGATTCTTGTAAAGTTGATAACATACTTTTTTAAATTATTTAATTTAATAACGGGGTATTAAAATATAAATTGTTCAAAAAACAATCAGAATTTATAAGATGTTTTTTTAGATAAATTGTCTTAGAACCATGAATGAGGCTGATCCTACAAGAAAACCAACAAGTGCTAGCCAAGAGATTTTTTTTAAATACCAGAAAAAATCAATTTTTTCCATCCCCATAGCCACAACTCCTGCTGCAGAACCTATAATTAACATACTTCCACCCGTACCTGCTGAAAAAGCAATAAAGTGCCATAATGCATTATCTAAAGATTCAGAAAACATACCTAAACTAGCCGCTACTAATGGAACATTATCGATAACAGCAGAACCTATTCCTAATAAGATTACAACTAAATCAGAGACCTTAGTACCTGGTAATTCAGAACCTATTAAAGGAATACTTTCTTTTAAATTATCAGCAAAATTGAAAAGAATTCCTAGAGATTCAAGAGCAGCTACTGCCATCAATATCCCCAAGAAAAATAGAATACTTGGCATCTCTATTTTTGATAAAGATTGGTGTACAGGACTATGATGTGCACCTTCTGAATGTTCTTTTGCTTGTTCTCCCTCTACACTAGAAATTGAAAATTTAGAACTACTAAAAATTTCTGCAAATGTTGCCACTACTCCTAATGAAAGCATCATTCCAACATACGGTGGTAAATGAGTAAACGTTTTAAAGAAAGGCACAAAAACTATAGCTCCTAAACCAAGGTATAACATAATTGCACTATACTTACTTTTTGGCTTTTCTGAATCTTCTTCATCATTAGCTATATCTCCTTGAAAAGCTGGCAAAAAAGATGCTATTACTGTAGGCACTAGCATACACAACATGGAAGGTATAAATAAATAAATAAATAACATTCCTGCACTTACCCTTTTAGCAATCCACAACATAGTAGTAGTTACATCACCAATTGGAGACCAAGCACCACCAGCATTTGCAGCAATAATAATTAAACCAGCAAACCAAATTCTATCATCTCTCTTTTTAACAATTTTTTGAAGAATAGAAATTAAAACTATAGTCGCAGTTAAATTATCTATAATTGCAGAAAGTATAAATGCTAGAATAGCAAACATCCAAAGTAATTTCTTTTTACTTTTAAAATTAACATACCCTTTAATTGTTGAGAATCCATCAAAATAATCTATAATTTCAACTATGGTCATAGCACCTAAAAGAAAGACTAAAATTTCTGCTGTTTTTCCTAAGTGATGGAGTAATGTCTCCTCTACTAAATGCATTTTATCAGCGTGCAACATAGAAGAAAAGCCTTCAACCAAACCATGTTTACTGGAATCAAACCAATTTGAAAAACTATCAACTCCAAGTGCTACAATTGCCCAACATATAGACATCATTATTAATGCTGGTATCAGCTTATCTAATTTTAGGTTATGTTCTAAGGTTATTCCTAAGTATCCTAGTACAAATACAATAATGATGATAAATTCCATGTAATTTTTTAAATTAAATTAATTGTTTCAAAGCAATTTCAAATGCTGTTTTACAAATTTCTTTTTTACTATTATTTTTATTAAAAGTGCTCATAAGAGCTCTTTTAATAGTTTCAGAAGTGTCTCTAAAAATTGCTTCATCCTGCATAGGTAATTTTACTCTAGATTCCATTAAATAGGCAAATACTCTTGCTATTCCACAGTTAGAAATAAAATCAGGTAATAAACTAACTTGAGAGTCTGTAAATTCCATGATAGGTCCAAAGAAAATTTCTTTATCTGCAAAAGGAACATTTGCTCCAGGAGAAATTACCTCTAAACCAGACGAAATCATTTGAGTAATTTGGTCTCTAGAAACCAGTCTTGAAGCCGCTGCAGGTATAAAAATCTCTGCATTTTGAGACCATATTTTATTATTTATTTCTTCAAAAGGTATCATATGATCTGAAACAAGTTTGTTACCCTCTTTGTTTAGAAATAACTGAGTCATCTCTTCTAAAGAAAACCCTTCTTCTTTGATAATCCCTCCATCTCTGTCTATAATTCCAACAACTTTTGCCCCTAATTGAGTTAAATAAAAAGCAGCAGCAGATCCAACATTCCCAAAACCTTGAACAACTGCTTTTTTATATTTTATATTGCCTCCGTATATGTTATAATAGTGTTTAACAGCTTCTGCTACACCATAACCAGTTAACATATCAGCAATGGTATATTTTCTTGATAAATCTGGTGAGAATTTTTTGTTTTCTATTATTTTAATAACCCCAAGTCTGAGTTGACCGATTCTATTAATCTTATCTGCTTCTGTGGGTTTAAAATGTCCATTAAAAATACCTTCTTGAGGGTGCCACACACCACAGTCTTCGGTAATTGGAATTACATCTTTATCTGCGTCCACATTTAAATCTCCTCCAGTACCATAGTAATGTTTTAATAATGGGGTGACTGCTTTATACCATCGTTCTAAAACACCTCTTTTTCTAGGGTCATTTGGATCAAAATTAATTCCAGATTTAGCACCACCTATTGAAGGCCCTGAAACTGTAAACTTAACTTCCATTGTTTTTGCTAAAGATAAAACCTCATTCATATCCAAGCCTTTTCTCATTCTAGTTCCCCCTCCAGCTGCACCACCTCGTAGTGAATTAATTACAGTCCAACCCTCAGCTTCAGTTTCCTGATCTTTCCAATTAAAAACTATTTCTGGCTGTTTTTGTTCATATTTTTTTAGTAAGTCTTTCATTAATAGTTATTTAATTTTAAAAAAATTGAAACGTTAACAATTCCAGCAAATTAAGGAAAAAAAACACTAATTAGAGATGTTTTGATTAAATACTTTTCCAGATGAATGATTTATTTTAGCCCCCGTTACACTTGATAAGCAATTTATTTTATCATGAATTTTTAACACCCCAAGTAAAGAAAAAATCAGAGCCTCCTTATAATTAATAATATCATCTGGAGGAATGATAATTTGTGTGTTAGAATGAATTTGAATTCTCTTTATTAAAAAATCATTATAAACACCCCCACCTGTAAATAAGACATTATTAAAAGGATGAATAATAATCGATATTTGTTGGGCAACATGTTCGATAAACGTTCTTAAAACATCTTCTATATCTAACTTATAGTCATCTAATAATGGATAAACATATCGGAAAACCCACTCTAAACCTAGTGATTTTGGTGGCTTTTTTGAGTAATAATTAAGAGAATTTAAATCTTCAAGCAGCCCTTCATGAACAGACCCTTTAGAGGCAATAATTCCCTTGTCATCATAATCTAATCCAATTTTCTTAGAATAATAGTTCATGACAATATTAACTGGACATATATCAAAAGCTATGCGGTTATTCCCATATTCATAAGAAATATTTGCAAAGCCTCCTAAATTTACACAAGCATCATATTCTGAAAATAATATTCTGTCACCTATTGGGACTAGAGGAGCACCTTGGCCTCCTAACTGAACATCTTGAGTTCTAAAATCAGAAACAGTAATACAATTAGTTATATTAAAAATTTGCTGACCATCACCAACTTGAAATGTTATTCCATTATCTGGCTGGTGCAACACAGTATGTCCATGAGATGCAATAAAATCTACAGAAGTAATTTTATTTTTAGAAATAAATTCTTTCGTTTTATTTCCCAGATACTGCCCATAATCATAATCAAGAACGAAAAGGAGTTCTGTATCTAAATGAATTGAATTTTTCAATGTAGCCTCCCAAAATTCTGAATATTTGATGGTATTTGAATGTATTATTTCGAATTCACTATAATCATTTTTATGGAACTTAACATATACAATATCCAACCCATCTAACGATGTTCCGGACATAAGTCCAATTGAATAAATATATTTGTCATTCATATCCGTAAAAATATGAAATGTTTGTTGAAAATATGCTAGTAAAAAAGTATATTTGAGCTCTTTTTTTACGAATTCAATAACACATATACTAAATGGATTTTAATCTTACCGAAGAACATTTAATGATTAGAGATGCAGCTCGTGATTTTGCGCAAACAGAATTACTTCCTGGAGTCATTGAAAGAGATAACAAGCAAGAATTCCCTAATGAGCTTGTAAAAAAAATGGGAGATTTAGGCTTTTTAGGGATCATGGTTGATCCAAAATACGGAGGAAGTGGAATGGATACTTTTTCTTATGTTTTAATCATGGAAGAGCTATCAAAAATAGATGCATCTGCCTCTGTAATTGTATCCGTAAACAACTCTTTAGTCTGTTATGGAATAGAGCAATATGGTTCAGAAGAACAAAAACAAAAATATTTAACAAAATTAGCAACAGGAGAATATCTAGGTGCGTTTTGCTTAAGTGAACCAGAGGCTGGTAGTGATGCTACTTCACAAAGAACTACTGCTATAGATATGGGTGATCACTATGTTTTGAATGGCACAAAAAACTGGATTACCAACGGTGGTCGTTCTGATGTGTATTTGGTAATAGCCCAAACAGATCGAAACAAAGGACCTAAAGGAATCAACGTTTTTATTGTAGAAAAAGGAATGGATGGGTTTGACATTGGACCAAAAGAAGATAAACTTGGTATTAGAGGTAGTGACACACATACACTTCAATTTAATGACGTAAAAGTTCCAAAAGAGAATAGAATTGGTGAAGATGGATTTGGTTTTAAATTTGCCATGAAAACACTTTCTGGTGGACGAATTGGTATTGCTGCTCAGGCACTTGGTATAGCTTCTGGAGCTTATGAATTAGCTTTAAAATATTCTAAAGAAAGAAAAGCTTTTGGAACAGAAATTTGCAACCATCAAGCTATAGCCTTTAAATTAGCAGATATGTACACAGAAATCACTGCGGCACGTCATCTAGTAATGAAAGCAGCTTGGGATAAAGACCAAGGAAATAGTTATGATATGTCTAGTGCAATGGCTAAATTATATGCATCAAAAGTAGCTATGGAACATACTGTAGAAGCTGTACAAATTCATGGTGGTAACGGATTTGTGAAAGAATATCATGTAGAAAGGTTAATGCGTGATGCTAAAATTACCCAAATCTATGAAGGAACTTCAGAAATTCAAAAAATTGTGATTTCTAGAGGACTCATAAAGGGTTAATTGTAGTTGTATTTAAAAGAAAAATATTTCAATCAAATTTAATATCATATAACTGAAGCCCTGAACCTGGAGCAATAGTTCTTACAAATTTTCTATCATTACCTTCTTTTAAAGAATTAATGATAAAATCAAGAGATATTTTGTTTTTGCCTAGCTCAACTAAAACTCCCATCATTAAACGTATTTGATACCTAAGGAAACCAGCACCTCGTACTTTAAGTACATAACTAGTTTCAGGAAAGAAATTCGCAGTCAAAATAGTATTTATCTCAATAATACAAGAAAGTATATCGCGCTTAAAAACAGTATTTTCAGAAGGCTCTGTACAATACTTATGAAAATAATGAGTACCCTCAAATAGTTTTGCTCCTTTTTGCATCAATTCAATGTCTAGGGCATCTTGAAATCCCACTAGAAGCGCTGCTGAAAAAGGATGATTTTTTGTTCCATGAGAGAAATAATAATGATATTCTTTTAATTTTGAAGATTGTATGATGTTGAAAGGCTTTGAAATATTTTTTAAAGTAAGTACTTTTAAATCTGAGGGAGCATTAAAATTAAAACTCTTCAGAAATTCTTTCTCTTCTACCAACTCATTTGTAAATAATTGAAAAAAATAGGTGTTTGCAGAAACTTTAGAATCTGTTCTACTTGATCCTAAGGTCTTAAAATCTTTATTTTTAAAAACAAATCCTAACGTTTTATCTACCATTTCGTGTAAAGACATCACATTTTTTTGTTTTTGCCAACCGTGAAAACGAAAACCTAAATATTGAATTGAAATAAGATAAGAGTTAGAATATTTCATATTGATAAATATACTCCAAAAAAAAACCTCATTCGTTAGAATGAGGTTTAAAATAGATACTGATAGTATCAGTATAAAGAAAGGCAGCGACCTACTCTCCCACATAAATGCAGTACCATCGGCGCTATTGGGCTTAACTTCTCTGTTCGGAATGGGAAGAGGTGAGCCCCAATGCTATAACCACCCTAAGCTGTTTGAGTTGCTTAAACTCTAAAAGTTAACATATTGGTTTAAATAATATCATAAAGATCATAATAAAAAAAGAGTGTCGTCCCACCCGAAGGTGGGACAGCGTACATAAGTCTATGGGTTATTAGTAATACTCGGCTATGACATTACTGCCTTTACACCTGTATCCTATCAACGTGGTAATCTCCCACGACCCTTTAAAGAAATCTCATCTTGTGGTGGGTTTCGCGCTTATATGCTTTCAGCGCTTATCCCTTCCCGACGTAGCTACCCAGCAGTGCTTCTGGCGAAACAACTGGTACACCAGCGGTCAGTCCAACTCGGTCCTCTCGTACTAGAGTCAGATCCACGCAAATTTCTAACGCCCACAGCAGATAGAGACCGAACTGTCTCACGACGTTCTGAACCCAGCTCGCGTGCCACTTTAATGGGCGAACAGCCCAACCCT
>ENA-ORDA01002794-ORDA01002794.1-marine-metagenome-genome-assembly--contig:-NODE-2794-length-12852-cov-5.594286_pt1 | contig 12852 bp, 19 predicted proteins | sample MGYA00237778_ERZ508506 | MGnify/ENA primary metagenome ERZ508506 (study PRJEB26177, sample SAMN06267891) | marine metagenome | isolation source: Monterey Bay, California, USA | place: Pacific...
TGAGAAAAATATTGGAGAGACTGGAAGCTCGGCGCATCACAACGCTTTTGGTTGGGCATGTGGCGCCGCTGAATTATGGCGCAGCTTATAAAGAGCGGTATGACAGCGCTTTTCAAGAGCTGGCCGCCCGCTATGATGTCGAATTCTACCCCTTTTACTTCGAAACACTCATGGCGTCTGACGGAGTGACACCAGATTTACATAATTATTTCCAAGAGGATGGATTGCATCCAAATGCTGATGGTGTCGCGGCTGTGGTGGCTGATATGGGGCCCTATGTCCTACGGGCGTTGGATCGATAGCGGCATGAGCTTGCAGATTTCGGCCCTTCTGGAGCAGGTGCTGCAAAGCCCCAGACGCCAAGCGCGGCGGGTGGTCGCTATTGCCGGACCTCCGGCCAGCGGGAAGTCCACGCTTGCGGCAGGGCTGGTCGAGGCCTTGCAGCAGGCTGGCCTGGCCAGTCAGCTTGTGCCGATGGATGGGTTTCATCTCGACAATAGCATTCTGACCGATCGCCAAATTTTAGACCGCAAGGGCAGTCCGCCAAGTTTTGATGCAATTGGGCTTCTGCGATTGGTGCAGGTGCTGGGCGCGGCGCATGAGCTATATTATCCGGTTTTTGACCGGGCCCGCGATCTTTCTATCGCGGGCGCTGGGTATATTTCTCCCGAGTGTGATACAATCGTCATCGAAGGCAACTATCTTTTGATGGACGCACCGATCTGGCGCGACATGGCGGAGTATTGGGATCTGTCCGTCCAGCTGACCTGCTCTGAAGCTGAGCTTGAGGCGCGGTTGATACAGCGCTGGTTGGATCATGGATTGGCGCCCGAGGCTGCGCGCATCCGTGCTCAAAGCAATGACCTGCCCAACGCCCGACTGGTGGGGCAGACGGCGCTTCGCGCCGATGTGGTGCTGTGAGAAATCGAAGCCGCGCGCACTTTGAATCCGTTCAATCAAAAGGAGCATGAGAAGTTGTCGCCTTACGCCTGCTACCTGTTGACAGCAAAAGCGACTCTGCATATACGCCCCTCATCTGCCATGGGGGATACCTCATTGCGCAACATCAAAATTTGAAGTGGTCAAGAACAGCTTGCTGTTCCTCTGGAACCCCCGCCGCCCCCTCCGACCACGGGAAGGGATGCGGTTTTGGTTGTGCTTTGGCGAAAAATTACCGCGATCAGACGCGGAAACCGGCGATGGGTAACTGACCTGGCGCTTAACATTGGAACCGGTGGGGACTATTCCCATCACCTTATTTGTCTAGACGGGAAGAGAACCGCCAATGCCAACGATCCAACAGCTGATCCGGAAACCCCGGCAGCCTAAAGTAAAACGCAGCAAGTCCATGCACTTGCAAGAATGTCCACAAAAACGCGGTGTCTGCACACGCGTTTATACAACCACGCCAAAGAAACCGAACTCGGCGATGCGGAAAGTTGCAAAAGTCCGTTTGACCAATGGTTTTGAGGTGATCAGCTACATCCCAGGTGAAAGCCACAACCTGCAAGAACACTCTGTTGTTTTGATCCGTGGGGGCCGGGTAAAAGATCTTCCTGGCGTTCGTTATCACATCCTGCGCGGTGTTCTGGATACTCAGGGCGTCAAAGATCGTAAGCAACGTCGTTCGAAATACGGCGCGAAGCGTCCGAAGTAAGGGAATCAAGATATGTCACGTCGTCACGCCGCTGAGAAGCGCTCTGTCCTGCCCGATGCCAAATATGGTGATTTGGTGCTGACAAAATTCATGAACAACTTGATGCTCGATGGTAAAAAATCCGTTGCAGAACGCATCGTCTACGGTGCGCTGGAGCGTGTCGAAGCCAAGGTCAAGCGCGCACCTGTTGAGATGTTCCACGAAGCTTTGGAAAACATCAAACCTTCCGTCGAAGTGCGCTCACGCCGCGTCGGTGGTGCAACCTACCAGGTGCCTGTTGAAGTACGTCCCGAGCGGCGCGAAGCTCTTGCAATCCGTTGGTTGATTACAGCCAGCCGCAAGCGCAATGAGAACACAATGGAAGAGCGTCTTGCTGGCGAATTGTTGGACGCGGTGCAATCCCGTGGTTCCGCCGTCAAGAAGCGCGAAGACACTCACAAAATGGCCGACGCAAACAAAGCGTTCAGCCATTATCGCTGGTAATCCCACAGAGGCTGAACAGATATGGCACGCGAATATCCACTAGAGCTGTACCGCAATTTCGGTATCATGGCGCACATCGATGCGGGTAAAACAACCTGCTCCGAGCGGATCCTGTATTATACAGGTAAAGAGCATAACATCGGTGAAGTGCATGATGGCGCTGCAACCATGGATCACATGGAGCAAGAGCAAGAGCGTGGCATCACGATCACTTCTGCTGCGACCACCACTTTTTGGGAGCGCACAGAAGACGGTGTGTCCCCAGACAGCCCCAAGCACCGCTTGAACATTATTGACACTCCAGGCCACGTTGACTTCACAATTGAAGTTGAGCGGTCCTTGGCGGTTCTTGATGGCGCGGTCTGCGTGCTCGATGCGAATGCTGGTGTTGAGCCTCAAACCGAAACAGTTTGGCGTCAAGCGGACCGCTACAAGGTTCCACGGATGGTTTTTGTCAACAAAATGGACAAAATCGGGGCGGACTTTTTCAACTGTGTTGAGATGATCGAAGATCGTACAGGTGCGGTGGCCGTGCCAATCGCTTTCCCAATTGGCGCAGAGACTGAACTGGAAGGTTTGGTTGATCTTGTGACGATGGAAGAGTGGCTATGGCAGGGTGAAGACCTTGGCGCCTCTTGGATCAAAGCTCCAATCCGTGCTGAGCTGCAAGAAACAGCTGATAAATGGCGCGCCAAATTGGTTGAATCTGCTGTCGAGCAAGATGATGAAGCCATGATGGAATATTTGGAAGGCAATGAGCCCGACGTTCCGACGCTCCGCAAGTTGATCCGCAAGGGTACTTTGGCGATGGCATTCGTGCCTGTGCTTGGTGGATCTGCGTTTAAAAACAAAGGTGTTCAGCCCTTGCTGAACGCGGTTGTAGATTACTTGCCGAGCCCTCTCGATGTTGTCGACTATATGGGCTTTAAACCCGGCGATGAGACAGAAACCCGTGACATCGCCCGCCGTGCGGATGATGACATGCCCTTCTCTGCGCTGGCGTTCAAAATCTGGAATGACCCCTTTGTTGGCTCTTTGACCTTCACACGGATTTATTCTGGCAAATTGGAAAAAGGCGATTCTTTCTTGAACTCCACAAAGGGTAAGAAAGAGCGCGTGGGTCGTATGATGATCATGCACTCCAATGACCGTGATGAAATCTCAGAAGCATTTTCTGGCGACATCATCGCTTTGGGTGGTCTGAAGGACACAACAACTGGGGATACACTTTGTGCGGTGAATGCTCCGGTGGTTCTGGAAACAATGACTTTCCCAGAGCCTGTGATCGAAATTGCGGTTGAGCCAAAAACCAAGGGCGACCAAGAGAAAATGGGCCTCGCGCTGCAGCGTCTGTCTGCTGAAGATCCATCCTTCCGCGTGGAAACTGACCTTGAATCAGGTCAGACCATCATGAAAGGCATGGGCGAGCTGCATTTAGATATCCTTGTGGATCGTATGCGCCGTGAGTTTAAAGTCGAAGCCAATATCGGTGCGCCACAGGTGGCCTATCGTGAGACCATCGGCCATGAAGTCACCCACACTTACACCCACAAAAAGCAATCGGGTGGTTCTGGTCAATACGGTGAGGTCAAGCTGACCATCACGCCGACTGAGCCAGGTGAAGGTTATTCTTTCGAATCTCGCGTCGTTGGCGGCTCGGTTCCAAAGGAATATATCCCAGGTGTTGAAAAGGGTATTCGCTCCGTTATGGACAGCGGTCCTTTGGCTGGCTTCCCTGTGATCGACTTCAAAGTGGCTTTGCTTGAGGGTAAATATCACGATGTTGACTCCTCTGTTCTGGCCTTTGAGATCGCATCGCGGATGTGTATGCGCGAAGGCATGCGTCTGGCTGGCGCGAAACTGCTTGAGCCTGTGATGAAAGTCGAAGTTATCACACCTGAAGAGTATACAGGTGGCATCATCGGCGATTTGACATCGCGTCGGGGTCAAGTTCAGGGTCAAGAAAATCGCGGCAACGCGATTGCGATTGATGCCTTTGTGCCTTTGGCGAATATGTTTGGTTACATCAATACTTTGCGTTCCATGTCTTCGGGCCGCGCCAATTTTACCATGCAGTTCGATCACTACGAACCTGTTCCGTCGAATATCTCTGAAGAGATCCAAGCGAAATTTGCATAAACGTGGTGGGCCACTGGCCCACCCTACACCAACCCGTAGGGTGGGCATTGTGCCCACCGCCACGAACAACAAGAGGAGCCACCCATGGCTAAGGAAAAGTTTGAACGCTCGAAACCCCACGTAAACATCGGCACGATTGGTCACGTTGACCATGGCAAGACGACCTTGACAGCTGCGATCACGAAGCAATTTGGTGATTTTAAAGCCTATGACGAGATTGACGGCGCGCCGGAAGAGAAAGCCCGTGGCATTACGATTTCGACTGCGCATGTTGAGTATGAAACAGAGACACGCCACTATGCGCATGTTGATTGCCCAGGTCACGCGGATTATGTGAAAAACATGATCACCGGTGCGGCTCAGATGGATGGCGCGATTTTGGTTGTGAACGCAGCCGATGGTCCAATGCCACAGACTCGTGAGCACATCTTGTTGGGCCGCCAGGTTGGCATTCCATACATGGTTGTTTACATGAACAAAGTTGACCAAGTTGACGACGAAGAGTTGCTCGAATTGGTTGAAATGGAAATCCGTGAGCTTTTGTCCAGCTACGAATATCCTGGCGATGACATCCCTGTGATTGCCGGCTCTGCCTTGGCCGCATTGGAAGATCGCGACGCGGCGATCGGCTCTGAGTCCATCGCAAAATTGATGGCAGCTGTAGATGAGTATATCCCAACACCGGCCCGTGCGGTTGATCAGCCTTTCTTGCTGCCGATCGAGGATGTGTTCTCAATCTCCGGCCGTGGTACAGTTGTGACCGGTCGTATTGAGCGCGGTGTGATCAATGTGGGCGAAGAGATTGAAATCGTCGGCATCCGTGACACAGCGAAAACTGTCTGCACAGGCGTTGAAATGTTCCGCAAATTGCTCGACCGCGGTGAAGCTGGCGACAACGTCGGCGTTCTGCTGCGCGGCATCGACCGCAACGGTGTTGAGCGTGGTCAGATCCTGTGTAAGCCTGGTTCTGTGAAGCCTCACACGAAGTTTGAAGCCGAAGCCTATATTCTGACCAAAGAAGAGGGTGGCCGTCACACGCCATTCTTCGCCAACTACCGTCCACAGTTCTACTTCCGGACCACCGATGTGACCGGCACAGTTGTTCTGCCGTCTGGTACTGAAATGGTGATGCCAGGTGACAACCTCAAATTCGACGTTGAGCTGATCGCCCCAATCGCTATGGAAACAGGTCTGCGCTTCGCGATCCGCGAAGGCGGCCGCACCGTTGGCGCCGGCGTCGTGTCCAAAATTAACGATTAAAATCAACTATCGCAGGCCTCACGTGTGAGGCCTGCACCGTTCGACGAGGGCGGGTTCGCCAGTCCTCCTATCAACAGACTTCAAGCCCTGGAAAGGGGTAACGAAATGCAAAGTCAAAATATCCGCATTCGTCTGAAGGCCTTTGACCACCGTGTGTTGGATGCGTCCACACTCGAAATCGTCAATACAGCCAAACGGACAGGTGCGCAGGTACGTGGCCCAATCCCACTGCCGAACAAAATCGAGAAATTTACAGTTCTGCGTGGTCCTCACGTTGACAAAAAATCTCGTGACCAGTTTGAGATCCGCACGCACAAGCGCCTGCTGGATATCGTTGATCCAACACCACAGACTGTGGACGCGCTCATGAAGCTCGACCTGGCGGCTGGTGTTGATGTGCAAATCTCAGTTTAAGGGGGGTATTGATTATGCGCTCTGGAGTTATTGCGAAAAAAATGGGCATGACCCGTTTGTTCATGGAAGACGGTAGGCAAATCCCGGTGACAGTGCTCGCTTTGGATGGTTTGCAAGTTGTGGCACAGCGCACTGCTGATTTGGATGGCTATACAGCTGTGCAATTGGGTGCTGGGTCTGCAAAAGCAAAACGCACAAGCCAAGCGATGCGCGGCCATTTTGCGAAGGCAAATGTAGCCCCGAAACGCAAAGTTGCTGAATTTCGCGTCTCTGCTGACAACCTGATTGAGGTCGGTGCTGAAATTTCAGCCGAACATTTCCTTGAAGGTCAAATGGTTGACGTATCCGGCACATCGATCGGTAAAGGTTTCCAAGGTGCGATGAAGCGCTGGAACTTTGGCGGTTTGCGTGCGTCTCACGGCGTGTCCATCAGCCACCGTTCACACGGCTCGACAGGTCAATGTCAAGATCCGGGTAAAGTGTTCAAAGGCAAGAAAATGGCCGGTCACATGGGTGCGGCGAAAGTCACCACCCAGAACTTGGAAGTTGTGCGTACAGACGCTGATCGCGGTTTGATCATGGTCAAAGGCGCGGTTCCAGGTTCCAAAGGCGGCTGGGTCACAATCAAAGATGCGATGAAAAAGAAATTGCCTGACGGCGTTCCTTTTCCAGCAGCAATCAAATCAGCAGCCGCACCGGCCGAAGCTCCTGTAGCTGACGCTCCTGCGGAAGGCGGTGAAGCATGAAACTAGATGTCATCAAACTTGACGGCGGCAAAGCCGGTTCGATTGATCTGAATGAGGCATTGTTTGGTCTTGAGCCACGTGTCGACATCCTGCATCGTGTTGTGCGCTGGCAGCGTAACAATGCGCAGGCTGGTACGCATAAGGTGAAAACCCGGTCTGAAGTCAGCTACTCCACCAAAAAGATCTATCGTCAGAAAGGCACCGGCGGCGCACGCCACGGCGCACGTTCTGCTCCGATCTTCCGCGGTGGTGGCGTTTACAAAGGTCCAACACCACGCAGCCACGGTCATGAATTGCCGAAAAAAGTGCGGGCCTTGGGTCTGAAGCACGCTCTATCTGCAAAAGCAAAAGCAGGTGAGTTGGTTGTGATTGATGCGGCTGTTTCTGACGGTAAAACAAGTGCGTTGGCCAAAGCGGTTGCGAACTTGGGTTGGAAACGTGCTTTGATCATCGACGGCGCAGCTGTAAATGAAAACTTTGCACAGGCAGCGCGGAATATTGAAGGTCTGGATATCCTGCCGACAATGGGTGCGAATGTGTTTGATATCCTGAAGCGTGACACTCTTGTGATCACAAAAGCAGGGTTGGAAGCTTTGGAGGCCCGTTTGAAATGAGCGCGAAACCAGAACATTACGATGTGATCCGCAAGCCGATCATCACTGAGAAAACCACAATGGCCTCTGAAAATGGCGCGGTTGTGTTTGAAGTGGCTATCGACAGCAATAAGCCCAGCATCAAAGAGGCTGTTGAAAGCCTGTTTGACGTGAAGGTTAAAGCGGTGAACACAACGATCACCAAAGGGAAATCAAAGCGCTTTCGCGGCATGCTCGGCAAACGCCGTGATGTGAAAAAAGCCTATGTGACCCTTGAAGAAGGCAACACAATCGACGTAACGACTGGGTTGTAAGATTTTCAATGCGTCCGCATTTTGGTGCGGGCGCATTTTTTTTGATCGCGGGCCTCGCGACCATCCAGCACGATCTACGGTTTGCTTACGCCCGAACTAGCCCCAGTTGTAGTTGAAACTCACAGAAATTCTGTCGCTGTCTGCCATATTCATTGGCACTTCGTGCCGCAGCCAACTTTCCCACAACAACACATCCCCGACCTTTGGTTTGGCATAGAAAAAACTGCGCAGCTCTTCGCGTGCGCTTTTTTGGCGCGTCGGGGCCGCCATCATCATGGCCAGGCGCGGGTCTTCGAATTTGATCGCGCTGGTTCCTTCAGGCATCGCCACATAGGTGGTGCCGCTGATGATTGAATGGGGGTGAATGTGGGCGGTATGAATGCCACCATAGGGCAAAATATTGATCCAAAGGCTGTCGAGCGTGATGGCTTTCTCGCCCAAATCAAAGTCGAGATCTTTGGCAAATTCCGCAACATGCGAGTCCAAGGCGGTCACGAGATCTTTGAAGATTGGAAAACGCCAATCTAAATCGGTGAGGGAGGCATAGCTTGTGTAACCGGGAAAATCATTCTTTTCACACCAGTCTTGACCGGCCTCGTCGTCTTCCGCGATGGCCAGGCAGGAGGCCGTCAGCTCATCGGTGTCAACAGAGGGGCCGTGCTCAGAGAGCGCAGCGTGATACAGGCGGGTTGCGAAAAGCGATTTGATATCGGACATAGGGTTTTGTAGCGCAGCACAACGCCGAGAGCGAGTGGGAAAAGCGCAGTCTGGCACGGGTGTTTGGACGGCAAAATCACGACAATTCAGATTACCGCAAACAAAGCGTCGCTACGGGGTTGCTATATGCCTCAATCCCCACTAAAGCAGCACTTCATCATGATCTCCACTGGAATCAGGGTAACCCTTCGTGCGCCCTCCAGTGATGTTGAAAGGAAAAGGCTATGAATGCCAACGAACTTCGGGACAAGACCCCGGATCAGCTCCGTGACGAGCTGGTTGCGCTGAAAAAAGAAGCTTTTAACCTGCGGTTTCAGCAGGCGACAGGCCAAATGGAAAACACAAGCCGGATGCGTCAAGTGCGCCGCGGTGTGGCCCGTGTAAATACTATCTTAAATCAAAAAGCGGCCGCCGCCGCAGGCGAGGAGTAAGCCCTATGCCCAAACGTATCCTGTCCGGCGTCGTTACATCGAACCAGAACGAACAAACTGTGACTGTATCGGTCGAACGCCGCTTCAAGCACGCTTTGCTGCAGAAAACCATCCGTAAGTCCAAAAAGTACCGGGCGCACGATGAGAAGAATGCTTTCAATGTAGGTGATATCGTTCGCATTCAAGAATGTGCGCCTAAATCGAAAACTAAACGCTGGGAAGTTATTGCAGAATAACAACGCAGTTTAATCGAAACCCTGGGGGATATTGCGGCATCGCACCCCATAGGTCGGGAGTAACCACATGATCCAGATGCAAACAAATCTGGATGTAGCTGACAACAGCGGCGCACGCCGTGTTCAGTGCATCAAGGTTTTGGGTGGTTCCAAGCGTAAGTACGCATCCGTAGGCGACATCATTGTTGTCTCGGTTAAGGAAGCCATCCCACGTGGCCGTGTTAAGAAGGGCGACGTCCGCAAGGCCGTTGTTGTTCGCACCGCCAAAGAAGTTCGCCGTGAAGACGGCACAGCGATCCGCTTTGATCGCAACGCAGCCGTTATCCTCAACAATGCAAATGAGCCCGTGGGAACACGGATCTTTGGCCCTGTTGTGCGTGAGCTGCGTGCCAAGAACTTCATGAAAATCATTTCACTCGCCCCAGAGGTGCTCTGATATGGCTGCTAAATTGAAAAAAGGCGACAAGGTCGTCGTTTTGGCCGGTAAGGACAAAGGCAAGCAGGGCGAAATTTCCTCTGTAAATCCTTCCGCCGGCAAAGCTGTTGTCGATGGCGTGAACATGGCCATCCGTCACACCAAGCAATCCCAGTCTGACCAAGGCGGTCGCATCCCAGTGGCGATGCCGATCCAATTGTCGAACTTGGCCTTGCTGGACAGCAATGGCAAAGCAACCCGCGTTGGCTTCCGTGAAGAAGACGGTAAGAAAGTGCGTTTCGCAAAAACAACTGGGGAGGTCGTATAATGTTGGATGCAGCAAACTACACTCCGCGTTTAAAAGCTCTTTATGGCAGCACGATCAAAGCTGCCATGAAGGAAGAGTTTGGTTATAAAAACGACATGATGATCCCGCGTTTGGAAAAAATCGTTCTGAACATGGGTATCGGCGATGCCGTTAAAGACACCAAAAAGGTTAAGCACGCGCAAGAAGCCCTGACATTGATTGCAGGTCAAAAAGCCGTGGTGACCAAGGCCAAGAAATCTATTGCGGGTTTCCGGGTGCGTGAAGAAATGCCACTTGGCACGAAAGTCACGCTCCGCGGTGATCGCATGTATGAATTCATGGATCGTCTGACCACTATCGCCTTGCCACGTGTCCGCGACTTCCGCGGCGTGAAAGGTTCTTCGTTCGATGGTCGTGGCAACTATGCCATGGGCCTGAAAGAGCACATCGTGTTTCCAGAAATCGACTTCGATTCCGTTGTTGATATGCTGGGCATGGACATCATTATCTGCACTGACGCTAAGACAGATGCAGAAGCCAAAGCGCTGTTGAAGCATTTCAACATGCCCTTCAACAGTTAAGGATCTGCGATATGGCTAAAAAATCAATGGTCGCCCGCGAAGTTAAGCGTCAGAAGCTGGTGGATAAATATGCCGCCAAACGTGCTGAGCTCAAAGGTATCGCCCGCGATGAATCCCGCCCCATGGAAGAGCGTTTCAAGGCACAGCTCAAGCTGGCCAAATTGCCACGCAATTCATCCGCAACACGACTTCATAACCGTTGTCAGCTCACCGGACGTCCTCATGCTTACTATCGTAAGCTGAAGGTCAGCCGGATCGCGCTGCGGGAACTTGGCTCGAATGGCCAAATCCCCGGTATGGTTAAGTCAAGCTGGTAAGGAGTTTAAAACATGAACGATCCTATCGGTGATATGCTGACTCGTATTCGTAACGCTTCGTTGCGCGGCAAATCCACAGTGGAGACGCCGGCTTCTAAAGGGCGTGCACGCGTATTGGATGTCTTGGCCGACGAAGGCTACATCCGCGGCTATGAAAATACGACTGGTAAAGATGGCCACCCGGCGATCGAAATCAGCCTCAAATATTACGACGGCGCGCCCGTGATCCGCGAAGTAAAGCGCGTATCCAAGCCTGGTCGTCGGGTTTATTTGGGTGTGAAAGACATTCCTGTAGTCCGTCAGGGCTTGGGCGTGTCGATTGTCTCCACCTCTCGGGGTGTGATGTCGGATGCCAGTGCACGCGCCAACAATGTTGGTGGCGAAGTGCTCTGCACAGTCTTCTAGGAGTAAGGTATGTCTCGTATTGGTAAAAAACCGGTCGAGCTGCCCTCAGGTGTTTCGGCATCTGTGTCCGGCCAGACCATTGAAGTTAAAGGTCCGAAAGCGACCCGCAGCTTCACCGCCACTGATGATGTGACAATCTCAGTACAAGAAAATAACGTATCGGTTGAGCCTCGCGGCAAATCCAAGCGCGCGCGTCAGCAGTGGGGCATGTCCCGCACAATGATCGCAAATATGGTTACTGGTGTTTCCACTGGTTTCAAAAAAGAGCTTGAGATCAGCGGTGTGGGTTACCGGGCCCAGGTGCAAGGCAATGTCTTGAAACTGTCTCTGGGCTACAGCCACGACGTGAATTTTGAAATCCCTACAGGTGTAACCGTGACGGCTGCGAAGCCAACCGAGGTTGCAGTTGAAGGTACGGATGAGCAACTCGTAGGCCAAGTCGCGGCGAATATTCGCGAATGGCGGAAACCAGAGCCCTACAAAGGCAAAGGTATCAAATACAAAGACGAGTATATCTTCCGTAAAGAAGGTAAGAAGAAGTAGGGACCCAGGAAATGGCAAACAGCAAAAGAACTCTGTTTCTGAAGCGCCGCCTGCGCGTTCGGAACAAACTGCGGAAAATCAACACTGGTAAACCCCGGTTGTCGGTTCACCGCTCTGCGAAAAACATCTCGGTTCAGGTGATCGACGATATCCAAGGGATTACTTTGGCTTCGGCATCCACCTTGGAAAAGGACTTGGGATTTGTAGGCAAAAACAACGTGGTCGCCTCCGCAAAAGTTGGCTCTGTTATTGCAGAGCGTGCGAAAAAAGCGGGCGTCGAAGAGGTTCTCTTCGACCGTGGCGGCCGTCTCTTTCATGGCAAGGTAAAGGCTTTGGCCGATGCTGCGCGTGAAGGCGGGTTGAAATTCTAAATCAGTGCAGGCGGGCTGTCAGCCCGCCTCGATGATGCCGCGTCCCTCGGGCGACGGACATCGCAGAAATAGGGTGTATGGCGCCCATAGCTCAGGAGGCCAAAATGGCTGAAAGAAATAACCAACGGGGCAATCGTCGCGATCGCGAAGAAACTCCAGAATTTGCAGATCGTTTGGTCGCGATTAACCGCGTATCCAAGACCGTAAAAGGTGGTAAACGCTTCGGCTTCGCAGCCTTGGTTGTGGTTGGCGATCAAAAAGGTCGTGTCGGCTTCGGCAAAGGTAAAGCCAAAGAGGTGCCTGAGGCGATCCGCAAGGCGACAGAAGACGCCAAACGCGCCATGATCCGTGTGCCGCTGCGTGAGGGTCGTACCCTTCACCACGACGTGCACGGCCGTCACGGCGCTGGCAAAGTAGTGATGCGCACGGCCCCTCAGGGTACGGGTATCATCGCCGGTAGTCCTATGCGCGCTGTGTTTGAGATGCTAGGTGTTCAGGACGTGGTCGCGAAATCGATTGGTTCCCAGAACCCTTACAATATGATCCGGGCGACGTTCGATGGGCTGCGCAATGAGTTCAGCCCTCGTATGGTCGCATCGCGCCGTGGCAAGAAAGTTGCTGACATCGTCCGCCGTGATGATGCGCCAGCAGCTGAACCTGCCGCCGCCGAAGCTTGAGGACTAAAAAATGGCTAAAACCATCGTCGTCAAACAGATCGGCAGCCCGATCCGCCGCCCAGCCGACCAGCGCGCAACGCTGGTAGGCCTCGGCCTCAACAAGATGCACAAGACCCGTGAGCTGGAAGATACACCTTCCGTTCGCGGCATGGTCAACAAGATCTCGCATCTCGTCGAAATCGTCGAAGAACGCGGCTAAGTGATTTGAGGCGGGCTTCGGTCCGCCTTACTAATGTTAATCCGTGG
>ENA-ORDA01002799-ORDA01002799.1-marine-metagenome-genome-assembly--contig:-NODE-2799-length-12837-cov-3.990125_pt1 | contig 12837 bp, 10 predicted proteins | sample MGYA00237778_ERZ508506 | MGnify/ENA primary metagenome ERZ508506 (study PRJEB26177, sample SAMN06267891) | marine metagenome | isolation source: Monterey Bay, California, USA | place: Pacific...
TGCTGTAAACCGTATCGTGGCAAGCGTGTCCGTGACCTAAAACTGTACCAAGAACTGTACGATTATTGCTTGCAAGACGTTGTCGCAGAGCGAGAGATTCGCCAGCGGCTTCGCAACCTTAGAGGCATTGAGAGTGCCGTCTGGGAGGCTGACCAGCGCATTAATTGGCGTGGCGTACAGCTAGATCGCAAGTCAATTGAGAACGGCCTAGCCATCATTGACAAGCACAGCAGCGCGATGAATAAGCGCGTTGAAGTTGTAACTGGCGGCTTTATTGATTCAACCGGGTCACGCGCCAAGGCTATGCAGTGGTGCGCTTCGCAAAACTACCCATTGGCAAATTATGACAAAGCCGCAATCAATGCCGCGCTGCAAGATGACAACTGCCCTGCAAATGTAAAAGAGTTTCTTGGCATCCGGCAGAGCCTGTCACGTTCGTCGACAAAAAAGTATCAGGCGATGCTTGATTGCCTTGGTCAAGATGGCCGCGTTCATGGTTCTTTAATGTATCACGGAGCATCAACTGGCCGCTGGTCAGGCCGCCACATCAATCCTCAAAACTTGCCACGTCCAACCATTAAAGATGTTGATGCCTGCATTATTCAAATGCAATCTCAAGACCCTGATCAGATTGATGGCGAGCCGATGGAGTCTTTGGCGAGTTGCCTGCGTGGGATGCTCACAGCCTCAAACGGCAACCGCTTGATGGTGAGCGACTATGCAAGCATTGAGGCACGGGCGTTGGCTTGGTTGGCTGATCACTGGGAAGTGCTGCAGACGTTCCGCGATGGCAAGGACATTTACAAGGCTACCGCATCGGGCATGTTCCATACGCCCTATGAACTAATAAATTCTGATCAGCGATTTGTTGGCAAGGTAGCAACGCTGGCGTTGGGTTATCAGGGAGGTGTTCGCGCTTTTCAGAAAATGTCTGAGGCTTACGGCACTGAAGTTACCGAAGATCAGGCGCTGAAAATACGCAACGATTGGCGCGATGCCAACATGGCGATTGTCAAACTATGGATGGACACAGAGAAAGCTGCGAGAAACGCCATAAGCTATTCCGGTAAACCCTTCACAGCCGCAAAAGGAACATTCCGAATGGTGGCTGGCGACCTACTTTTTAAGCTACCTAGCGATAGAATCTTATCATTCCCAGAGGCGCAATTACGTCAAGGTGATCGCAATACTGAGATCATCTATAAAGGTATGAACAATCACACACACCGCTGGGGTGAAATAAAAGCCTACGGCGGGTCACTCGTTCAATCAATCACTCAGGCTGTCGCCAGAGACATTTTGGCAGAAGCAATTTTAAGACTTGAATCTGCAAACTACAGTGTTGTGCTTCATGTTCACGATGAGATCGTGGCTGACGTGCCAGAAGATCACGGGTCTTTGGCTGAGTTTGAAAAGCTAATGTGCATCTTGCCTAAATGGGCAGAGGGTATGCCCGTTGAAGCGGAAGGCTATGAGTCGAACAGGTATCGTAAATGAAGACCCGCATACACGTTAACCAACACAGCATTCGCGCCAACAACAAAGGTGAGGACTTACCTGTAATCACGGTTAAGGACTACAAGCAGAACCGCAAAGCTAACACCGCCAAGGTGATAAAAGACGGAGTAGTTGTTTGCCAGGTTGTTTATTCGCCGGATAAGCCTCTTTCTTGCGGTGCAAAAGTTTGGATCGAAACAGATTTAGAAGTGGTTACTGAGTAATGCGTGAGTCTGTTGTTGAGAAGAAAGTCACAGACTACGCCAAGTCGCAGGGCTGGCTTAGTTTTAAGTGGGTCAGCCCTAGCCAACGCGGAGTTCCAGATCGAATGTATTTCCGCAAAGGCTCACTAGTGATTATCGAGTTCAAAGCACCTGGTAAAAAGGCAACGCCCTACCAGAAGGCGATCCATAAAAGGTTACTAGCTGTAGGTTGGACTGTGCATGTCATTGATAATATTGAAGAAGGCAAAGCACTTTTATGCTAGATCGTAAAAACCTACACCCCTACCAACGCAGAGCCGTGGATTTTATCAAAGATAACCCCAAGGCCGCGCTCTGGATAGACATGGGATTGGGAAAAACAGTATCGACGCTCACAGCCTTAACTGACCTAATTGATCAAAAAACGATCAAAAAGACATTAATTATCGCGCCCCTGCGCGTGTCAAATCACACTTGGCCGACAGAGATAGCCAACTGGACGCATACAAGCGCGTTAAATTACACAGTTTTGAGTGGTTTAACGCCAAAAAAGCGTGAGGCTGCGCTGAATGAAGACACAGACATTCACATTATCAACCGCGAAAATGTACCGTGGCTTGTCGAAAAGCTAGGCCAGAAGTGGCCCTACGACTGCGTGGTCATCGATGAAAGTAGCAGCTTCAAATCCCACACCTCAAAGCGATGGAAGTCACTGCGGAAAATCTTGGGTAAGGTCAGCCGTATGGTTTTGCTAACCGGCACTCCCGCGCCAAACTCTCTGCTTGAGTTGTGGCCGCAGTTCTATCTGCTCGACAAAGGAAAGCGTTTGGAGAACACCAGGGGTAAGTTTCTCAACAAATACTGCACCGCCGTGGGTAATCCACAGTGGAACCAGTGGGCGGTCAAACCTGACCGCGCAGATGCGATACATCGTCAAGTGGCAGACATCGCGCTGGTGATGAATGCTGAAGACTACTTGGAACTGCCAGACCGTATCGATGTGACGGTTGAGGTTGAGTTGCCAATCAAGGCCAGAAAAGTTTATGAGCAGATGAAGTCAGACTTTTTAATCGCATATCATGGTGGTGAGATACTTGCAGTAAACGCCGCTGTGCAAATTGGAAAGCTGATGCAGATAGCCAACGGCAATGTTTATGACGAGGACGGCGATTATGTGCGCTGTCACCGCGAGAAGTTTGACGCTTTGGAAGAGATTATCGACAGCACGAACGAGCCTGTTCTTGTCGCCTACAACTTCAAATCAGACTTAGCTGAACTCAAGTTACTTTTTCCTAACGCGGAGGTCATCGGAAAAGACCCGTCAGTGATTGACCGATGGAACCGGGGCGAGATACCTATCTTGTTTGCTCACCCCGCTTCAGCAGGACATGGCCTGAATCTCCAAAAAGGCGGCAACGTGATTGTGTGGTTTGGCCTGACCTGGTCACTGGAGTTGTACCAGCAGTTTAACGCAAGACTGCACAGGCAAGGGCAAGAAAAGCCAGTTCGGATATTTCATATCCTTACCAAAGACACCGCAGACAGCGCCGTTCTGAATGCGCTATCAGCAAAAAAAGATACGCAAGATACGCTTTTGTCCGTTGTTGAAGCTATTAAATAGATTACAACCTTTAGTTGACAGTATTTAAATGACGCACCATAATCCGAGATTCCTTATTAATATAACTAGGAGGTAATCATGGAGTTTAAAGACAGACTGATTCGCGCTTGCAATGCAAATACTATTGTGCCTCCGTATGGAGGCGGTCGTCAAAGTTTTATAAGCAGGCAACTGAGCGTTTCGCAAGAAGCAACTCGCAAATGGTTCTCAGGTGATTCAAAACCACGTCCTGCGATGATGAAAAAGTTAGCCGCGCTGTTGGACGTTGAACACGTCTGGCTTGCGCTTGGAATTGACGAGTCTGAAACCAATTCTTTCAGGCAAGTTGCAAAGATTCAGGACGCTGGAATATACGCATTTACAAGCTATTTGATTTCAAACGGGTGGTCAGTTGCATTTACAACTGACGTTGGCGACATGTCGCACATCACGGCAACGTACAACGGTGTCGTGACGAAGTTTATGGTGACAAGCGGCTTTTTGTCAGCAGAACGAACGGTTGAATTAGAGCCTGCGTATGTTGCGCGTGGTTGTCGATTGGTTGCCGCTATTGAAAGTTCAAGGCCGAAGAATTGGGGTTTTGACTTTATCGATATGACGGATGCTGAAACAACAGACATCAAGATCACGCTGACCAAAAAGAATGATAGCGTATATATGTTCGATAAATTTAAATTAACAATAATGTAGGATTAAAAATGGATAAACCGTACTTAACAATGCAACAGCTTTCAGACCTTTTTGGCATGTCACTGAAAGGTCTTCACAACGCAGTTCACCATGATCGATTTCCTGTGCCAACCTATAAACTTGGTAAGTTTCGAGTGGCCGACAAGCACGTTGTGCAAGCCTATTTTGACCAACAACGAACAAAGGGGTTGCAGGCTATTGGAATGCAATGATTTTTGACGCGCCAAAACTCAACTACTTATTGAATAATCAACTAATAATTTGTCTACAGCATTTATTTTGCAATGCTAAGTTGACGCAAAATCAAATATGAGACACAGTATCATTCAGGTATTTAAATTTACATGGAGAGGAAAAGGGATGAAAAAAGAAGATCACCAAGAAGTAAATGCAATTTACCCTGAGAACCCGACAGGGTTAGACCCGATGGTCAGCCACCCCGCGCATTACAATGCGGGTACGATTGAAGCAATTGCATATATCGAAGATAGCCTTGATGAAGGCTTTGGATTTTACCTTGAAGGCACAATAAAGAAATATTTACACCGCTGGAGACACAAGCACCCTGATAAATATGGAAGACTGCAAGACCTAAACAAAGCTAAATTTTACTTAGAACGCCTCATCAATGATGTCGAAGAACATGACATCCCTTCCTGCAAACCTTGAAACAAAATAGTATAAAAAAAGGGGCTTGCGCCCCTTTTTTTATTGTTCTTTTAAATCACGCTGCTCGCTTTTCTTTTTCTAAGTTTTCCAAAATATTAAGAACCTTGTTGGCGTTAATGTGAGTGTATCTTCGCAGCATATTGATGTCTTTGTGACCGCTGAAGGTTGCCACGACCATGCTGTCAAACCCTAATTCAAACAGCCTCGATATTGCTTCATGGCGCAAATCGTGAAACCGCAAATCCTCAACGCCAACACGCTCTGTTGCCTTTTTGAAAGCTGTCGTTATTGATTTTGCATTGTGTGGAAATATAAATTCTGACCTCGACAGAATTTTTGGCTGTCTCGCAATAATCTGTCGCGCCTCTGGCAACAGTGGTACAACCTCATCTTTTTTTCGACGAGGGTGCTTGCGCTCTCGGATAATGATCGATTTGCCGTCTTCGCTTAGATCATCCCATCGCAAACGACCAATCTCAGAAAGGCGCATTGCTGTGCAAACAGCAAAATGACACCACTCAGAAACTGGCAATTCTGACTGCACTCCTGAAAGCACTTTTTCCAGTTCCGCGTCAGAGCATCGTCTTTCGCGCTCTTCTGAACTTGCAATGATTTTTAGCCGATGGCATGTCGCCATGCTTTTTTTATACTCGTCAAATTTTGGCTTTGCATCCCACATGCTCTCAGCCGTTGAAAGAACAACTCCAATATACTGCATGTCCATTTTTACAGTGCTTGGGCAGCAAGTTGCCGATCTGTGTACCGCGTACTCAATAAGCGTTGTAGCTGTCATATCTTTTAACGCCAAATGACCTAAGTTTTCTCGCAAAATATTTAACACGCTTGCTTTGGTCTTGCCAAAAGGCATAATGCGTCCAACTTCAACAATGTACCTGTCGATGATAATTTTGAAGCGTTGCTCGTCTTCACGATATTGGTCATTTGCAATCTGGTCTTCGGTTTTTGCAGCCCAGGACTTTGCAAGAGCCGCCTTGCTAAATGATTTAGTGATTGGTTTTTGCCCAGATATTCGGACACAAGCCCTGTAACTTACGCCAAGTTTGCCAATTCTCTTGGTAATTGTCGCCATTTTTAGCACCTTTTTTTTAATTTACTAAAAGAATTATAAGTGCAAACCTAGTAAACGCAAGGTAGACAGCCGATATTTGGCATTTAAATTTGGAGCATTTTTTGGAGCAGTTTGAGAACAAAGCAAAATGCTATAAAGTGATTAATCGTTATAAATCAATAACTTATACGATTATCAAAGATGTAATAAAATTAACTATAAAAAGGCTAAGTGCTTGATAATTAACAGAAAATTCTGTGTAGCACCCACACAGAACAGTACCAGCACTTATATAAATCAATGACTTACAAGGGGTTGGAGCAAATTTGGAGCAATTTTACAGTGGGCTAAATAAAGCACCTACTTTTCTTGCTTCTTCTTTTCTTCTTTTGTCACGCTCATCTACAAATGTGGTGTCCAGAACGCCCTGCATGATATCGCGCACTGGCGTGTTGTTTTGCATTTGCATTCGACTGATCGATGTAGGCACATTCGACAGGAAGTCTAAACCATCTACGGTAGCTCCTAATGCGCCCATACCAATCTCGCCAATAGAGGGGAGTAACTGGGATCGACGGTACTCAGCTAACTCTGGCGATACTTTGCCATAAGAAGAAGAACCCATTTCTCTTAGCTTTTGATCTTCAGCCATGATGTTTGCGTGTGCCTGATCTGGAGAGAACAACGCGCCAGCACCTACAACCGCACCGCCTTGAGCGAACAACGGTAGACCCTTCTTAACACGCTCTCGCATCTCTGGGGTGATGTCGATTGAGTGTACTGGGTCTGTGTTAACTGTTTTGGGCTTGTACTTAGACACAAACGCATCGTATTTTTCGAGAACAACAGGGTTTTGATTACCGTAGTTTTCTACCTGACTTTTAACATCAAGCCACTCTATATATTCCTTGGTATCATCTATCACTTGGTGGATATCTAAATTATCACCTTTTAACAACCCACTCTGACCAACCTTAACGCCATCCTGCTTAACCAGCTTGTTAAGCGTGTTTGGTAGTGTGCGGTCATAAAACTGCTTCATACCCTCACCGCCTACACTGAGGTCTTGTCCTGCCAGCACTCGCGCAGACCCAGAAGCTGTGTCAGTCAGAGGCTGATCTACTAACGACTTAGCGGCATCTTTACCAATCAAGTTAGGCAGTGCATCAAGCGATTCGATTGACTGCAAAATTACGGGGGTTTCATTCTTGTCGAATGCCGATACAGTGAATCCGTCTCGCTCATTACCTCCTAAGCGAACCTCATTGATCTGCTTACTAAGGTCATAGCGTTCTGCCTGCTGACGGCCAGTGGTGAATGCCAACTTATCGTAGTCACCCTCTGCCGCTTCGATCAAACCACGCTTCATAGCAAGGTTGTACCAAGACGATTTGTCATCGGTCTTAAACGGTGCGTCAGGGACAGCATCGTGCATAGGATCAAGTTCGGCTCTCAACAGATTCAAATCTGATTGCGCTTGCATGTAAGCATCGCCTGCGCTGATTCCGTTACGCTTCAAGTAATCTGCTTGGAATGCATCGTCCAGATCGCTTTTCGCTTTACGCAAATTTTCATGCAAAGGCTCCATCATCTCAGTGTGATCAAGCAGCGGATCGTCAAATGCCAAGTTGCGACCCGCATTTAGTTCAACTCGTGCTTTTGTGATCGCTTCGGCTAGTTCGGGAGCATTTTCCGCACCCCAAGAGTCTAAACCGTTCATGTTGGTACCATCTACAATCCTGTATAATTTTAGCTCTTCACTTACCAAGTCTGCATATTCAGCATTGTTAACATATCCTCGATCAGCACCAGTTTGATGCCAATCGGACTGCGCTTCTTCAATCAACAGGGTCTTGTTGCCGTCAGCATCTACCCGGTCTTTCATTCTTAAATGTGCAAGGATATTTGGCTCGTCAAAGTGGCTGCTATTGATAAATGGTTCTGGAAGATTATCTTTCTGCCTTACAAGCTCATCTCGCCTTTCTATAAGTTCTTTAGCCCCGTATATATATTTGCCAGCCGCTTCATCACTTAGCGGCTTTCCGTCTTGGAAATCGCTTAGTTCTCTGTTCACTCTCTGATAGTTGTCATAGTTTTCTTTGGTGTTGTCACCACCAATAAACTTATCCGCTTCTCTTTGCATATCTTCTGCTACGTTTAACAATGCACTCTGATCATTTCTTAATGCTACTTTTGCGTCTCCAATCTGACCGTTCAATGAATTAAGCTCATCAAGTAACCCCGCTGAACTGTTATCTTGCATCAGCAACTCACGGTAATTGTCACCACCTTCTAGGGTGTAATCTCCGAATTTAGAGGTGTCTACGTTTTCATTTTTATTCATTGTTGCAGCGGCACTTGCAGCAGTTTCTTGTCTGCCGTAACTGTCAAGCACTTCGTTAGATGGATCTGTTGCGTCATAAACATTAAACCCACCTTCAGGATCGGGTCTAACAACATATCTGTCTTCTAATGGTTTGCCCAACACAGTCTCTTTAATCTGTACCTGGTTATCGTTGATGAACTGCTGAACCTCTTCCTTGGTAATGTCTTTGCGATCACCAAAGTGTTCGTCAAAGCCCATAGCCTTCAACTCGTCAGGCTTGACCTGCCCTTTGCCTGTAAGATCATTCTTAAACCCGTCAGCGTTACCAGTTTTGCGTTGGAGATTTCCCGCAGCTTTAACAGCTTGGCTGAAGAATCCTGCTTCTGCGTCTTGGGGAGCCAGGACTGTTCCTACGCCTACAGCAGTTGCGGCAGAACCAGCTAGAATGTTTTTGCTTGTGGGGTCTTTAAACTGAGCGTTCCTTGATCTTATTTGATTCTCTGCGCCTTCAAAGGTTATGTAGTGAACCGTGTCTTCGTCCATCCCGTCCATTGGCCTACCACGATCACGCGCTGATCCAAACTTGGCGTTTGCAGTGTTGTCGATTACGCCTTTGAAACCTAAGTTTTGTAGTATTTCTGCTGACACAGCACCGTTAGGAATGAAGTTGCCAGCATCGTCTTCCGCATAAATTTGCGATTTCCGAATGATTTCGTCTAACTTGGTAAGATCAACGCTGTCTCCTTCAAAAGCATCAGCGAGATCGTCAACAGAAACACCTCCACCACGCTTGTCTATTACCTCTAAAACTTTTTGGTAATTGGTGTCGTAATCACTATTCATCAAATCAAAAGCATACTCTTCAACAGCGTCTTCGTAGTCGTACTCACCGTCATAATCAGATCGCTGTATTTCCTCGCGCGCCTCCGCGTGGTAATCACGACCCTCGACAATCGTTCGATCTTTACCACCTATCGTAGCGAAGCCTTCTGTGTTTTGTTTTAACGGATAAACGACACCATCGTTTGATCCTTTAATTTGTTTCCTGGCGACAATATCTGCCAAGTCTTCTGCAAACCCTTGATCATTATCACGGTACTTTTCTATGTCATTAATAAACTTTGTACTGACACTGTCGTTCAATAGTTCAGAATAGCGTTGCAGCGTGGTTTCTAATCCGTTTTTTTCAATCTCATCAAGAATGTCATCTTTTAATCTATCTTTTTGCTGCTCTATTCTGGCAGTTAGGTCAGGGCCGACACCCGCATAGTTCTCATTCACATCGTCAATGTTGCTGCTGGAATAAATACCTTGACCCCAGTCACCCTCAACATTTGTTTTAGACGCATCCATATCAGTGAGATCGTGAGTAGAACCGTGGTAAGTATCAGTGGTGTAATTAGTATCCCGCGCCCTCGCCATGCGAGTCTGTGCGCCTTCCGCAAGTTTCTTTCCTACAGACATAAATACAGACATCTATTACTCCGCTAATGCGCCAGCTTGAATTAGGTCTTCGTCCTCGTCGATTAGCGCAGGCTCAGTCGCAGGGACAGGTGGCGCGTCTGGGACAGATGACAGTTTATCTTCATACTGACCAACATACTCTGGCACAGAGGCGGCACTGCCAACCCCAAGTTTTGGAGGCGCAGAGGCCAATACGGGCAGACCACCTTGAAGCTGTGAGCTTGCGGGATTCATAATGCCACCCTGAGACATTACGCCTTGAAGGCCCGATGTTGCATCGACGTATCCAGAGTTGTCCATCGCGCCACCCACGCTTATGTCTGTGTAATCAGATGCGCCTGTTGAACCAGAACCAAAAGCACCGGGTTTACCATCTTGACCTTGGAAGGCTCTGTGAATTGGAGAGTCGAGCATTTTGTCTTCAAAGCCTTGGTACGCCTCTTCAAACTTGCCCAGGGGGCTACCGGCATACATGTCAGACATACCGCTTTTTATGCTCGCTGTTTTGGATGATATCGCTTCAGTTGCGCCTGTGATAAATGCTAGTAAACTCATTCTTCTAATACTCCAGTGCCTATGTTTTCTCCATCAGACATATCCAGTATCGCTTGGAAGAACGGGGTGGCGCCCTGTGCCGCAGCAAGTCTTGCACCGTCCTTTTTCCACTGTGCCATGGCTTTCTTGCCGCCTTCTTTCGGAGCGTTACGCATCCAATCCTTTAGCCATTGGGACGACATGCCCTTGGCTGTGGCATACGGAACAGCTAAACTACCAACAAAAGCAGCCATCCCTGCTATTGGATCGCCACTAAAAATATTACCTAACGATACACCCAAGCCACCGGCTTGGACAGTTAACCCACTATTAGATCGGTTAACCAGACCTTCAACGCCCTGGACGGCCTCCCCAAAGACACGCATATCGGCCATTATTTCTTTAGCCGTGCCGTTGAACAATATGTCTTGAGAACCCGGTGGGATAACGCTGTTGTCTGTCTGGGCTATAATTCTTGAGGGTGATAATCGCTCAGCCGTTGCGTTCTGATTACCCTTTGTTGCCAAGCCTACGTCGTCCAATATCGCTGAACCAACTTGATTAAAGTCACCCTCTTCCAAAATACCTGACGCTTGCATTGATCTTAGCTTTTCAGGATCGTTAACAACTTTCTTAATAGAACTAAAAGCTTCGCTTGCCGTTGACCATTTACCGGTGGTCATAAAATGTTTCTCAACAACGTCTTCCATAACTACTGATCCGGCGCGATAAAAATCGTTAGCGTCTGTCATAGCTTTTAAGGCTTCTTCGCCAAAATCTGATGCGCCTTCAAACATATCATCGGTAAGTGCAGCATATAACTGCTTCAACTCACCCTGCGACAAATCTCCGATAGTGTCTCTGTCTTTGATCTTGCCGCCTATCATCGTCCTCAATGCACGGATGGTTGAGTAGTCCATGTTTTGACCCATTTCCTCCGTAGCATCTGCCAAGGCTCCTATCTTTGGATCACGGAATATTTTAGCTATCTCAGGATCGTTGGCGAACCTGTCTCTGTACGCAGCAAGAAAATCTCTTGTTTTTAGTGCGGGTACTCTTGCGCCTTCGGGAATAAACTTATCTACTTGCTTATAAAGCTCTTCAGAAGTAGTTTGGAAGTTATCTACATACTTCTTGGCTTGATTAACTAACTGCTGGCCAGCCGCCTCTGGGTTCGACTTGCCGCCAAGGCTAACGTGGAAATCGTCTATCATCCGACCAACGCCCTCCATCATATCAGCGGCTGACTTCTCCCAAGCGTCCACGCCGCCCAAAACCTTTTGAGTTGCGGCATCTACGCCCTGCATAAATCTGTTTCCGAGTACGCCTGCAGTAGCGTTTATGTTGTACTTATTAGCCACATCAATTACCGCTTGATTGGCATTTGTCATCATTGCTCTAAACTTTGGGGATATAAAATCTTTAGCCATACCCAACCCCTTGTCGAAAGGGATCATGTTCATTCCAAACTCAATTGCGGTGTCTGATGCCAGTTTGCCCAAGTCCCGCGAATCTGCACCGCCAAACTGGTTAATAGCCTGATCATAGAGTGCGCCTGCGGCAGTGGCGGCAGTGCCGCCAACAGCAAGTGAGCCTGCGGGTGTTGTTGGTGAGGCTAAAATGCCAGCGCCAACCCCCGCTGTAATCTCAGTGCCAACACGTCCGTACTCCGCTAAATCGCCAAGTTCTGGCATAAGACCTGGGGGGTTGTAAAGTGTAGGCCGTCCATCTTCACGGTTGTAATAGATGAAGTTGTCTTCACCGTATGGCTGCGCTTCTGGGTAGTGGTTACGCATAGACGCAAGTCTATCCACTGGACTTTTAGCGTTACCTACGACAGCGCGAGTACCAAGACCAGCGCCAGTGCTACTGTCTATCGACCTTGGCTGGGCTTCTGCTGGATTAGGCAGCAACTTAGTAAGCCTTGTCACGGCTGCGGTGTCTTTTTCTGCAGCCGCACGGTCTATGGCGGCTAAAAGTTTAGTGGTATTTAGTTCCATATAGCCTTATCACTCCGTGTAGTATTTTTCTAAATCAGATTGAATCAAACTGCTGTCGTTTGTGGCGCTTGGTTGCAGTCCTGGAACTGTTATGGTGTTTGTGTTTCCCTGCGGAGTGCGCGGTGTAAATTTTCTGCGCGATCCAAGGTACTGGGTGATCACATTTTGGTCGCCGTAGCCTGAGTTGGTAAACTTAAACTCAGCGTCATCGCGGGTGTTGTTGTACGACTTTTCATAAACAGCGCCTAAAGAATCAGCAAGGGCCAACATATCTTTCACCTGCTGGTCATCCAAGACATCGCCTTCTGCTACGTTGTTAATTTTCACCATTAGATCGTCATAAATACCTCTGGCTTCAGCGGTCAATTTAACTTCAGACTCACGAACAACAGAACCTGGGTCGAGAACCTTGTTGAACTGCGTAACCGCTGCAACCTCTGCGAGTGGAGTATTTTCGTTTAGCGCCGCTCGTAACTTATCTAGTGCAGAGAATGCTTCATTAGCGGGGGCTACCGCCTGATCAAATCGTGTTCCGTACTTGTTGAATGTTTCATTTATCATCTTCGGAACAATTATTTGACTGCCGTCCACCCCAAACAAAGGAATGGCTTTGTCAGTCGCCAGCATCATGTTCTTATTTAACTGATTGAATGCCTCTGATGTGCCTGCGTTGTACAACGCTAAATTCTCTGGCCCACTATTCATTGCGAAGCTTCTAAGTTCTTTTTGAGGGGTACTCATACCAGCAAAACGAGACTGAATTT
>ENA-ORDA01002800-ORDA01002800.1-marine-metagenome-genome-assembly--contig:-NODE-2800-length-12831-cov-6.064686_pt1 | contig 12831 bp, 10 predicted proteins | sample MGYA00237778_ERZ508506 | MGnify/ENA primary metagenome ERZ508506 (study PRJEB26177, sample SAMN06267891) | marine metagenome | isolation source: Monterey Bay, California, USA | place: Pacific...
ATTTAGCTTGATAACAGGGCTTTCAAAATAAGAAACAGCTATTTTTTTAATAACACTCTCTAATTCTGCTAGAGTAAAACCAGCAGCTTTTACTATTCCAAAAGATGGTAAATCTAAATTACCTTCTTCATTAATAATGTACCCATACAAATATGGATTTTGAATCATTAATTGAGAGTTTGAAGTATTTTCTTTATTAAAGAAATCATGCTGTTGCTGAGTAGTTGTGCTTATTTGAACAGATATTAAATCACCTTGCTGTAAGCGATAGTCTTGCTTATTTGCTTTCGCTTTTTTAATTTCCTTGTTTGATCTAATATATTCTAAATCACGATTAGTGATACAAGAACTAAAGGTAAAAATTAACAGCAATATAATTACCATAAATTTTGTATTTATAAATGAATAAATTTTCATGAAAAAGATGCTTATTACTTGTTTTTAAGCTACAAATATCGCATTTTTTTCTCAGATAGACTTCAGATAAGTAAAATGATAGGGTTTTAGTATGCTAATAACTCTCTTAACTGAGTTTCAAATCTTCTTTTTGCCAAGAACTCACCCTCTAAATCATCAGCAAAAGGCACAGGCGTATCCATTGAAGCTGAACGCTTTACAGGAGCATCTAAAAACTCAAAACATTCATCAGAAATTATAGAAGCTAAATCAGCACCAAATCCACCAATCATACAGTCCTCATGCAAAACAATTGCTTTTCCTGTCTTTTTTACAGAATTTAACACCATTCCTTTATCCAAAGGAACAAGCGTTCTTAAATCTACTAAATCGGCAGAAATATCTGGATTATTTTTAAGGACATCTAAAGCCCAATGAACCCCCATTCCGTAAGTAATAATACTTACATTATTTCCTTCTTTTAAAAGGTTTGCCTTACCAATTTCAGTAGTAAAATAATCATTAGAAACATTTCCACTTAAGCTTCTGTAAAGTGCTTTATGTTCAAAAAACATTACTGGATTAGGATCGTTTATTGATGCATTTAGCAGACCTTTTGCATCTTCAGGAAAAGCAGGATAAACCACTTTTAACCCTGGTGTATGAGTAAACCAGGCCTCATTAGATTGAGAATGAAATGGTCCCGCACCAACACCAGCACCTGTAGGCATACGAACAACAACATCAACATTTTCCCCCCATCTGTAATGGGTTTTTGCAAGGTTATTTATTATCGGATTAAATCCAGAGGTAACAAAATCAGCAAACTGCATTTCCATTACAGCTTTGTAGCCATTAATTGACAATCCTAAAGCAGCACTAACAATAGCAGATTCACAAATTGGAGTATTACGGACTCTGTCTTTTCCAAACTCATTCATAAAGCCATCAGTAATTTTAAAAACACCCCCATAATCAGCAATGTCTTGACCCATAATTATAAGATTATCATGTTTTTGCATGGATTGTCTCAAACCATCAGAAACTGCATCAATTAATCTTTTTTCAGCTTTATTATTAGAAGGATTGATGACCTCTGGAGTGAAATTTCGGTAAATATCTGCAAGTTCTTTTTCAGCTGTTGATGCTATTTTTGGCTCTTCTTCAGCTAATTTCCAAGCATTATTTATTTCTGATTTAATATCTTTCTTAAAGTTCTCAATATCTGATTCTGAAATTACTTTTTCTTTCAATAAAAATGCTTCATAATTTTCAACAGGATCTAATTTCCCCCATTGCTCCATCAATTCTTTAGGAATATATTTAGTTCCAGATGCTTCTTCATGACCTCTCATTCTGAAAGTCATACATTCCAAAATAATAGGTTTTGGATTTTCAGTAATCTGATTTTTTAAATTTTTTACTGCTGAGTAAACTTCTAGAATATTATTTCCATCAATAGTATATGCATCAATGCCGTATCCAATTCCCTTGTCAGCAAATTTCTTGCACCTAAACTGTTCATAACTAGGTGTTGAAAGTCCGTAACCATTATTTTCAATTACAAAAATTACTGGCAAATCCCATACTGCCGCAACATTTAAAGCCTCATGAAAATCACCTTCACTTGCTCCTCCATCACCAGTAAAAACAGCTGTTGTTTTTTTATTATCTTTTAATTTATTAGCTAAAGCAATTCCATCAGCAACACCTAACTGGGGTCCTAAATGAGAAATCATCCCTACTATATGATGCTCTTTTGTTCCAAAATGAAAAGACCGATCTCTACCCTTAGTAAATCCATTGGCTTTTCCTTGGAATTGAGAAAATAATCTTTGTAAAGGAATATTTTTTCCTGTAAAAACACCTAGATTTCTGTGCATTGGCAAGATGTATTCATCCAAATCCAGTGCAGATGTTACTCCAACAGATATTGCTTCTTGCCCAATACCTGAAAACCATTTAGAAATTTTACCTTGCCTTAAGAGAATCATCATCTTCTCCTCTACTAATCTTGGTTTTATTATTGACTTATATAAATCAACTAATTCTTTGTCTGAAATGGATTTTCTGTTAAACTGCATCTTTCATTTTAATTTGGTGCCAAAACTACTCAATATTTTCTTTACTTTGTTAAAAATTTAATAGATGAATTGGCAAGAAATAATTGTCTTAATTATTGTAGGTTATGCATTGTATTATTTAGTAACTAAATTTACAAAGAAAGATAATTGTAACGATAATAATTGCGATTGTAGTTAGATGAAATATTTGCAAACATATTTGAAAAGAATATCTATTCTTTTAGGAATGTATACTGCTAGTAGAGTTTACTTTTACTTTAATAATATTGATAGTTTTACTAGTGCTACTATTTTAGAATTTATTGAAGGTTTGCGCTTTGATATTTCAGCATTAGTTTATATTAACATCCCGATTTTCTTACTTATAATTTTACCACATAATTATAAAGAAAATAAATATTATCGAAAAGTAACAAATTGGATTTTCTATGCTGTTAATATTCCATTTATTATACTTAATAATATGGATATTGAGTATTTTAAATTTACTCAAAAAAGAACAACAACTGATTTCTTTCAGCTAATACAACTAGGAAGTGATGCAAAGAATATTATTCCTCAATACTTAAAAGACTATTGGTTAATTACTCTTTTTTCTTTTATTCAAGTATGGTTGTTATTTAAAATAAAATCTATCCCAAAAAGTAAAATTAGATTTAATATTAAATCAACACTGAATGTAGTTTTTTCTATTTTAATTGGTGCTGCTATTTTTATTATTGGAGCAAGAGGTGGGTTGCAGTTAAAACCAATAAAATCAATAAATGCAGGAGAATTAAGTGGCTCACAGAACGCATCTCTTATCTTAAATACTCCTTTTAGTATTCTGCACTCATTTAAAAACAAAGGATTAAAACCGTATAATTATTTTAATAACGAAAAACTAAATAAAATCTATTCTCCTATACATAGTGGAAATGTAGAAGCATTAAACAAAAAGAATATAGTGATACTGATCTTGGAAAGTTATTCTAAAGAATTTGTTGGGTTTTATAATAATGGAAATGGATACACCCCATTTTTAGATAGTTTAATGCAATATGGATTGGTTTTCAATAATGCTTATGCTAATGGATTTAAGTCCATTGAAGCACTTCCTGCAATTACTGCATCTATTCCTACTCTGATGAACAACCCTTTTATTACCTCACAATATGCTCAAAATAAGTTTGGAAGCTTAGCCTCACTTTTAAATAAAGAAGGCTACAATACTTCATTCTACCATGGAGGAAATAGAGGGACAATGGGTTTTTACAGTTTTAGTAAAAAAGCTGGATTTACAGATTATTTTGGAATGGAAGAGTATGATAATAATTTTGATTTTGATGGGAGTTGGGGTATCTATGATGAGCCTTTTATGCAGTATTTCTATGAGGGTTTAAATCAAAAAAAAGAACCATTTTTCAGTACACTATTTACTTTAAGTTCTCATCCTCCTTACACACTGCCGTCTGATTATAAACATGATTTTGAGAAAATTGGAATTAGAGAAACTGTACAATATACTGACTTTTCTTTATCACAGTTCTTTAAAAATTCAAAAGAAGAAGTTTGGTTTAAAAATACGATTTTTATTATCACTGCTGATCACACATCAAGTGTTCGGTTTTCAGAAAAATATAAACACAAAACTGCAAGAATAGAAATTCCACTAATTATCTTCTCAGGAGATAGTTCTATTAGTGGGCTAAACAATAATATTGTTCAGCAAATTGATATTATGCCTACATTATTAGAATTAATCAGTTATAATAACAAGTATTTTTGCTTTGGTAAATCAATGTTTAGTAACCATAATTGGGCGATCAGTAAACTTTACAATCAATACAGATTAATTACTCCATCTGGAATAATTACAAATAAGGAAGAAAAATATAAAAGTTACTCCGATAAAAATTTCAGTAAAGAAATTGAAAATAACAAGAATAATATTTTACTCTTAAAATCTATCAAACAAACCTACAATGAAAGAATGATAAACAATAAATTGAATTATGAAAATTAGATTTATTGTCAACCCAATATCTGGCACAGGAAAGCAGAGGGGAATAGAAGCGGTCATTGAAGAATATACTGATTTTGAATATGATACAGTATTTACAAATAAAAGTGGGGATGCGACAAGACTGAGTCAAATAGCTGTTGATGAAAAAATTGATGTAGTAATTGCGGTTGGTGGAGATGGAACAGTAAATGAATGTGCAAAAGCAATTATTGGGAGCAAAACTGCATTAGGAGTTATTCCGTGTGGATCTGGTAATGGATTTGCATTTCATTTTGGAATGAAAAAAGATATTACAAAAGCTATTTTGCAATTAAATTCTTGTACAATATCAGTAATTGATTCGTGTACGGCTAATAATATTCCTTTTGTAAATGTTTCAGGAATTGGTTTTGATGCGCATATTGCCCATCTGTTTTCTGATTTAAAAGAAAGGGGTTTTTTAAACTATTTAAAGCTCATTAAGAATGAGATTTTTACATATAAAGCGAAAGACTATAAATTAAATTATAATGGGAAGAGTAAGGAAGTAAAGGCTAATTTGATAGCCTTTGCAAATGCAAGTCAATATGGAAATGATTTTTGCATTGCTCCAAAAGCAAATGCTTCTGATGGATTAATTGATTTTGTGATTGTCAAGGAGATGCCAAAATGGAAAATTCCTTTTATTTTGTATCAAGTATCAAAAGGGAAAGTTCATCTTTCTAAATATGTTGAAATCATTCAAACTAACGAAATGCTCATCAATAGTAAAAATAATATTATTCATTTAGATGGAGAGCCACTTGAATGCAAGAATCTAATAACAATCAAAGTAAAGCCTAAAACTTTAAAAGTATTTATGCCATATGGGGAGAAATAAGAAAAATAAAAAAGGAGTAATGTACTCAACTAATGCAGATTTTGAATATGAATATGAGGATAATGAGATGGAAACGATTCCTAATAATCAACAAAATCTAAAAGTCTGTATTGATAAACATAGAGCAGGTAAAGTTGTAGTTATTATTAAAGATTTTATTGGAACTACTGATGATTTAAAATCCCTTGCAAAAATACTTAAAGTAAAATGTGGTGTAGGAGGAAGTACCAAGAATGGTGAAATAATTATTCAAGGGCATGTAAGAGATAAAGTAATGGAAATACTTGAAAAAGAAGGCTATAATTATAAAAGAGTTGGTGGGTAAACTTTACATTCTTCCAGGATAAACCTTAAGAGCAGCTTCCAAAATATTAATTGCAGATTGTAACGCACCAACATTTAGTACATAAGCAATCCTTACTTGATTAATTCCCGTATTTGGAGTAGAATAAAAACCTGCAGCTGGGGCAACCATAATTGTTTCTCCATTTAAATCAAAATCTTCCAATAACCACTGAGCAAACTTATCAGCATCATCAATAGGAAGCTGTGCAATTGCATAGAATGCTCCCTTTGGTTTTGGGCAAATTACCCCTTCAATATTATTTAAACCTTTAATCAGTACATCTCTTCTATTAACATATTCTGCACTTACTTCATTAAAATAGGAAGCATCTGTTTGTAAGGCTGCTTCTCCTGCAATTTGTCCGAATGTTGGAGGAGACAACCTTGCTTGCGCAAACTTCATAGCTGTAGCCATAAATTCTTTGTTCTTAGATACAACACAACCAACTCTAATTCCACACATGCTATATCTTTTTGATGTAGAATCAATTACAATAGAGTTATTTTCTAACCCTTCAATATTTAATACTGAATGATGTACATTTCCATCATAAGCAAATTCTCTATACACTTCATCTGCAATAAGGAATAAATCATGTTTTAAAACGATATTTTTAAGAGTTTCTAACTCTTCTTTTGAATATAAATATCCTGTAGGGTTGCCAGGGTTACAGATAAGGATTGCTTTTGTCTTAGCAGTAATTAACTTCTCAAATTCTTCAATTTTAGGAAGTGCAAAACCATTTTCAATTGTAGTAGCAATTGGTTTTACAGTTACACCTGCTGAAGTGGAAAATCCATTATAATTAGCATAAAATGGTTCAGGGATTATAATTTCATCACCAGAATCCAAACAAGAATTTAATGTAAATAAAAGAGCCTCCGAACCTCCAGTTGTCACAATAATATCATTTTGATCAACAGCTATCCCTAAATTATTATAGTAAGATGCTAAGCCTTTACGGTAGGTTTCAAAACCTGCTGAATGAGAGTATTCTACAACTTTATCAGAAAAATCATGAATCGCTTTTAAAGCAACTTCTGGTGTTTTAATATCTGGTTGTCCAATATTAAGATGATAAACTTTTTTTCCTGCTTTTTTTGCTTTTTCAGCAAAGGGAACCAATTTTCTAATTGGTGATTCTGGCATTGAAATTCCCTTATTCGAGATTTTTGGCATAGTTGTAAATTTTATAAAAAAAACACCCCCTAAATTGGGGGTGCAAATGTCGTAATATTTTTTGAATTATATTATTTTTTCTCCAATGGAGCTCCTCCTTTCTTTTTCTCAGGAGCATCAGTTGGTTTCTCACCTGGGTTAACCTTACCCTTAACAGTTAGAATAACTGGCTTTTTACTAGCATTAGTCGTTAAAGTAATTGTTTTAGTAAAAGCTCCAACTCTATTAGTTGCATATTTTACACCAATTTCAGCAGTTTCACCTGGAGCAATAGGCTCTCTTGGCCATGTTGGAACAGTACAACCGCAACTTCCTTTAGCATTTTTAATGATTAATGGCTCAGTACCATTATTTGTAAATACAAACTTTCTCTCTCCATCAGCATTGTGCTCAATTGTACCATAATCAACAACTTTTGATACGAAATCAATTGTAGATTTAGCAGCAGTTTCTGCATTTTGAGTTTTTGGAGCTTCTTTTGTCTGAGCATTTGCAGTTGTAAATCCTACAACTAATGCTAATGATAAAATTACTTTTTTCATTTTTTAGTTTTTCTTTTTAAGGTTATTTTCAAATAATGAACGGCAAATCTAACAAAATATTTCCTTTATGCAAATAAGATTATTTAAGAATTCATTAGAACAATAGAATTTGTAAATTTGCGAACTTCTAAAGAATAAGATATAATGAGCATTCCAAAAACATACAACCCATTAACTACTGAAGATAAATGGTACGCACACTGGATGGAAAAAGGGTATTTCAATTCTACTCCTGACGAAAGAGAAGCATATACTATTGTAATACCTCCACCGAATGTAACTGGAGTCCTACACATGGGACACATGCTAAACAATACGCTACAAGATGTAATGATTAGAAGAGCTAGAATGCAAGGATATAATGCTTGTTGGGTTCCTGGAACCGACCATGCGTCAATTGCAACTGAAGCAAAAGTTGTTGCAAAACTTGCATCAGAAGGAATACAAAAAAATGATTTAACTAGAGATGAATTCTTGTCTCATGCTTTTGATTGGAAGGACAAACATGGTGGGATCATTTTAGAACAACTAAAAAAACTTGGAGCTTCATGTGATTGGGACAGAACAAAATTCACTATGGATGATGACATGAGTGAATCTGTAATAAAGGTATTTGTTGATTTACACAATAAAGGGCTAATTTACAGAGGAGTTAGAATGGTAAATTGGGACCCTTCTGCACAAACTGCTCTATCAGATGAAGAAGTAATACATAAGGAAGTAAATTCAAAATTATATCATATACAATACGATATTGAAGGAAGTGACGAAAAACTAACTATTGCAACTACAAGGCCAGAAACAATACTTGGAGATACTGCAATTTGTGTAAATCCTAATGATGAAAGATATACTCAACTTAAAGGTAAAAAAGCAATTGTGCCTTTAGTGAATAGAGTAATCCCTATCATCTTTGATGAGTATGTTGATATGGAATTTGGTACAGGAGCTCTTAAAATCACTCCTGCACATGATATTAACGATTATAAATTGGGAGATAAGCACGGACTTGAATCAATTGACATACTAAATGATGATGGAACTTTATGTGAAGAAGCTGAATTATATATTGGTAAAGATAGGTTTGTTGTAAGAGAAGAAATAGTAGTTGATTTAAAAGCAAAAGGATATTTAGTAAAAACAGAAGAGTATCAAAATAAAGTTGGTTTTTCAGAAAGAACAGATGCTGTAATTGAGCCAAAACTTTCTATGCAATGGTTCTGTAAAATGGAGGAGTTTTCAAAACCTGCTTTGGAACATGTAATGAATGATGACATACAATTTCATCCTCCAAAATTCAAGAACACCTATCGTTATTGGATGGAAAACATTAAAGATTGGTGTGTTTCTCGTCAGCTTTGGTGGGGACAACAAATTCCTGCTTATTTTTATGAAAGTAATAAATATGTTGTGGCTGAAAGCAAAGAGGAAGCATTGACATTAGCACAAAAAGAAAAGCCATCAGTAACTATGGAGGATTTACGCCAAGATGTAGATGTATTGGACACTTGGTTTTCTTCTTGGCTATGGCCAATATCAGTTTTTGATGGAATTCGTAATCCTGATAATGAAGAAATAAACTACTACTACCCTACTAATGATTTAGTAACTGCCCCAGAAATTCTTTTCTTTTGGGTGGCTCGTATGATTATGGCAGGATACGAATATAAAGAAGAATTACCGTTCAAAAATGTTTATCTTACAGGAATTGTAAGAGATAAAAAAGGTAGGAAAATGAGTAAATCATTAGGAAATTCTCCTGACCCTATAACACTTATGAATCAGTATGGTGCGGATGGAGTAAGAGTTGGAATGTTGCTTTGCTCTCCTGCTGGTAATGACTTACCTTTTGATGAAGTATTATGCGAGCAGGGACGTAATTTTTCTAATAAAATATGGAATGCTTTCCGTTTGATTAAAGGTTGGGAAGTTACAGATGTGGAGCAACCAGAAAGTGCTAAACAAGCGATAGATTGGTTTGAAAATAAAATTAGTAAAACCATTAATGAGATTGATGAATCTTACATTAAATACAGAATTTCGGAAGCCTTAATGGGAACTTATAGGTTGGTTTGGGATGATTTCTGTTCATGGTACCTAGAAATGGTAAAACCGAATTATGGTAGCCCAATGGATAGCCTTACTTATGCTAAAACAATTGAGCAACTAGAAAAGATACTCAAACTATTGCATCCGTTTATGCCTTTCCTTTCGGAAGAAATATGGCACTTAATTGATGATAGAAAAGAAGATATAATAGTTGCAGAATGGCCAATAGCAAATACTGTAAACGAGCAATTATTATCCGACTTTGAAAAAACCACTGAGGTAGTTGCAGGAATCAGAACAATAAGGAAAGAACAAAATATTAAGAATAAGGACCAATTGGAATTATTGGTAATTGACAACCAAAAATCCGAGTCTAATTTGGATGCTATTATTGCAAAATTAGGAAACCTAACCAGTGTTAATTCTACTGAAGAAAAACCAGGTGGAGCTTTTTCTTTCATGGTAAACTCAAACGAATACTTTATTCCACTAGGTAATAATATTGACATAGCAGGAGAAATTGAAAAACTAGAAAAGGAATTGAACTACACTCAAGGATTCTTAAAGTCGGTTGAAGGAAAATTGAGCAATGAGCGTTTTGTAAATAATGCACCTGAATCAGTAGTTGCAAATGAAAAAAACAAAATGACTGACGCAAAGTCAAAAATTGCAATTTTAGCAACTAAAATTAAGGACTTAGGGAATGCTTAAAGTTCTTAGTTTACTGTTTATCAGTACGCAAATCATGGCTTCTTTTCCTGCTGATAAGGAAGGATTTAGTGGTAACTTTGACTTAGGATTGAACTTTACTAAAAATACGGAGAGCACTTTTCAGTTCAGTAATATGTTTTTAGTAAAATATAAAATAGGTAAGTCCAATTTTAGTTTAGGAAATAATATTTCTTTTATCAGTAAAACTGGGGAGGATGATCTGCTGAATAAAGGAACCCAGGATTTTAAATATGCTTTAGATGCTAAAAAATTAGATGCTAATATTACCTTGCAACATATGTATGATATTAGTAGGTCTGTAAAAAACAGATACACAAGTGGGCTTGGTGTTTCTTATAATTTTAAAGATGAAGATAATAGAAAAATTTGTGTAGGACTATCTGCAATAAGGGAAAATGAAATTCCTTTGGAGGGTGAAAATATATTGCAAAACCGTATGAGTAGTAATTTTGATTTAATGATAAAACTTAACAAAAATGTTACGGTAAGTACCACTAATCATTACCAGCCTAATATTGAAAAAACAGGGGATTTCAGGTGGAAAACTAACATTACATTTAGAGTAAATTTAAGCCCTTATTTTTTATTGAGCATTAACTCTACTTTTAATTATGACAGTGTGCCTGCAGAAGGAATTCCTGAAACAGACTACCAACTGATTAACAGTATTTCATATACTTTTTAATATTAGCGCTACCTTGCTACATTAAACACTTTATTTGCAATAACCCTGTCTTTATAACATAACTGCACACTATAAATAGCAGATTTCCAATCTTTAACATCTATATCTACTTTATATTGTCCTTCCAAAATTTTCTTTTCAGATAGCAATTCTCCTAACATATTATACACTTTTAAAGTTGTAGCTTTTGCAGTAAAGTCAATTGTAAGTTGTTCACTAGCAGGATTAGGATACAATTGTATTTCGTTTATATGACTTAAGTCGTTAATACCTGTAATACAAGAATCAACAAATACCCATATATCTTCTTTAACAACACAATCATTAGAGTCTTTTGCAGAAAGTAAATACCATGTGTCTTCTAAAGGTACAACTAATAAAGAATTCCCTGTTGATCCATTATCCCACCAATAGTAAGTGAAACCTGTACTTCCTTCAAGAAGAATCTGATCTCCTAAACAAATCTCTGGAGGGTCAGGATTTGACTGAATAAATAATGGTGGTGATGTGTAAACTATTACCTCAATTGAATCTATAGCTACACAATTAGTACTATCTGTAACAACTACCGTATATATACCAGGATTTGTAGCATTTACAATATGTGTTATTCCAAGTAAAGTCCCTGTTGAACCATTTAAAGACCAAGAGTAATTGTCAAATCCTGTATCTACTTCAAGTACAGCAGTATCTCCATAACATATCTCAATATCAACTGTACCATTATTGATATCTACAGAACAAGGAACGGGAGGGACACAAGGCCCTTGCATCCAAGAAGTTACTCCTCCATAATTAATTGCATAACAATCATTAGAATAGGTCACACTATCACACCCACAAACAGGATCGTACACTGAAAAACAAAAAGCAGAATCACTTATAAGTGAAGAATCAACGCAACAATTACCAATTATAGGGGTCGATTCACACGTTGTTTTGTTACATGAAAATATCATTATTGACAATGTGGCTAATATAACAGCTTGAATTTTATTCATAATTTTATCTTCTCGTTGAGGTTAAAATACGAAGAAACGTTTTGGTAGGTTAGGGTTTTGTGTTCTAGCTATTGTTAGCCATTTTATTAGAAGGAAATGAAATTATTGTTTTATAAATCTTATAGTTTGATTTATTTTATTATTAACGTTAATAAAATATAAACCTGAGGGTAAAAAAGAAACATTTATTTTTTGGTTTCCCCTTATATTTTTCATTTCATGAAATAATTGCCCTTGGATATTCAAAATTTGTAAAGAATAATATTCTTTAGGCCCTTCTAAATTTAGATGGTTAGAAGTTGGAGATGGATAGACATTTAAGTTGGATTCAACTATTTGTGATTCATTTATATTAGTTACATCTATTCCAGGATTACTATGAATAAACGTCCAACTTCCCCAAGGAGTACTGTTACCTGTATTCCAATATAATTGATCTTCAAATAAACAATTTATGGAATTACCATTAAGTGGCAAACCTTGATTAATATACCAACCATCCAAATTGGCAGAATCATTTATTAAATGCACTTTAACATTTATAGTATCTGTAAGTGACCAATTATGACTAAAATTGCAGAATGCATCATTAACTATCGTATCTTGATGTAATATATTTCCTTGTTGGTCTGAAAACTCCCAATAAAAGATATTATTTTCACGAGGATGGGTCATATATTGACCAGAATGGTAAATACTGATTGAGGTTTGTGAAGAACCTACATTGACTGACATACCCAACATATCACAAGGAACTGCTGTTATTACTTGTGCTTGTGTTATTTGAGTTAGCCCTAAAGCAATCGCTAATATTAGTAGTATTTTTTTCATAGTTTAATTATTTACAATGCAATTATGGGATAATTATCTAAAATTTATGTCACGCCTAAGGGTGAAAATAGCGTTTTTGGAAAAGTTAAAAAAAAATAATTAAGTTTTTTTAAAGTTCAGTA
>ENA-ORDA01002805-ORDA01002805.1-marine-metagenome-genome-assembly--contig:-NODE-2805-length-12813-cov-5.261307_pt1 | contig 12813 bp, 11 predicted proteins | sample MGYA00237778_ERZ508506 | MGnify/ENA primary metagenome ERZ508506 (study PRJEB26177, sample SAMN06267891) | marine metagenome | isolation source: Monterey Bay, California, USA | place: Pacific...
CTACCAGACTTGGATCACAATGCGAAATCAAGCATGACTAACGCGTATAGAAGGTCCCCGCTCCCAGACTTGAACTGGGGACACCCTGGTGTCTGCTGAGACGTTTGGAACTTTCCAACTACAGCCAGGTGCTCTACCAACTGAGCTAAGCGAGGTAGTCTGTGCGACCAACCTCGTGTATATCAATTCTTCAGACTAAAGTGGCCTTGAAAATAGGGTCGCGAAATAGGCTCGCGACTAATGCTCGCAAGCATCACGGTTAATAGTGAAATGAACAGCCTTGTTTTTCTCGGAGGCGTAAGGGATGGGACCCAATACATCACGCACAACTAGGCCAGTGGACCAATCGTTGAATGACATGGTGGCATCTCTCGCACAAGAGGCCATAGGAAAGGGCTCTACTGCATTACTAGACGACGAAATGGGTTCATTCGGTGTACCGAATCCACGTATCTTAATCGTGGGCTGTGGTGGGTCAGGAAACAACACCCTGAACCGTATTACTCACCTTGGAGTTGAAGGTGCAATCACTGTCGCAATCAATACTGACAAGCAACATTTAGATCACACACGTTCACTCCAGAAACTTCTGGTTGGCCGACATATTACTCGAGGCCTTGGAGCTGGTGGCGACCCTAGTACTGGACGTCGCTGTGCAGAGGCTGGTCGAGAGATGATTCAAAGAATCGTAACTGGAGCAGATTTAGTATTCATTGCTAGCGGACTTGGTGGCGGTTCAGGAACCGGTATCTGTCCAATCGTTGCTGATGAAGCAAAGAAGGCAGGAGCATTAGTTGTAGGAATTGTAACAACTCCATTCCATGTCGAGCGCAGGCAAAGAATGAATCGTGCATTGGAAGGACTTGAGAGCCTACGACAAGTTGCAGATGCAGTATTGGTACTGGATAACAACAGACTTCTACACTTCGTACCTAACTTGCCATTGGATGAGGCTTTCTCCATTATGGATCAACTTGTTGCTGAGATTGTTAAAGGAATAGTCGAGACAATCACTCTACCATCTCTAATCAACCTCGACTTCGCAGATGTTAGAGCGATTATGGACAATGGTGGAGTTACCATGATGCTGTATGGAGAGAGTGACCGTGGACCTGAAGAAGTTGTTCATGAAGCCCTAAATCACCCGTTACTAGATGTCGACATTTCTGGAGCAACTGGTGTTCTAATTCACGTTACTGGTGGTAAATATATGACACTAGAAAACGCCTCACAGGTCGTAGATTTGATGACTGCAAATGTCAGTGATGAAGCGAACGTAATTTGGGGTGCAAGGCAGGATCCTGGGTTTGGAGACACTATCAAAGTCATGGCAATAATCACTGGAGTTGGTGGTGTTGAAATGAATAAAGCAAGAATGGAACCTGACCAATTGGGAGATATGCTCAAACTTACTAGGTCTAAGCCTCAAACCGGTGGTTCAGTAGGTTTCCAACGCTTTGATTGATTGAAATCAAAATAGTAACATCCAAATCCAAGTGGTGTTAACGCTACACCATGCGAGGCCGTTACGCAATAGCGATTCTCTTGGCAATTTTGCTCAGTGTCCCAGTAGTTGGAGGCATGAATACAGCCACTACTACTGCTATGGAAGATGAAGAAGAGATGAATCCATGTATGGATGACCCTGAGCAGCCGTGTGCTAATCAGACTGTTCTCTACCTTTGGTCAAACGGACAATCTACCTTCTGGTCTCACTTCAATGCAAATGAGACTGACAACGCGGCAGATAACACGTACTCACAAGAGAAACTCAGTGGTGTCGTGAGTATTGACCAAAGGTACTCGATGAAACCTCAATTGAACAAGAGATTGAATATGACACTTGATGGAGAAATCAGAATAGTTCTGAACATCTACTTAGAGGGAGATTGGACAAATAACAACAATGACGGTCCATGTCAAAACGATTGTGAAGAATTGAATGTCACTCTATGGTCAGGCGCAACAGCAATTGTACGCCAACATGTCCCTCAAGTATCGACTGGGTGGAACCCGATTACAATCAGCCATCGTGTTACAGAAGGGCAGACATTGTGGGATGCATCTACTGCAAACCCATCCATTCAACTTGAAATGAAAGTCAAAGGAGACGAACAAGCTGGTATCTTTGGAACCACTCAAGGAACTCCTGCAAACTTTACAATCAAACTTTCAGCAGATGGGGATTCAAGAATAGAATTACCAATCGACCCTGCTTCCTGGGATGCTGACTTCCAAGCAGGTGAAGACGATGGTACAAATCTGCCAGAAGAACAACCAGGATTCCTAGTCATGGCAGCTCTAGCAACAATGACTCTTGCTGCTGTTTACCTACCAACTAGGGAAGAAGAATCAGAGAACTTCTGAAATTGAACTCGAATCTAATGCGACCACGTTTTGGTCACCAGATACTAGATTCTTAACGCTACATTGCTTATTCTCAAAGTCTTGAGGGCCAACGATTACTACGTTGGTGAATCCGTTCTTCGATGCCCAATCTAGTGACTTACCGATATTCTTTCCACGAAGATCTAATTCGACATTGTGACCTACATCTCGTAATTCTTTCACAATTCCAAGAACTGCATTTGAATCAACTCTGAATGGTAACATTAGAGTGGACGGTGGTGGAGTTTCTCCCGGTACGACCTCACTTCTACCCGCTCTTTCTGCTTGCGCTTCAAGAGCAAGAAGGACTCTGTCGAAACCTAGGCCGAAACCACATGAAGGGTCGAGGTCTTCTAATCCAAATAGGTGTAGGAGTTTGTAAGAACCGCCTCCAAGAACTTGGCCCTCTCCTCCAAGTTCTGCTACATTTACTTCGAAAACCATGCCTGTGTAGTAATCAAGACCTCTGGCTACGCACAAATTGACTTTCAAGGAAGGTGGATTTGGCGCTAGGGAATCTAATGCAGTCAGCAGTGATGATAATTCATCAAGGGAATCTAGTGATACACCCATTTCAGAAAGTATGCTTCTAGCGGATTCTAGAGTCTCAATTCCTCCATCTAATTCTGAAAGATTCTTCAAGCTTTGAGTAGCCGAAGAATCGATATCATGGGTGGCAAATAATTCTGTTAATCCATCCCAATCCCCTTTGTCTAGAAGACGCATTGCACTGGCTACTGGCGCTTCAGGCTCTCCTTCTTGTGAAAGCCCCAGTCCGGTCAGAATATCTCTTAGCACGCCTACGTGACCAATTCTGACCTCATAATCTTGTAATCCACAAGCATCCAACATGTCTATTGCAAGTGCAACTACTTCTGCCTCAGCAAGTGGGCCATGCGCTCCAATAAGTTCTGCCCCATACTGGTAAAATTCACGGTAGCGACCTTTTTTTGATTCCTCATATCTGAAGCATTGTCCGAAGTAGGATAATCTCAGAGGTTTAGGAGAACCTCGCATTTCCTCACTGATCATTCTCATTACAGGTGCAGTTAGTTCGGGGCGAAGAGTTAACGCTCTCTCGGACTTATCTTGGAACGCATACAATTGTTTGACAACACCTGGTCCAGACTTCGCAGTAAACAAATCAAGAGACTCAAAAATAGGCGTCTGAACACGCTTGAAACCATGAGCCAAGGCCTTAGTTTCGAGTAACTTCTCGAAGGCTAATCGCCTGTTCATGACATCCGGGGTAAAGTCCCGGGTTCCGCGTGGCCTCTGTACCATCACATCTACGGGTGCGCTTCCTGCATTTCAGATGAACGGATGGAGTTGGCACTAAGATGGCTGTATCACCAGTCATCTGCCCAACCCGCTTGAGTTGGCTCGGGTTCGGTTTCAACACCCTCATCCATACTGGAAAGTTCTTCCAAATCGGGAGCCTCTGGTACTCCCTCGACAGGTTCGGACAGCTTTGCCATCTTGTCTACCAATTCCCAATCTGGTGCTTCAGGAACTAGTTTTCCGACATTGTTATTAGACGGTTTTTCAGTCTCACCTTCGCTATTATTTTCAAGACTAACAGGAGGTGGTCGTTCTCTTTTTACTGGAGCTATTGGTGCATCGATACCTAATTTATTCCAGACATCCACAGATTGATCTTCATCAAGAGACTTTCCTGCAAGTTGATGCTTCTGCTTTTGTTTCATTTCAAAATCACGTTTTGAAGACTCTTCAGCTTCTACTCGGGATTCTATACTAGCCCACATCTCTGCTTCTTGTGCCTCTTTTTGTTGGCGTTGTCGGTACTCTAAAGCCCACTTACTGGGCATATCGAACCTTTTCCAAAACCACCTGACAATTGGAATTAGGACAACTGCAATTCCAAGTCCTAACCCAATCCATTGGAATAGGCCTAATGCGATTTAATCACCTCAGAATTTTATTGTGCCTGTTTATCAGCCAGGTGTTCCCAGCCTTCAGGATATTCTCCAACCTCTACTACGAGTTGGTCAGAGCCACCAGGTAGCATAGAGATGTCTACCTCTGCACCTTCTGGCACATTTCTGAACAATGGCCTCTGAACCAGTTTGCGATTGAAAGCGATGAATCCACCTGCAACTACTCCCCAGAATAGAAGAATGATTGTGATACCGTTTGGATTGGTTGGATCCCAAACATTTTCCGTGTTCATAATCATGTCACCAAAGTATGATACAATCAGGACTGTGAACAAGAATGGGAATGCCAAATACATCAGAATATCCCACCAGCGACCAATCCAGATATCGTTGTCTCCAGTGTTGATGAAATCATCACGGAATGCAGAAACTCCGACGCCAAGATATCCTCTCAAACCAGGCGCTGCTTCTCCAGCTTCAACATGTGCTCGCCACTTCTGGTATCCATACTTCCAGATTGTGAAAGCGATGAATAGACCGCTAAACATCAGACCGTATCCCCAAATGTGGTCTTGAACTTCAAGGAATTGAGGGAATGCTGTGCCGTCTGGAGCAATAGTAATCCATAACAATGCAGACGGAAGACCGAAAATCAATATTGCAATCGAAGTAAGCAGAACTGATTTCTCACGCTCGTATCCGTGGTCTACGAAATTACGCACACACAATTCAACTGTTGAAATCATTGACGTCAGAGCAGCGAATGAAAGTGCTAGGAAGAACCCGGTCATCATCACCCAGGCTCCCACTGAGCCACCCGGTGCTTGAGCAAACACTTCAGGTAAAGCAAGGAATGTTATCGCTGAGGAACCATTGGTTACTGTGTCAAGCGGGTTTTCAGATACTGCAAATATTGCAGACAGTACTGTCAATCCAGCAATAATTGAAATCGAGTTGTTTGCCAATCCCATTGTGAAAGCGTTCAGAGTAGTGTCTTCGTCCTTCCTCATGTAAACTGAATATGTGATTGCCATACCCATTCCTGCTGAACATGACCATGCAGACTGAGACAGACCGTTTATCCAAATTGCTGGGTCGCTAAGTGAACTCCATTTTACTGTGAACATGAACAGGAAACCGTCCAGGGTTCCGTCTGCCATATCCATCCATAGAGATAGACCTAGAGACATAAACAATAGAACGAACAATGAGATCATTAGAATTACATTGACTTTCTCAATAGCCTTCGCACCTTTCCAGATTGCTAGAAGTGTGATTGCGATTACTAGGAATTGGAAGAATACAACGTTACCTGATGATTGTAAGAACTCGTTCCAAACCAACTGTGTATCAACATCTTCTCCAACCAAACCATTGCTAATACCTAACTGGAAATACTTGAGGCACCAACCTGCAACAACTGCATAATAAAATCCAATTGCTGTAGAAATCCATGCAGTCCAAAGACCCATCCAAGCGAAGTTCTTTCCAGCGAAAATTCGGAATGTACCAATAGTACCTGTTCTGCTCCTCTTACCGAGCGCGAACTCTGCAATAACAAGTGGAATAGACCAAGCAAACAAGAAGATTAGCCATGGAATAAGGAAAGTTCCTCCTTCATTCGCACCAACCATTCTTGGGAATCGCCAGATGTTTCCAGTACCAATAGCTGCTCCTATTGCTGCGAAGATAAGACCCATCCTGCCACTGAATTGGTCTGATTGACTCATGAAGAGTCCTCCACAAATTCTGCATCTAGAATTCCTTCTTTGATTTCTTCATCTACCATCATCATCCTAAGGCAGACTCCAAGTCCACCCCAGACAAAGACTACTACTGTCATGAATAGCATCATTGAACCAAAGACATTACCAAATGGGGCACGGTAATCTATCTTTAGTTCGTAATATTGTGAGTTAGAAGGATATTCAATTTTCTGAGTTCCTCCAAGAGTCGATATCATTGATTTAACGTGTAAATTCCCAGTCTGGTCATCACCAATTGGAACATTTGCGACTACTTTGTATCCGGTACCTGAGTCGTTTAACAACTGACATTCTCCTCCTTCTTTAACCACAGAGAAACCAGTCATTGACCACGGCTCTGTGAACCATTCCTTAGGTCCATAATCGGATTGCTGACGACTAGGTTTTACCATTCGATACATTACGTGGGATTTCATCACATCGAGGTCAATTGCGAAAGCATCGTCCAAGCACATCTCTACAGGTATATCGCCCGAATCAGGGATTACTGGTTCAATTATGATTTGATTTCGAACGATATTTGCCATTTCCAAATCCGCTCTTTCTCTTGGATTATCTGCAATCTTGATCATGTAAAATGCGACACCGTTGTTCCTAACTGCAATATGGTCAACATCCTCTGGACGCTGGTGGAATGCTGTTCCAATCTCCATTGTATAACAGTAGGAGCCGTGTACTCCATAATGCCAATCACAGAAATCACCAGAGGTCGGATACAAATCTGAAGATTGCATGTTGGCATAGTCTGTCATAGTTGCCATTTGGTCACCGTGGTACACCAATTGGTCGTGATCTGGGCTCTGGCAATTAGTACAATGACCCCAAGGGTAGAGCACTAATTCAGAGTAGGAATGGTAAGTTAAGGTAGCCTTGAACTCTGAAGCACCATCGCCATTATCATCATTCATTTCGGTCATATCTTGAATGAATTTTGTCTCTGGTTCTGAGTTTCCGCCCCACCAATCTTCATCGACTAGGCCATCTCCATCATCATCCTTGCCATCAACGTGATCTTCATTGACACATTCTGGGGTAGGCGCCCCTACACAGTCGCCATCATTGTCAGTATTGTCCACAGGACCATTGTAAACATCGTTATTCTGGCCTGCATAACATGCACCAGGGATCAGTGGACCAGTAGCACCCAGAGGTGCTCCCCACTCGAATTGGTAGTTTCGATTTAGGTCTACGCCGTCACAGCCTTCATCAACTGATTCATCCAAATCAGGAATCGGAGTAACTCCTGTCACGGTGTTATCACGTAGATTCTTTCTCCAACCAGCCGCTGAACAATCCCAAGCTTCTTCTCCAGGGCATTGTCCGGGCATGTAAACTTCACGATCGTAGATATTACCGTCGGTATTCAGCATTGGAATTAGATAGATTTCTCGATTGTTTATCATGTTAGTCAATTCGACTTCACTGAAATCTTCATCAACCCCAAAATCTCCTGGATTACACGGTTTGCCGTCACCATTACTATCTTGATATTTAGGAGCGAGGGCTAGACAATCGCCATCGTCATCGACTTGCCCATCTCCATCAGCATCTCCCCACGGATCTTCATCGGTTAGTCCATCTCCGTCATTGTCAGTAGGCTCTTTGCCGTAGTAAAATGCAATTGTTTCCATCACAAGAATTGGAGTTTGATAACTCATCCATTCTCTAGCGTGATGGTTTCCAACAATCATGACATCAGGTCGGTCTGGGTAGTTACCTGTATCGCCATTGAATTCATTGTATTCACCGTCTTCAACATCTCCAGTAATCTTCAACCAAGGTGAGGAATGACCGTAATACCATCCTTCATAGGAATCTGTACTGGTTTCTTGACCTCTAGCGTTCATTCCACCATTCAATCCCTCATGGAATTGAAAAATATCAGGATTCTCTTGAGCGAGTACCATCATTCTTGTTTTCATGGTTTCGTAAGTATGATATTCTTTGAATTGTAGAATTTCGTTACCACCCCAAGGGAACACATATTCACAAACTTCTGTGATCACACCTTCTAAATCTACTACATCTTCACATTCGATGTATGAGACCTCATTGTTTAGATCCCAAGTCTCACTAGGTGACTTTTCATTTTCTGATTCTTCTTCGTTAGCGTCAGCAGTATATGATGCACTAACCATAGGCGAAAAGACAGATAGCAAAAACGGTAAGAGTAGTATAGCAAGCGAAGTCTTTCGGGATTCAATAAGCATGGCTACCGGCTAGGCCAAGACCCACCCCCTCTTCAAAGCGTCGTGTCTCTGAAATAGCCCCCTTAGGGGGCTGTAGGAATGAACACAAGGGAAAATGACATCACCAATGGGCAAACACCCGAGTGATATGCAGAGACTAGTCGAACTCATTCCAGGTCATGACAAAGAGGTATTGGGGATTAGCGCAGAGAGTTTTCTTTCAGCCGCCATCCTCCTAATTTTTATCTTAATTGTCAGAGAAATAACAGGAATAATTATCCCTAAAATTTTCAGTAATATTAGTGTTGGAAGCGATGTTGCAAAAGCAGCATTAGTCGGCTCTGGTAAAGCACTCGGAGTAGCAGGTGGATGTTGGGCAGGACTATACCTAATCGAAGATATGGAATGGTTAACATCTTCTCTTCAATTAATCATGGTCGTAGCAATAGTTGTAACTGCATTTAGATTCGTAGGAGTCATACATGCATTCGTAATGTGGACTGACGATGACGGAGTTCTTGACGGTTCACAGAAAACTGTCGTGTCGGCTGCAGAAAGTATCATGAGATTCTTAATCGTAATTTTCGGCATGGTATTCATCGCTGATGCTCTAGGTTTCGACCTTACAACAATGGTAGCAGGGTTAGGAATTACTGGCCTGGCTTTAGCACTAGCTGCTCAAGATACTATTTCCAATATATTCGGAGCAACAACTGTTCTGCTAGATCGCCCATTCCAAGTTGGAGACTGGGTAGTAATCGGCTCTGTGGAAGGAGAAGTAATGCAAATCGGATTGAGAACCACATTGATCAGAACAAGTTTGGATACAGTCATTACAATGCCAAATGCCAATCTCGCAAACACTCCAGTAGAGAACTGGGGCAAGCGAAGGTTCCGTCGATGGCAACCAATTTTCAAACTCGACATTAACTCAGACCCAATCAAAGTTTCAGAATTTTGTGAGGGAGTTGCAGAAATTATCGCAGCCCATGAAAAAACCATGAAAGAAGAAGATTCATTCGCACGCGTATCGACTTTAGGACCTGATGCAATCGACATAGGATGCAACATTTACTGGGACATCAATAGTGGTAAAGTCGAGCGTGAAGCAAGAGATGGTTTCCTTATCTTAGTCATGGAACTAGCAAAGACACATGGATTGAACTTCCACGATAACCGAAGGCGTCACAGCGCTTGACGCCAATCAGGCTCGGAGAATGTGTACAAAGTAGAAGATATTATCCAAATCAATGCAAAAGTCCAGTATCCGATTGAAGGGTTATCAAATTCGCCAGCACGGTCTAACCAAAAGGTTCCGAGTAGGCCAAATATTGCCAATGGGATTCCCATTTTCATAAGTCGCATATTTCCTAATTTAGCCTGTATTCGATCTACACCTTTCAGATACTCATCTACTTCAGGACATTCGGTTCCGAATGCTACGGCTTCGGCTTTTGATTGAATATTAAGGTCATATTTGTGATGTGCAACGCCACCGGTTGCCATTCTCATTACATCATCATCCCAGTATTTTGAAGAGATGAAGTCGCGCCATTTCATCACCACTCCATGCTCAATTGCTTGTCTAATCATAGGCAGATTAGTGTCTTGGCTCCAAAGAAGAGCATCTGGTAATGGCAGTGGAACTGGACGCATGCCATGTAATTCGATTCTTGGAATTCCGATTGTATTGAAATTATGAGGCGCCCTCCATAGTGTACGTGTTTTGAGAGTATCCTCCATTTTCTTCAACCTAGAATTCCAACCATATTCATCATTTGGAGTTCCCCAACCTCCATCTATCAACGCATTATGTAATCCTGCTAATGATTCCGCAGTTACTTCTACGGGCTCTTCTTTGGGGTAGATTAGAACATGATCTCCGTCTTTATCACATCCAGCCAAAGGTAATTGCAGGTGTGCTTTCAAAGCAGTTTTTAATTGTGGATTTCGAGAAAGTCTTGAGGCTGTTTTACCTGTAGGAATTGGAATAACCAATGCTTTGAATTCTCCAATATCAAACCAAATGCCATGTCGATCTTCATCGATTTGTTCGAAGTTCTCGACTTTCGGCCACTCTCCCCACGTCTTATCGAGATTATTCCACCATTCAAGTGTAAACTCCGCAGGGTAATGGAAGGGCTTTGTGCCCCATGATGTGTAAATTGATGACTCATCGTGACTTTGCACGATGCCTTTGGGCCACCATGGTCGTCCCTCCATGTTTAGCCGAAGGGGCGGTGGGGATTAACTCAAACGGTTGAAGCGAATGGGTTGGATAGAGGGGGCGATTAATTGGGTATCACGAATCGCCTTGGGGATGTTCTTGGCAACGCTGTTGAAGCAAAGCTGTTGCGTGAAGTCAAAAGCCACCCCGACAAAATCAACCATCTAGCAATCATAATGGATGGTAACAGAAGGTTCGCTTGGTCCAAAGCATTGGAGACCGATATAGGACATAAAATGGGCAAGATGAAACTTGAACAGGTTCTAGATTGGGTCCTTGAATTAGAAATTGGATACTTCACTGTTTACGCATTGTCAACAGAGAACCTAAACCGCCCTGGTGGTGAGTTAGAAGGATTATTCAAACTGTATGTAGAGGGATTGAAAGATATCGCTGACGACCCTAGGATTCATGAAAATGGCGTAAAGGTACAGATTATCGGTAAGAGAGAGATGTTACCGGAATCTGTAAACGAAGCGATTACTTATGCAGAAGAAAAGACTGCTAATTATGAGGATTATACCTTCACTGTATGCCTAGCCTATGGAAGCAGAGAAGAGATGTTAGGAGCGATCAAGAGCATTGCTAAAGACCACAGTTCAGGAGAACTTTCCTTGGATTCAATCAATGAGCAAGAAGTGAGTCGAAGATTGTATACTGCAGAAATGCCAGATCCTGATTTGGTAATCCGCACATCGGGTGAAGAAAGGATATCCAATTTCCTGCTATGGCAAATGGCTTACTCAGAACTTTACTTCACTGATGTATTCTGGCCTTCATTTTCCAAGAAAGAGTTCCTCAAAGCGATTCAAACATACCAAGCTCGCAAGCGTAGGTTTGGTGAGTAAAGTGTCTGCATGCGAGGATTGTGGCCAGTGGCCTCAACCATCGTTAGCAGTCGATGCCATTGCAATTAGAGGCGACGAAGTCCTCTTGATTAGAAGAGGGAATGAACCTTGGAAGGGTATGTTAGCATTCCCTGGCGGATTCGTAGACTCGGGTGAAGACCCCGAAGTAGCAGTAATTCGGGAATTGAAAGAGGAATGTGGAATCGATGGCAAGGTGGTAAGGTTGCTTTGTGTTAATGGCAAACCCGACAGAGACCCAAGGGGACATGTTGTTTCAATCGCATATCTGATTGCAGCCTTTGATGAACCGATTGCTGGTGATGATGCTGCCAGTGCTGCATGGCATAAGATTGCTGAAATTGATGAAATGGCAGGAGATCATATGTCAATGCTTGAGAAGATCAAGCATTTCTGATTTCGTATTAGGCCAATTCGGAATATCTAGAGCATCTAGTAAATGCAGCCCTGCCAACCAGGCTGCCAGTATCGACTCATCGTGCTCACGTGCGATGAATAACGGGTAACCCTCTTCCTGTAATCTGTCAAGAAAACCTCTCTTTGCTTTGGTCACTAGAAGTGTAGGAACTCCAAGTATCACTGCCTCACTAGCCATAGTGACTGATTGAGTAATAACTCCGTTCATTGAAGCAATTGTTCTATCTAAATCCCAAGGGTTTCCTTCAACTTCGTTTTCATTTGCCTCATGGATAGAAAGATCATCAAACCAAGATTTTGGAATCGAAAGAATCTCGTTAGAATCATGAATTCCATCGCCCTTTAATTTCCGAACAAGTATCTTAGGCGGTTGTGAAACGTCTGACGGCCTCATATGAGGTTGGAGATGAATGTGCCCGTGTAACCCATCTATGCGATGGAAGTTGGCTTTTTTCTTCATCAGCGGGCCAGATAAAGAATCGATGAAGTGGGTTGGAATTATCACATCTGTAGGTTTTGCTAAACTATGTGCCAGATGGTTCACTTCAGTATCTGTGATGTAGATTCTTCTAGCGTTTTTAGGAGCCGCTCTCAACTCGATTGGTGCTCCAATGCTGATTACTTTCTCAACATTTTTCAACGCTTTACGAGAAATCTTAGTTCGCTTCCAAGCTTTTCTCCATCGCCCCTTTCCTACAGGACGAGGGACCCATACTGTTCTCCTCCGGGGCATGTTGCCATCGCAATTTTCAATCATCGCTCTGACTTCAGGCCTTTCACATGCTATGACTACATCTTCAGGTGAAGACAACTCTCTCATCAACGGTGCAAGTAGGCGCGCGTGTGCGGGATGATCGATTACCCACCCTGTCGCCATGATTAGTCGAGAATGACGGGCTATTTTGATGTGCCACCAATTAGTACGCCCCAATATGGGAAAGAAAGCGATTAGCGTAGATGGCGGTAAATTGTACGGCCCTTACACCCCTGGTGTGAAGGCTGGAGGCATGATTTGGCTATCTGGACAGATAGATGTTGAGGCCGGAGATGACATCAAAAGTC
>ENA-ORDA01002806-ORDA01002806.1-marine-metagenome-genome-assembly--contig:-NODE-2806-length-12813-cov-4.832915_pt1 | contig 12813 bp, 10 predicted proteins | sample MGYA00237778_ERZ508506 | MGnify/ENA primary metagenome ERZ508506 (study PRJEB26177, sample SAMN06267891) | marine metagenome | isolation source: Monterey Bay, California, USA | place: Pacific...
TAAGTTAATACCAATGCTATTTAAGTAGTCTTGATAGTATCCTGTATACTCAAATATACTTTCATTTTGTTTATTATTTTTATTGTTATAAATATCTATGTCCATGTTAGTCCTCTATTAATCTTTCTGATAAGCAAGCTCTATTATATAAGCCGTCTCTTTGTAAAAAGCTCCACTCATTATCACCCAAAGCAAAAGTTACACAATTAGTAGGTTCTAAACCTAATTCTCTACAAATTTGTTTTTGTTTTTCTTGATATTTATTATAGATATAATCTGAAGAAAAATTTTCCATCAAGCTATTACCTACTAATGCACCTACTCTATTTATATAATTAGCTTTATTATTTGCAGATATACCATCTGGTTCATAAATTCTACTAAATCTAATACCTACTCTCAGTTGCGATATAGGAAAAGTTTTAGACAACGAAAAAGCTATTTGTTCTATACAGGTATAATTAAAATTAAAAATAATAGCATTACAAGTCCCAAATAAGGCACAATCTACTAATACAGGAATATCTAATTTCTCACACGTTATCATTGTTTCTTCATATTTATGTATATCGCAAGTTGAACTGAAAGGCAAAGATATTATTAATGCATCTCCCCGCATTAGATTATTACAATTTGATATTAATTGGTAGTTAAGACCTGAAAACCTATGGTATCTGTACTCTCCTTTATAAAATTTAAATTTTTTATCTTTATGTTTTAAACGAAAGTGATCAAATACTTCACTAGTACCATTAGTATAATCACAATATAAAAAGTTATCTAAACCTATAATCTTATTTAATTTACCATTATTAATCCATTTTCTATAGGTATCCCAAATAATAGTTTCCGATGTAGGGCGAACAATTAATTCTTCCTCTAATTTAGCATCTGGATCAACTTCAACGCCTCCTTTTCCATCTTCTCTTAGCCTATAATGAGTAACGATAGCACATTCTTTTGCAAAACCATCTACATGACTTGCTTCTTTACTAAAATATGATTTTGGTATAAAAAGAGGGAAATAAGCGTTTTGATGTCCAGTTTCCTTGAACATTCTATCCAATTCAGCTTGCATCTTCTCCCATATAGAAAAACCATAAGGTTTAATAACCATACAGCCTCTAACACCAGAGTTTTCTGCTAGATCAGCATTAATAACCAATTCGTTATACCATTTAGAGTAATCTTCGCTTCTTTTTGTTAGATTTTTAGCCATAGCAGTGTGTTTGGCACAAATATTGTATTTATTGTTAAAAATGTTTTTGTTCTCGACAAAACTAACTAAATTTATAATGTCCAACAATTAAATTGCTATTGTTATGAAAACCTTTATTCTTTCTTTTAAAAACCTAAATTTATTGCTATTAATTGGATTTGTATTCTTATTATTTACCGCTTGTGGAACCCATAAAAATGATTATGATGAAGTAGATGGAATATATTCTTCCACTCAAAATAATAAAGTAGCTGAAGAAATTACTGGCCAAGAAGATAAAAACAATTACTACAAACAATACTTTAAAACAAAACAATCAGCTTATAAAGACGTTCCTGAAGATAATGCTATTTTAACAGATGTAGAAGCTTACTATACTTCAGAAACTCTTGACGAGGAGGGTTATGTTATTACTGAAGAGCAAGAATATGGCTCAGAATATAATGAAGGAAATGGAGCTTGGGGTTCTAATTCTACTCAAGTTTCCATAAATGTATATGGAGGTATGGCTTATGCACCTTTTTATGTTGGATGGGGAAACCCTTATTATGGATATGGCTGGGGAAATCCTTATTATGGATATGGCTGGGGAAATCCTTATTATGGATATGGCTGGGGAAACCCTTATTATGGACATAGTGGTTATCATAGCGGCTACGGTTATGCATACAATAGAGGAAGAAGAAATACAGACTATTTAGCAGGAAGATCATATTCCAGAGGAAGCAATAGCGCTACTAGTTATAATAGAAGAGCCAATAACAGGGGGTATTCAAGTAGTTTCGGTGTCACTAACTCAAGAAGAGGAAGTTCTTATTCTACATCAGAATCTACCAGAAGATCTGGAACTAATAACCGTGGTGTAAGTTCGTCAACAAAGTCAAGTTATCAGGCAAACTCTTCTTCAAGAGGCAATACAACCCGAAGCTCAAGTACGAAAAGTAAACCAAGTACGAATACCAGATCAAATACAAAAACGAGGCCTACTAACACTTCTAGATCAACTAACACTTCTAGATCAACTAATACTTCTAGGTCGAACAACACATACCGATCAACTAACACTTCTAGATCAAGTAATTCAAGTGGTGGTGGTTCGCGAGGTGGAGGTGGAAGACGCGGCGGAATATAATATTATTTTTTTAAATATTTTTATATGAAAAAGTTTTACTTTTTAATAGTCACGATATTTTCTTTTGCTAGTATTCAATCACAGAACTTAACAGATGCACTTCGTTATTCGACTGAAAATTTAAACGGAACAGCGCGTTTTAATGCTTTAAGTGCTGCATTTGGAGCATTGGGTGGAGATATTTCATCCATTGCTATTAATCCTGCAGGAAGTACAGTTTTTTTAAATAGTGCGGGTTCTGCATCACTTTCTGTAGTTGATAAAAAAAATAAATCAAATTATTTTGATACCAATACCGAAGCATCCTATGTCAATTTAAGGTTTAATCAGGCAGGTTTCGTATTTCCTTTTATGAATCCTAATTTAGCTTCAGTTTTTAATAAATTTTCATTAGGATTTAATTATGTAGCCTCCAATAACTTCGATGATAATGTTTTTATAGCTGGAACCGGAAATACTTCTATTGGAGCTTACTTTGTTGGAAAAGCAAATGGAGTACCCTTAAATTTATTACAATTACAAGAAAATGAAACTATTTCGAGCCTCTATTCATATCTTGGAGTTAATGAGGGTGTATCCACTCAAAATGCTTTTTTAGGGTACCAAAGTTTTATTATTGAACCTGTTGATCCCGAAAATTCAGAAAACACAGCATATTATTCAACTATAGCACCCGGAAGTTTTAATCAAAAATATTACTATAATTCAAGAGGTTATAACGGTAAATATTCATTTAATTTTGCTGCAGAAATTAATCACATGATTTCTATAGGAATAAATTTAAATAGTAATAGTTTAAATTATAGAAAAAGTACCTTCTTAACCGAAACCAACAATAACGCTGGAAGTTCAGTGAATTATGTTGGTTTTCAGAATGACCTGTATGCATATGGAGGGGGATTTTCAGCTCAGTTTGGAGCCATTGCGAAGGTCACAAATCATTTAAGATTAGGATTTACCTACGACAGTCCTATTTGGTATAATATTTACGAAGAAACTTCACAGTATATAGAAACATCAAGAGAATTTGAAGGAGAAATTTATAATGAATATATCAACCCTAAAATTATTAATGTTTTTAATAAATACAGATTAACAACGCCCTGGAAAATAGCTGCAAGTGGGGCTTATATTTTTGGAAAAAGTGGATTAATTAGTTTTGATTATTCCTATAAAGATTACACTTCCATATATTTTAGTGCTTCGAATAGTTCTTATTTCTCATCTCAAAACGCCATCATTAATAATGAGTTAACAGGTGCCTCGGCTATTAAAATTGGTGGAGAATATAGATTAAATAACCTTCGTCTTAGAGGTGGTTATCAATATGAAGAAAGTCCATATAAAAAGAATACTAATCAGGGAGATCTTACTGGTTTTTCCGGAGGATTTGGACTTTATTTAGGTACTTATTCTATTGATTTTTCATATTCAAGAATTCAACAAAAAGGAGCCTTGCAATTATATGATATTGGTTTAACGGATACCGCTTCATTAGATCATATTAGAAATAACTATACGGTTACAGTTATTTATGAAATTAATTAATTTTTTTAAAATTAAATAAACAAAAAAACCATCCTAACTAGGATGGTTTTTTTTATTAATTCTGATCATCCTATCTTATTAAATAGGATTTAAAAGCTAATTTCGAATTTATTTTCTGGCTATTTTCTTAGTTATTGATCCTGCAGTTGTATTAATATCTAATAAATAAATACCAGTAGCTAAACTAGAAATATTAATTTGATTATTTGTGGTTTGATTTATAACAACATTACCTAAAACATCGTATAAATTTGTTGAAATTATTTCCACTCCAGAAGGAGTATTAATAGTTATAATTTCAGACGATGGGTTTGGATATATAGATAGCTGAGATAAAATATTATCATTTACAGATAATGCTTCACAAGTAGCTCCAAAATAGAAGTTGCCAATTAACTCACCACTATCTTGTTCACCTTGTATTTCAATTCTTGAAATTGGTTCGTCTGCAATCATACCAAAAAATACTTGAATATTTATTGGAACATTTACTTGAATAGTTTCAATTAAATCTCCACTCTCTCCATAAACTCTTATGTCTGTCAAAGGAGCATTATTTTCCCAAATATCCATGGCAACTGCATAAATATTGGGAGTAAATTCAACAATTGTATAATCAGCAAAAGTTATTGCACCGGCTAAAGGATCTGTGTTTCCAATTGCACCTGCTGGAATACTTACTGTATTTCCACCATTTGAAGATAAAAGCTGAAACCCACTTTGAAGTTCTCCTGCAGCATAACAACCATCACCTTCACTACTCATTACAGGTCCACAATCTAAAATACCTGCTGGTCCTCCAAGAAAATCCTCGAATGTTACTGTTGGTTCTGAACAATTTTCTTCTAAACCAATATCAAAAAGTACTTTAGCTACATAGGTAGCGATAATTCCCTGAGCACCGTTACTAATAACTGTTGCAGTTTCACCATTAAATTCATTTATTTGGTTTTGATTGGACAATTCAGAAAATGATTCTGGTTGTTGAGCAAATAAAACTCCTCCCATTAGAAAAAATAAAAAAGTAATGTTTTTCATAGTTTTAATTTAAATTAATTTATAATGACCAATATATAAAAATTAATTAACAGTCCATTCAATACTGTCTCCTATATTTATTCCCCAAGAATCAGAAAGACCACCATTAATTTCAAGTACATACAAAACTGGCAAACTCGAGGGCAACGATTTGTTATCAAAAGGTTTTGCGTTTTTTTGGATGCGAACTATTTCTTTTTTCTTGTTTATATATATGATGTCTAAAGGAAACTCGGTGTTTTTCATATAGAAGGAACGCGGCTGTTCTTTCTTAAAAATAAATAACATGGCTTGATGACTTTCCATCATATGTCGATACATTAAACCAGTTTGTGTTTCATACTCCGTTTCAGCAAACTCAATATCTAAGGTTTTAAATACCGAATCTGTTGTTGGTTTTTTTAAAAACAATTCACCTTCCTTAGTAAAGTTAATCTCTTTAGTAATTGAAATAGATTGCTTTTTATTTTCATCACAAGAATAAAAAAAAATCGTACAAACAGTAATTATGAAATATAATTTATTCACTTGGAACGGGTCTTTTAGGTGATGAAATCATCAAATAGGCACCAACTAGTATAAAAGGAATGCTGAGCCATTGTCCTGTGTTTAAAACCCATTCTGCTCTTTCGTCTACCTGGGCTACTTTTACAAACTCTACAAAGAAACGAACCGTCCAAAGAAGTACTAAAAACATTCCTAGTAAATAACCCATTTGTTTACTTTTATTGGTTTTCCAATACAAATAATAAAGTATAGCGAATACAAAAACATAGCAAAACGATTCGTACAACTGAGCAGGATGCCTAGGAAAATCTTCTCCCAATTGTTTAAACACAACTCCATAATCACTATGGGTAGCTTTTCCTATTATTTCAGAATTAATAAAATTTCCTATTCTAACAAATATGGCTCCACATGCAACTGCAATTACTATTCTATCGAGTATCCATAGTATCGGTTTTTTAAGTGTTTTTTTACTGTAAAAATACATTGCAACTATAATTCCTATTGCAGCACCATGACTTGCTAAGCCTCTAAATCCTGTAAATTCAAATCCGTTTTTAAAGCTAAAAGGAAGAAATACGGAGAAAAAATCATCTTTTAATAATTCTGGCTGATAAAAAAATACATGCCCTAATCTAGCTCCTATTAGCGTTGCTAATACAACATAAATAAAAAGACTGTCCATTTTATCATCTGATAGCCCTTCCTTCTTAAATATATTTTTCGTTAAAAACCATCCTATGGTAAAGGCAATTACAAACATTAGGCTGTAATACCTAATCATAAAAAAACCTAAATCAATTCCTGGAGATGGGTCCCAAATAAAACTTAATACTTGCATAAAATATTTTTAAAAAATTAGAATTGTAAATATAAGTAAAGCTATATTTAATTTAATTACTTTTTGTCTTTTTCAGGGACAGGATCATAACCCGATCCACCCCAAGGATGGCAACTACCAATACGTTTAATAGCGAGCAAGGTACCTTTTAAAAAACCATGTGTTTTAAGTGCGTCAATAGCGTAATGCGAACAAGTTGGATCGTACCTGCATGAAGACGGTAATAAAGGAGAAATTAAAATTTGATATCCCTTAATCAGCAAAACAAAAGGATATATTAGTGTATTTCTCATTCTAGATTTAAATTCAAATTATGTGTCGAAGAATTCGTTCAAAGATTTAAAGAAAAAGTAGTACCCTCTTTTCCATCTTTTAAGTGAATTCCAGCTTCTTTTAATTGATCACGAATTAAATCACTAGTGTGAAAATCTTTGTTATCTCGTGCTTGGTTTCTAAGTCCTATCAATATATTAACAGCATCTGATAATTGATGATCATCTCTCGAATTAATGGTGTTATTTTCTTCTAAAGCTAATACATCAAAAATAAAATCATGCATTGTTTTATTTATAATATCAATATTGTTTTGGTCTAATTGCGTGGTTCCTTCTTTAGCTGTATTGATGATTTTTACGGCTTCAAATAATTGAGCTATTAAAATTGGACTATTAAAATCGTCGTTCATTGCGTCATAGCAGGATTGTCTCCAAATAGATGCATCAAATTCATTGTTTTTTGAAGGTGTAATTCCTGAAAGCATTTTATAAGCTTCCATCAATCTATTAAAACCTTTTTCAGAAGCTAATAATGCATCATCAGAAAAATCAAGAATGCTTCTGTAATTTGCTTGGTACATAAAAAACTTAGCAACAGAAGGTGAAAAAGCTTTGCTTAAAATGGTATTGTTACCAGAAAACAGTTCGTGAGGTAAAATATGATTCCCTGTAGATTTCGCCATTTTTTTTCCGTTAAGAGTAAGCATATTGGCATGCATCCAATAATTTACTGGATTGGTTTTTAAGGCAGCTTCAGATTGTGCAATTTCACATTCATGGTGTGGAAATTTTAAATCCATTCCCCCACCGTGAATATCAAAATGTTTGCCCAGGTATTTAGTGCTCATTGCGGTACATTCTAAATGCCAACCGGGAAATCCATCACTCCAAGGTGATGGCCAACGCATAATATGCACAGGCTCTGCTTTTTTCCAAAGCGCAAAATCTTGTGGATTTTTTTTATCGGTTTGAGCAGCTAGATCACGGGTATTAGCAACCATGTCTTCTAAATTTCTTCCGCTTAGTTTTCCGTAAGTATGAGTTTTATTAAATTTATGTACATCAAAATAAACAGAACCATTTATAACATAAGCAAATCCTTCAGAAATAATTTTTTCAATAATTGCTATCTGTTCAATAATATGTCCAGTAGCAGTGGGTTCAATACTTGGAGGAAGCGCATTAAATTTTTCCATTGTTTGGTGGAAATCGACTGTGTATCGTTGCACAATTTCCATGGGCTCCAACATTTCAATCCTTGCTTTTTTAGCGATGCGGTCTTCGCCACTATCCGCATCATTTTCTAAATGTCCCGCATCTGTAATATTTCGAACATACCTAACTTTGTAGCCCAAGTGCTTTAAGTACCTGAATACCAAATCGAACGATAAAAAAGTACGGCAATTTCCCAAATGCACATTGTTGTAAACCGTAGGTCCACACACATACATCCCAACTGATTCCTTATGAATTGGAGTGAATTTTTCTTTTGTTTTTGTAATTGAATTATACAGGTATAACTCTTGTTGTTCGAAAAGTTTCATGTATCTAAATGCTTCTTTTTAATTTAACGTTTAGCAAGTTATAAAACTTTAACTTGGAATTGCAACATTAAAATGTTGTATTTAATTTTATATAATCTAAAAACTCTCTTCTTGTTTCAATTTTTTTAAATTTACCTCCAAATTCACTGGTTACTGTACTGCAATCAATATCACGAATTCCACGAGAATTAACACATAAATGCTTTGCATCAATGACACAGGCCACGTCCTCTGTATTTAAAACTTCTTGTAATTCCTTAACAATTTGCATCGTAAGTCTTTCTTGTACCTGAGGTCTTTTTGCAAAATAGTCTACAATTCTATTCATTTTTGAAAGCCCAATTACAGTCCCGTTAGAGATATAAGCGATATGTGCTTTTCCAACAATAGGAAGTAAATGATGTTCACAAGTAGAATAAAGTGTAATGTTTTTTTCAACCAACATTTCACCGTATTTATATTTATTTTCAAAAGTGGAAGCAACTGGTTTGTTTTTTGGATTTAAACCCCCAAATATTTCACTGACAAACATTTTTGCAACTCTTTTTGGAGTTCCTTTTAAGCTATCATCAGTTAGGTCCATCCCTAATGTCAATAGAATTTTTTTAACATCTTTTTCTATTGCTTCTATTTTATCTCCATCATTAATTTTAAAAGCATCTTTTCTTAAAGGAGTATCGCTAGAAGTTCCAATATGTTCTTCGCCTAATTCATCCATTACTTTACTGTGATTTTTTAAATTCATAGGTATTCTTTGTAATACAATTTGCAAAGATACAAATTCAATAATAGCTGAAAAATTTGTGTCACACTATTTTTATGAATAGGTTTTTTTAGTATTGACTTTTTGTATGTATTGGTAACAAAGGAGTTATAGGTGAAAATAAACACTTATCTATCTGTTAAATGATTGAAAAAAAGCATATTATAGGAAGGATCAAATTAATTTTATCTTTTTTATTTTTTAATATTTAATTGTTTAAAAAACAATTAAATATTAAAAAATTCATAAATTGTGAATTCATAAATTTTTCTTAAATTTAAAAAAAATAATAATGAAAAAAAACCTACTTGTTCTATTAATTTTTTTTCCTTTTTTCTTGTTTAGCCAAGAAAGTGTAAGTGATAATAATTACGAAAACTTCATTAAAATAGAACCAACGGAGGTTTATTCAAGTGCAATTTTAATTTTTGACTTCGAAAAAGCACAAGAAATCACTTATACTCTAACGTACAATAACACTATAATTTCTACTGCTGTAGTTAATAAAGAAAAAGGTAATGTTATAAAAAAAGTTGACTTTTCATTATTAAAAAAAGGAATCTATGTAGTTGATTATTATATAGATGAAAAAAAAGTAAAGCAATTAACTTTTAGTAAATTGTAAAAACCCAAACTACATGAACTTCAATAAAATATTTTTCATAGTTACCTTGTTTTTTACCTTGCATTCTTTCAGCCTAAAGGCTCAAGTATGCGATGAATTAATACCCATATGTACCAGTCAAGATGGTTTAGATAACAATGCAATCGATGAATCTCCTATTGATATTACGTCAACATGTATAGACCTTCAAGGTACTAGAACCGCATGGTATTATATTTTAATTGAAGAACCTACTAATTTTACGTTTCAAATTGAACCTGCAACCGATATCGATTACGATTTTGCAGTTTGGCTTAATGCTGATTGCGAAAATTTAGGGATTGCTGACAGGGCATCTTATGATGCTCCTACTGGTGATCAGTACGATACTGGATTAGATTTACCCTCTACTGATACATGTGAAGGTGTTACTGGAGATGGCGATGTAATGTTTATGGCTTTAGTTCCGGGTGATGAAATTATTTTAGTTGTCGATCGATTTTCCGAAATTGAAGATATTTTTGATTTATCATTTGGTGACCCCGATGCTTTTAACTGTTCAATAGTTTTAACCGAAGCTTGCGATGGTGATACCGTAACTTTAGATGCTACTGATCCTGATGCCCTAGGATATACATGGGCCTTCGAGAACCCGATTGGATCTGGTAATTTTGATCCATTTGTTCCTGCGGAAACTACTGCCTTTTTAAATGTAACTACTACTGGAAACTATAGAGTAATTGTTGATTTACCGGCTGGTGTTACAGACAGCAACTTTTTTGATGTTGTATTTTATCCGCAACCTATAACCGAAAACCCACCTATTGATCTTTTTGTATGTGATGATGGTACCAATACTGGAACTTTTGACCTTACAGAAAATACAAATGTAGTTCTAGGACTTCAAAACCCTTTAAATTTTGAAGTTAAATATTATGAGACCTTTACCGATAGTGATGATGATATTAATGAAATACCGAATCCGACTACTTATACAATAGTGCCACCATCACCGCAGATCATATTTGTTAGGATACAGGATTTAGGGTCGGGAAATTGTTACGATTTAAGTGATTTTATTATTGAGTTTTCTGAGGTATCGATTGGTACAATGACCAATATTGGTTTTTGTGATGATGGAAGTGGACAAGTTGATCTAGATTTATCTTTATTAAAAAATGCGGAAGCCCTAGGTGATTTAGACCCTTTGTTATATTCGGTAAGTTATCACAGTACTCAAGGTAATGCAGACATTGGTGCACCTGTTTTACCAAATCCATATACCGTAACTGGACCCGATGAAGAAATTTTTGTAAGGGTTGAAAACAATGATACCTCTAGCTGTTTTGCAACCGGAAGTTTTATAGTAGTCATAACAGATCCTCAAATTGCTAGTCCACCAGAGGATTTATTTCAATGTGACGATGGAACCAATACGGGGATTTTTGATTTTGCGGATAATACTGATTTGGTATTAGGAACTCAAGACCCTGCAGATGTTGATATAACATACCACAACACAGCATTAGATGCTGAAACCGGCGCAGCACCAATTCCAACTCCTAATGCGTATCCCATAACAGGTGAAATAGAAGAAATTTTTGTTCGCATAGCTAGTGAAAGTATTGTTGAAGATATAATTTTCTTAGAAGATTTTGGTACGGGTACAGGTAGAGCAACTCATCCATATACAAATTTAGTTTTTAATGCTTCAACTACATTAGTTGCAAATCAATATGCTGTAACAAATATTTCAACAGGCCTTAATGCTGGATGGCACATTGGTATGGAAGATCATACCATAGGTGACACAAACGGTAGAATGATTTTTTTCGATAATCCATTACCACCTGCCAATCCTGAAATATACAGAAGATCAATCCCTGTAACTGCAAATACAGATTTTGTCTTTGATTTTGCAATGACTTCTTTATATGACACGGATAATACTATTTGCGGCCCGGGTCAACCTGGTGCACCTTCAAATCTTACGTATCGAATTGAGGATGCAGCTGGAACTGTTCTTGCAACAAATACAACCGGTGATGTAGTAAACCAGTCAAATCCAAACTGGAATAACTTTTCTCTTAATTTTAATAGTGGCGTAAATACAGAGGTCCAAATTGTTTTTATCAATAATATTACTGAAGCATGTGGAGGCGATTTTGCATTAGACGATATTAAAATTTTTAAATTTGAAAATTGTTTTGATACTGCTTCATTTTTTATTGAATTTCCACAAGTAGCTATCGGAGCTATGACTGATGCGCCAATTTGTGATGCTGATGCTGATGGATCAGTAACTATAAATTTATCTTTATTAAAAGATTTGGAAGCGTTAAATGGTTTAGATCCTTTATTATATGCGGTAAGTTATTATGGTTCTCAAGTAGATGCAGACAATGGTGGGCCTGTTTTACCAAATCCATATACCATTACAAATCCAACTGAAGAATTTTTTGTAAGGTTAGAAAATAATGCAAACCCTACTTGTTTTGTAACTGATAGTTTTGAGGTTTTTATAACATCATTACTTATTGCAAATTCTCCAACTCCAATTATTTTATGTGATGAATTTCCCAACGATGGTTTTGCTGAATTTGATTTAACAACAAGAGATCTTGAGATTATCGGCGGTGTTGATCCAGATGCTGTACTTACTTATCATTTAACATTCGCTGAGGCTGAATCTGGAGCTAATCCAATTCTAACTCCGGGAACCTTTATTAATACAATTGCTAGTTTTCAAAGGATTTACCCTAGGCTTGAAAATGTGCTGAATCCTGATTGTTATACCACTACTGAATTAGTACTTCAGGTAGATCAGGCCCCAGCGATTACAGATCCAATCACGGATTACTTTTTATGTGATGATGCCAGTGGTGATGGGGTAGAGGTATTTGATTTGTCATTCAAAAATTTAGAGATTTTAAATACCCAGTTGGGTATTAATTTAGGATATTATACGAGCCAAGCAGATGCTGAGGCGCAGCCACCTACCAATATAATAATTAATCCAAATTCATATCCAAGTTCAGGTGAAGAAATATGGGTACGTGCAGATAATTCAGCAGGTTGTGTTACAGTTCTTAGTTTTAATTTAGTAGTTGGAGAAATACCTTCCGATTTTACGGTAGTACCAATTTTTGAGCAGTGTGACGATTTAATATTGGACGGTGTCACCGAATTTGATTTAAATTCACAAAATCCATTAATTACAAGTGGTAGTTCCTTTTTAAATGTATCTTATTATGTCAGTCAGACGGATGCAGATACTGCTACCAATCCTTTAGTAAGTCCATATACCAATATAACAGATCCAGAAACTATTTTTGTTCGTGT
>ENA-ORDA01002808-ORDA01002808.1-marine-metagenome-genome-assembly--contig:-NODE-2808-length-12810-cov-3.450247_pt1 | contig 12810 bp, 13 predicted proteins | sample MGYA00237778_ERZ508506 | MGnify/ENA primary metagenome ERZ508506 (study PRJEB26177, sample SAMN06267891) | marine metagenome | isolation source: Monterey Bay, California, USA | place: Pacific...
TAGATTCACATAAGCTTGATTACACTATCGATTGGTCTCATTCTGGATATCCATTCTTAACGCCAAAAGGTGAATTAGTTTCTGCATGTATTGATGCGATTCAAAAGACTAAGGGGATCCAGACAGAACTTTCAACCGCTGGTGGAACCTCTGATGGAAGATTTATAGCACAAAAGGGTACACAAGTTGTAGAACTTGGACCAGTCAATAAAACTATTCATCAGGTCAATGAGTCTGTTTTAGTTCAAGATCTTGATGACTTAAGTGAGATTTATTATCAAGTGCTTACGAATATACTAGCACAGCTTTGATTTCAAATGAGATTTGACATCATCACTCTTTTTCCTGAAATGTTTTCTGCCATTAAAGAGGAGGGTGTTATAGCAAGGGCAATCAAAAAATCAATCATTTCAATTACGACTTGGCAATTAAGAGACTTCAGCTTAAATAAATATAAAAATGTTGATGATAAGTCCTATGGTGGTGGTGCTGGAATGGTAATGCAGGTTCAGCCAATAAGGGATTGTATTACCGAGATAAAGAAACAAAACCCAAAAACTAAAGTAATTTATTTGTCACCACAGGGCAAGAAGCTTGATCAAGATTTGGTAGAAAAATTGACAACTTATGACTCATTGACGATGCTTTGCGGGCGCTATGAAGGTATAGATGAAAGAGTCATAGAGAATGACATTGATTATGAAGTTTCAATAGGTGATTATGTTATTAGTGGTGGTGAGTTGGCTGCAATGGTTGTCATTGATACAATAAGTCGTCGCTTACCAAATGTTTTAGGAAATGAAGATTCTTTAAGGGATTCATTTACTGATAATTTGCTTGATTACCCTCACTATACTAGACCTGAAGTTGTCGATGGGCATTCAGTTCCTGAGGTGTTGCTCAGTGGAAATCAGGCAAAAATAGACGCTTGGCGTCTAGAGCAATCAATTAAAAGAACAAAGCAAAAAAGACCCGACCTAAAAGTTTAATAACTATTACGATATAGTCTTTAGTGGAATTGTTATTATGAGGTCAATCGTATATAATTCTAGCAATATTTTGAATGAACCTTTTTATGAATAATAATCACTCTTTTGTCGGTTCCAGTGTGGCATTAATCACTCCAATGTTTGACGATGGATCAGTAGATTATGAATCTCTTAATCATTTGATAGATTTTCATATTGATGCAGGAACGAGTTCGATTGTATCTGTTGGAACTACAGGAGAGTCTGCAACTGTAGGAGTTAAAGAACACCTTAAGATAATTAAGCATACTGTTGACTATGCCGCAAAAAGAATTCCAATAATAGCCGGCACTGGCGGAAACTCAACATCTGAAGCTATAGAACTCACACAGGAGGCTAAGCGATTAGGCGCTGATGCCTGTTTATTAGTAACTCCTTACTACAATAAGCCAACTCAAGAGGGCTTATTTCAGCATTATAAATTGATAGCTGAGACTGTAGATATTAATCAAATACTTTATAACGTGCCTGGAAGAACTGCGGTTAATATGTCAGTAGATACAACTGTGAGACTAGCTGAAATTGATAACATTATTGGCATAAAAGATGCAACTGGTGATCTTTCTGTCATTAAACAGTTAGTTGAAAGATGCCCAAAGGACTTTTTGTTATTGACTGGTGATGATGCTACTGCACTAGATTTTCTTTTATTAGGCGGTCATGGAGGTATTTCAGTTACTGCAAATGTTGTACCTAAAGAGCTTCAAAAGGTTTATTTATCAGCTCTATCTGGACAATCTGAACTTGCTAATAATTTAAATACTAAGCTTGAAGGACTCCATAAGAATTTGTTTTTGGAGTCAAATCCAATTCCAGTTAAATGGGCTCTTTATAAGATGGGAAAATGCTCAAAAGGAATTAGATTGCCATTACTGGTATTATCCAAGGAGTATCAGTCAATTATTATGAACGATTTAGAGGAATTAGGATTAATATGAAAGTCATCAATTGTTTAGTTATTGTTTCTGCTAGTTTATTAGTTATAAGCTGTTCAAAAGTTGTAGATCCCGTACAAAAGATTGGCTTAGGCACTAGAGTGATCAGCTACCAAGCTGATGATTCAACTAGTTCATTGGTAATTCCACCTGACTTAACTAAGCCTAGTTCTGGGGGCCTATTTGCCGAAAACGTTGAAGTAAGTAATAATCAAGATATTCTAACTGAGGTTGGAAATGTTGAGGTGATGCGTGATAGTTATCGTCGCTGGCTGGTTGTCGATAAACCAATAAGTGAAGTGTGGTCATTGTCAAAAGAATTTTTTAGGTCCTATGGGTTTGTAATTGAAAAAGAAAATCAAAAAATTGGCCTTCTTGAAACTGATTATCTAGAGATAGAGACCAAGGTTCCTGATAAGTCCCTTGGCATGATTCGTGCAGCGTTATCAAAGGCTTTAAAAACTCAGTATGGCCTTCCAATTGCAGATAAGTACAGGGTTCGTATGGAGCCTATTGAGGGTCAAAATAAAACCGAAGTATATCTGACTTTAACTTCAATTGGAGAAGTCATTAAAGGTGAACAAAGGCTTTGGCAGCCTCGTGAAAAGGATGTGGAACTCGAAACTGAAATGCTTTTAACGTTTATGGTTTTTTTAGGTAGTGACAGGACTGAAGCTATTAATAAAATCCAAGCTAGTACTGATAGTAATGATGATCTCGTAAAGGTCGTTAAATCAGATTCTGGATACGCAACTTTAGTTTTTCCTTATAATAAAAAACAATCATGGAGCTATCTTGGTTGGGCCCTAGATGAGTTAGATGTTGATATAGAAGATCGAGATTTATTCGAGGGAAGCTACTTTGTAAATATCTCTTCTAGCAAAGGATTCTTTGCTACTTTGTTAAATACTGTTAAAAAAGCTAAGACATATCAACTCTATGTTAAACAAATTGATGAATCTTATTCTGAAGTTATTTTTGTTGATCTTAGTAATGAAAATGATGAAGATACTTTAAGTTTTAGTTTTGAATTCTTTAATAAGCTTGCTGCAAAATTCTAAAATTACCACATACTCTTCATTAGCTAGATTTTAAAAATCATGCTTTCTAAAAAAACAGTTGAAAAGATTGCTAATCAAAATATTTTGATTAGTGATTTGTCTGATGATGAATTGGCTGAATTTTGTATTATTGCTAATCGGATGTATCGCGATGGTAAGTCAATTGTCAGTGACCAAGACTATGATTTTGTTTTCCTAGCAGAACTTGCTAAAAGGTTGCCTGATCATCCTTTTTTACAAAAATTAGAAAGTGAAAATGAAGGCTTTTCGGAAGAAAAGGTAAAACTGCCCGAGAGGATGTTGTCAACCAACAAAGCTTACTCTTGGGAAGAAGTTCAAAAATGGCTTGAAAGAATCACTAAATCAGCTGAAGAAATTAATTTTCCTCTTAAAGATGTTCAATTAAAAGGTACCGCTAAACTAGATGGATTCGCTGGCTATGACGATGGAGAAAGGCTTTATACAAGAGGTGATGGTAATAAAGGTAGTGACATAAGTAGAGTTTTTAAAAGAGGACTTGGAGTTTTTAATGATAGTCAAAGAGGTCAGGGTGCTGGAGAAATTGTTGTAAAGAGGAGTTATTTTGAGTCTCATCTCAGCAATCACTTTGAATATCCAAGAAACTTTCAAGCTAGCCTTATTAAAGAAAAAGAGTTGGATCACTTTGCTTTAGATGCAATAACTAATAAGGCTGCATTATTTGTACCCTTTAGTCAATTACCACAATGGTCGGGGGACATCACAGCATTCACTGATAACTTTGAAAGTATTGTCAATGAATTGGAAAGTGGGGTTGACTTTGATGTCGATGGCGTCGTTTTTGAACTTGTTAATCAAGAGCTAAAAACTCATATGGGTTCTAACCGAAAATTTCATCGTTGGCAAATAGCATATAAAGAAAATAAAGAAAAAGCCCAAGTCAAAGTTATCTCGGTTACAGCGCAAGTTGGAAGGACAGGGAAGATTACACCGGTTGCTGAACTCGAGCCAACACTACTTAGTGGCGCAACCATATATCGTGCGACTGGCCACCATTACGGCCTCGTTAAGGAACAGGGTCTGGGTTCTGGAAGCGTAGTTGAATTAACGCGGAGCGGCTTGGTAATCCCGAAGATCAATAAGGTCCTAAAACCTGCAGAAGTGGATATACCAAAAAGATGCCCTAGTTGTGGGGCTGAATTGTCTTGGGAGTCTGACTTTTTAATGTGCCTAAATCATGAATCCTGTGGCGATCAAATTGTGGGCAAAATGGTCTACTTTTATAAAGTGCTTGCAAACAATGATGGCTTTGGCCAAGCCACAATAAAAAAACTGTATGAAAACGGTATTCGCCAAGTGAGCGATATTTACGCTTTGGATGAAGCTGAATTAATGTCGATGGGCTTTGGTGAAAAAACGTCGCAAAATCTAGTTAACCAGCTAATCAGGTCCCGACAGGAGAGTGTTGAGGATTGGCGCTTTTTGGCAGCCTTTGGAGTGCAAAGGCTTGGAATGGGCAACTGTGAAAACTTGCTAAAGCATCACTCTTTGAAACAGCTTTTTGATTTGTCGGTTGAAGATATAGCAAATATTGAAGGCTTTGCCGAATTGACCGCTGAACTTATTTTTAACGGCTTGGATTTAATTAAACCTCAATATGAGATTTTGATTTCTGGGGGTTTTGAGCTAGAAAAAACCATGCTCTTGAGTCAAGCTACTCAACATGACCACCCATTTCAAAATAAGAAAATTGTTTTTACTGGGGCAATGAGCCAACCTCGGGCAGCATTACAAAAGCAGGCTAAAGCTCATGGTATCGCGGTGAGTTCAAGTGTTAGCTCAAAAACCGACTTTCTAATTATTGGAGAAAATGTTGGTCAATCAAAGCTTAAAGCTGCAAAAGTGAACGATGTTGTAATTTTGACTGAAGAGGAATACCTAAAAATACTGAACACTAAATAATTTTGATACGTATAATATCTCGTACTTGAACTCCAACGTTGGTTTTTAAGAAAAGACAATGACGTTTATTTGGGAATTTACCTAGATAAGCGTTTTTTTTCGTCAGTTTAAAGTTGAGCTGCACTGGTATAGAGGCCTGCTACCTTTTTAAGGTAGTGGGCCTTTTTTGTTTTTGTTATATGGAGTATTAATATGAAAATGGTAACAGCGATTATTCAGCCAAAAAGGTTGGATAGTGTAAGACAAGCTCTATCCGAAATAAATGTAACTGGCGTTACAGCAACTGAAGTCAAAGGTTTTGGCAGACAAAAAGGCCATACTGAACTTTATCGGGGAGCGGAATTTGTAGTTGAATTTTTACCTAAAGTAAAGATAGAGATCGCCATCACTAAGGAGCAACTTGATGAAGTCATAGAGTCCATCACTTCCGCTTGCAAGATAAATGGCGGCAAGATTGGCGACGGTAAAATTTTTGTATCAAATCTAGATCAGGTTGTTCGTATTCGTACGGGTGAATCTGGTCCTGAAGCATTATAGGAGATAAACATGGAAATTCAAATATTAGAATTACAATATGCAATTGATACTTTTTACTTTTTGGTAATGGGTGCATTAGTTATGTGGATGGCTGCAGGCTTTTCAATGCTTGAAGCTGGTTTGGTTAGAAGTAAAAATACAGCTGAAATCTTAACTAAGAACATTGGTTTATTTGCCATTGCTTGTACCATGTATATGATTTATGGCTATGACTTGATGTATGGTGGCGGTGCATTATTAACAGGAATAAGTGGGCAAGGAGAGACCTACTCGAATGCTGCTGACTTTTACTTCCAAGTAGTGTTTGTAGCTACTTCAATGTCGATAGTGTCTGGAGCAGTTGCAGAGAGAATGAAATTGTTTTCTTTCTTTGCTTTTGCCTTGATATTTACGACCATCATCTATCCTTTAGAAGGTTCTTGGACATGGGGTGGTGCAAGTGTTTTTGGCCTCTACTCTTTAAGCGACGTTGGGTTTTATGATTTTGCTGGTTCCGGTATTGTTCATATGGCAGGAGCTGCAGCAGCACTTGCAGGTGTTCTATTGCTTGGCCCAAGAAAGGGAAAATACGATGAAGCTGGAAACTCGAAACCAATTTTAGGTGCAAACCTACCTTTGGCTACTCTGGGTACATTTATTTTGTGGATGGGTTGGTTTGGCTTTAACGGTGGCTCGGTATTAGCAATGGCAAGCAAGGAGAGTGCTGATGCAGTTGCAATGGTATTTGTTAATACAAATGCAGCGGCAGCTGGTGGTGTAATAGCAGCACTTCTATTTGCTAAGATTTGGTTCGGTAAGGCAGACTTAACAATGGCACTAAACGGTGCCCTTGCAGGCCTTGTAGCAATTACAGCTGGTCCAGATACACCAAGTGCTCTAGTGGCAACTCTAATTGGAGCTGTTGGCGGGGTTATTGTAGTGCTTTCTATTGTATGGTTTGATCGCAAACTGAGGATTGATGACCCAGTCGGTGCAATCTCAGTTCACGGAGTTGTTGGATTATGGGGCCTCTTGGCTGTACCACTTACTAACAGTGATGTAACATTTTCTGCTCAGATAGTTGGCGCTTTAACCATTTTTGTCTGGGTATTTATTGCCTCTGGACTGGTTTGGTATGCACTTAAATCTATTATCGGAATACGTGTTAGTGCGGAAGAAGAAGATGATGGTGTGGATCTTACTGAATGTGGTTTAGAAGCCTATCCAGAGTTTGTTAATGAGTGACAACAAAATTGATAAAGGAGATTCAGTATTCCTTTATTTGGTAAATCTACTTCTATATCCATATCTTTGAAGTAGAAGATTAATAGCTTCGCTGGCGGTTACTCTCCTTTCCGCCAGCCAAGGCTTTTCAGTTAAGTTTAAATGAACAATCAAAACAAACGAATATTAAATTGAAACTGAATGAGGTATATTAGTGGTCAATAAAAAAATAATTAAACGAATAAAATTAAAATGAAACAGTCAGCTCTTAAAATTATTTTAGTCGATGAGAATATGGGGCGCTCTGCTATTCTTCGTCGTGCTCTTCAAGATAAAGGTCATGAAGTAATCTGTCGTTTAGAAGGAAGCTCCAATCTTGCAAATAGCAATGAAATTACCCATGCTGACGTTGTTATTGTGAATGCTGATATTCCAGATGAGGCTGTTTTTGCTAACCTGAGAGATGTCAATAAGACTAAGCCTAAACCTATTGTCATGTTTACTGAAAGTTCTGAAGAACACATGGGTGTTACTGCTACAAAGTCAGGAGTTAATGCTTATATTGTTGACGGTCTTGAAGAGAAGAGAGTTCAGCCAATTATTGATGTTGCAATTGCGCGTTTTAGGGAGTTTCAGGCACTCAAAGACGAGTTGGATGCTACTCGAAGTCAGTTAGCCGAGAGAAAGGCAGTAGAAAAAGCAAAAGGCTTATTAATGAAGCATAAAAAAATCACCGAAGATGAGGCTTACCAAATACTTCGTAAGATGGCGATGAATAAAAATAAAAGGATTACTGATGTCGCAGAGGGAATTATAAGTGCTATTGAGTTATTAGAATAAATATAGTATTTATGTAATCTATTTATTTCTAGAAGCTTTTTCTTCATGCCCTGATATTCCAAAACGACGAGCTAATTCAGATTCAATTTCTTCAACGCTAATATTTTTGTGACGAAGTAAAACTAAGGTATGAAACCATAGATCTGCAATTTCATGAATGATTTCTGCATTTCCTTCATTTTTAGCAGCCATAATTACTTCTTCAGACTCTTCACTAATTTTTTCTAATATTTTATTGGTGCCCTCATTGTATAAAGAGGCAACGTAGGACTTATCTGAAGATGCAGTTTTTCGTTGCTCTAGTATCTTCTCTAAGTTCAATAGAATTTTATCCATAGATTTCTTTAGGGTCTTTTATTACCTCTGCAATACTTACCCATTCATTATTCTCTAATTTATTAAAAAAACAATTAGCACGACCAGTATGACAAGCAATGCCACCTTTTTGATTCACTTTAAGCATAATGGTGTCCTGGTCGCAGTCGGTATAAATCTCAATGATTTGTTGAGTATGTCCTGACTCTTCCCCTTTGAACCATAACTTTTGCCTAGATCTAGAGAAGTAAACGGCCTTTTGAGTTTTAATACTAAGAGATAAGGCTTCTTTGTTCATCCAAGCCATCATTAAGATCTCACTTGTTACAAAGTCCTGAGTTATTACAGGCACTAACCCTTTTTCGTTAAATTGGATTTTGTCTACAGCGTTCATTTGATGTGCATCATTTTTAATGAAACAATTTTACCGATGCAATACAGCGAGATGAAGTTATTTATATTCTAGAGGCCTGCTTTAAGGCTTGCTTCAATAAATTGATCTATATTTCCATCCAAAACGTCTTGAGTATTGCTACTCTCAACACCCGTTCTTAGGTCTTTAATGCGTGACTGATCAAGGACATATGAGCGGATTTGATGACCCCATCCGATATCTGATTTTAAATCTTCAAGTTCTTGTTTTTCGCTGTTTCTTTTCTGTGTCTCAAGTTCATAAAGTTTTGATTTTAATTGCTTCATTGCTTGATCTTTATTAGCGTGCTGTGATCGACCATCTTGACATTGAACAACAGTTGACGTTGGTAAATGAGTAATTCTGACTGCTGATTCTGTTTTGTTTACATGTTGCCCACCTGCCCCAGAGGCGCGATATGTATCTATACGAAGATCTGCCGGATTAATATCAATTTCAATATCATCATCAACCTCAGGAGATACAAATACTGAAGAAAATGAGGTGTGTCTTTTCCCATTAGCATTATAAGGTGATTTACGTACTAATCGGTGGATCCCTATTTCACTTCTGAGCCAACCAAATGCATAGTCGCCATTAAAGTGAATAGTTGCAGATTTAATACCAGCAACTTCACCCGCAGAAACCTCCATAAGCTTAACTTTAAAATTGTGCTTATCACCCCAACGTAAATACATACGTAATAACATTTCAGCCCAGTCTTGAGCCTCTGTTCCTCCAGAGCCAGATTGAATATCCAAGTAAGCAGAATTTTGATCCATTTCTCCACTAAACATTCGCTGAAATTCAAATGAAGCTATTGAGGTATCTATGTCATCCAAATCAGAAATAATCCCTTTGACTGCGTTTTCGTCATTCTCTGCCTCTGCCATCTCGAGAAGCTCTTTAGCATCATCTAAAACAGATGTGGAGTGTTCAAATGCACTGCAAAGTGTTTCGAGTTGAACTTTTTCTTTTCCTAAAGCTTTTGCTTTATCGGGGTTAGACCAGATCTCTGAATTTTCTAGTTCTAATCTTACTTCTTCTAAGCGATCTCTTTTCTCATCAACATCTAAATGATCAGATAAAGCGCTCAATCGTCTTTTGAGGTCAGATATGTTTTGATAATTAGCTGAGAGTTCCATGTCTGTATTTTAATCGACAACCAATAAAAAAGCCCCAAAATAGGGGCTTTTATTTAATTTCAACTTTAATGATTATTTTCTTAACCCTAAACGTGAAATTAAATTTGCATAAGAGGTAATATCATTATTCTTAACATAAGAAAGTAATTTTTTACGCTGAGATACCAAGCGAAGAAGTCCTCTTCTAGAGTGGTGATCTTTTTTATGTGTTTTAAAGTGCTCAGTTAAATGCTTGATTCGTGCAGTTAATAGGGCAACCTGAACATCGGCAGAGCCAGTATCACTGGTATCTTTTTGATATTCTTTAATAATAGCTTGTGTATCAATTGACATAATAAAACGTTAGATGTGACAAAAATTTAGTTGCAAATTATACTCTATTTTTTTTAATTGTTGTATTTCTAAATAGAATATTTTAATTATATTTATAAAAATTTTCTTCACCCTCTGGCCTTGTCTTAAAGCGACGATGAATCCATAAATATTGTTCTGGGGCTCTGTTTATTTGTTTTTCTAAAATTTGGTTAGTAATAAACGCATCGTTAATAGGATCATCACTTGGATAATTTTCAAGCGGTTTTTCAAATGACATTTCGTATCCATTCTTAGTTCTGATAAAACTGTATGGAATAACTCGAGTATTATTATTTTTGGCAAGTCTTGCAGTGGCTGTTGCTGTTGCAGTTTCAATACCAAATAAAGGTGCAAAAACACTATTATTAATTCCTAGATCTTGGTCTGGTGCATACCAAATTGGTAGGCTGTTATTTATAGCTTTTACAATTGATCTGGTATCAGTACTTTTAATCATTACAGCACCATTTTTCATGTAACCTTTAACCATCACTTGGTCAAATAACGGATTATTTTGAGGGCGGTAAATATTAGCTATTGTATTGTTAATAAGTAATGCACGACTGCCTAACATCAGTGGCATAAAATGCGAGCAAAGCAAAATAATGCCACCTTCTTTTTTTAAGGCATCTCTAAAATGATGTTCATTGCTGATAGTGAATAATTTTTTAATTTTTCTATCGCTTCCATAATAAGCGTTTGCTGTTTCAAAAAGACTAATACCAATTGCTTCAAAATGCTGCTTAACTAATGAAGTAACCTGAGGTTGTTTTTTTTCTGGAAAACAGTTAGAGATATTAGAATAGGCTGTTGCCCGTAATTTTGACATAAAAGGATAAATAACCTTGCCGATTATTTTGCCAAGGATTACTTGGAATTGAAAGGGAATAAAAACCCCAATTCGCATTAGTAAAATTAATATCCAGGTTGGTAAAAATTTAGGGTGAATAAATTCGATTTTTAACATTAAAATAAAAAGAAATGAAAGTAAAAATAACCTTATAAATTATGCCATTTATTGACAGAGATTTTATCAATGATTTACCTAATAGAGTAGATATTGTTGGTCTAATTAATAAGCGTGTGTCATTAAAGAAGGCAGGGAAGGACTACAAGGCTTGCTGCCCCTTTCATGAAGAGAAAACACCATCTTTTACTGTAGTACCTACTAAGCAAATTTATCATTGCTTTGGTTGTGGTGAGAGTGGTGGAGTAATTGATTTTATAATGAAGTTCGATCATTTAGCTTTTGTTGAGGCAATCGAAACTGTAGCTGGCGAATCAGGAATTTCTGTCATTTATGACCAAACTGCTAAGCCAGTTGATTCGCGCTTTAAACGCTACAATAATTTAATGACAGAACTCTGTAGTTTTTATCAGAACCAGTTAAAACAATCCTCTGCAAAAAAGAAAGTAGTTGATTATGCTAAAAAACGAGGCATAAGCGGTACTATAGCCAAACGATTCGAGCTTGGTTTTGCAGCACCGGGTTGGAGTAATCTTTTTGACAACTACAAAAGTAGTGAGGAGTCTATTCAGGATCTTGTGGTAATGGGAATGCTGGTATCAAAAAAAGATAAGGGAAATGATTACTATGATCGTTTTCGTGATCGCCTAATGTTTCCAATTCATAATACAAAAGGAAATGTTATTGGTTTTGGTGGAAGAGTTTTGTCAAGTAAGGATAATCCGAAATATTTAAATTCACCAGAAACGCCTCTATTCTCAAAATCAAAAGAGCTTTATGGCTTATACCACTGTCGCAAGTATAGCCGAAGGATTGATTATATTTTGGTAGTTGAAGGCTATATGGATGTCATAGCTCTTCATCAGCAGGGTATAACGAGCGTTGTTGCGACTCTTGGTACTGCGACTACGCCTGCTCATTTACAAGTTTTATCGCGCTCTGCAGAAACTATTGTTTTTTGCTTTGATGGTGACAAGGCAGGTCGTGATGCAGCATGGAAAGCGTTAAAGACGTCATTACCAGCTATTACTGCTGGTTTGCTTATTAAATTTTTGATTTTGCCTGAGGGTGAGGATCCAGATACTTTAATTAAGCGTGAGTCAGCAAAATCCTTTACAAATAGAGTTGAAGAGTCTCAAACTCTTTCAAGCTTTTTATTTGATCATATTAAGTCAGAGGTTCCTTTTGAGACAATTGAAGGAAAAACTCTATTTTTAGAAAAATCTGCTGTATTAATTAATTTAGTTACCTATCCTATATATCGACAGCAATTAATCGAGGGCGTTGCTAAAACAATTGGTCAAAATATCGCTCATGTAGAAAAAGCCATAGAGCAGAATACTTTAAATGAGCCTCCGGTATTTAATGGAAATCCATATGAAATTGATCAACCAAAAAACCAACCTTATCACACTGATATAAAAGCAACTTCATCATCTAGCATGAAGAGTCTGATGTCAAGGATGATTTCATGCGTAATAAATTACCCTTCTTTAGTTAACGATCCTGAGTCTTCTAGCGTAATTGAAGAGCGAGCAAGAAGGCTACCAAAGTCAAATGTTTTAGTTGAGTTAATTCGTTTTTCTCAGGTTGAAGCAGACCTTACTAAGGAGGCTTTATTGATGCCCTATAAGGCTAAACCTAGGATTTATTCACGTCTTGAAGAGTTGAGTGTATTGGAGCCATTTTTAAGTGAGTATGAAGCTAAAGAGGAGTTTAGTTATGCTTTGACAGCCGCTGAGAAATATTACGAAAGAAAATCAACAAAAGCTTCTATTTCTTCAGCAAAAACTTATGAAGAGCAAAAGACCGTAATGGAAAAAATTATGAAAGGTAAGGTTAATTCAGACTCCAAGAAAAACAATTAGCTTTCTAACTTTGACTGAATCTCTGGATCATTAATTAGTATCCTTTCCATTGCTTTTTGAAATGCCATAGCGGCAGAGTTTGAGCCTTCACATCGATTTCTCAAAGTTGGGTCCCAAGAAACAAAGCATTTTTTAGGGTAATCAAGCCTAACAGCCATAATATATTTAGGATTTATTACTGGTGAAAAGCCTACAAAATAGGTA
>ENA-ORDA01002809-ORDA01002809.1-marine-metagenome-genome-assembly--contig:-NODE-2809-length-12809-cov-26.212850_pt1 | contig 12809 bp, 11 predicted proteins | sample MGYA00237778_ERZ508506 | MGnify/ENA primary metagenome ERZ508506 (study PRJEB26177, sample SAMN06267891) | marine metagenome | isolation source: Monterey Bay, California, USA | place: Pacific...
TATGCAGCTATTGATTCAACAGACATGGCTCTTGATGATTTGAAAAGTTACGCAAAGAAATACGACGGTAAAGTTGGTGGTGAAGTTTCACAATTCGTTTATGCTCGTCAATTGATGACAAAAGGTGAATTTAAGAAAGCACAAACAGAACTTGAGGATGTAGACCTCGAAGATACGTATGCTAAAATCTTAGCTATTGGCTTGCAGGGAGATTGTCAATCCGAGTTAAAGAAGTACGAGGATGCAGCAAACACTTACATGGAAGCCGCTGATATGTTAGAGAATGATCTAACTACTCCAATGTACCTGCTAAAAGCTGGAATGTGTGCTGAAGAAATTAAGAACTTCGAGAAAGCTGCTGAAGTATATGAGCGCATCAAAGATGACTTCCCACAGTATGCATCTCAAAAACAAGTTGAAAAATACTTAGCAAGAGCATCTAGCAAAAAGACTTCGAAATAATACTAGATTATATGGCGACAGTAAATCGCAATTTATCTGAATACAATAAGGAAGAAATTCCAAACGGTGCCGATTTTAAAATCGGCATTGTTGTTTCTGAATGGAATGAACAGATCACATTCAATCTTCTAAAAGGAGCTAAACAGGCCCTTCTTGACAATGGTGTCAAGGAAGAGAATATAGATGTTAGACTAGTTCCGGGAGCGTATGAACTACCTCTTGGAGCACAGTTTTTCTGTGAAAGTGATGGTGTCGATGGTGTCGATGGTGTCGTTGCGATCGGTGTTGTCATTCAAGGTGAAACCAAACATTTTGACTTTGTATGTGAAGGAGCTTCACAAGGCTTAATGAATGTCAATCTAAAATACAATATACCTGTTGCCTTCTGTGTACTAACAGATGAATACGAGCAGCAATCGATAGATCGCTCTGGTGGCGTTCACGGAAACAAGGGAATCGAATGTGCAATCGCCTGCATGAAAATGATCGCGCTGAAGCGCTCTTTTTAATCAAAATACTACTATGACACTCATTAAATCAATTTCGGGAATTCGCGGAACAATTGGCGGTGCAGTTAATGAAGGGTTAACTCCTCTTGATACGGTTAAATTTGCCGCTGCATACGGAACATGGATCATCAATAGAAATGACGGCGCGAAGGTTACTGTTGTAATAGGCAGAGATGCCCGAATATCCGGACCAATGGTCTCTGATCTTGTCAGCGCAACACTTGTAGGTCTTGGAATAGATGCAATCAATCTTGGACCTTCGACAACTCCAACAGTAGAAGTTGCAGTACCAATGGAAAATGCGCATGGTGGTATCATTCTTACCGCAAGTCATAATCCAAAGCAATGGAACGCCTTGAAGTTACTTAATGAGAAAGGGGAGTTTCTTTCCGAAGATGATGGAAAAGAAGTTCTCGCTCTAGCTGAGGCGGAAGCCTTTGATTTTGCTGAAGTTGATGATTTAGGAACTATCACCCATGATGATTCCTACCTACAAAAACACATCGATGCCATATTAGCCCTTCCGCTAGTTAACCGAGATGCTATTGCAGCAGCGAATTTCTCTGTAGTCGTTGACGCTGTTAATTCTACTGGTGGAATTTTTGTTCCTGCAATGCTAAGAGCTTTAGGAGTTAATCAAATTACTGAATTGTATTGTGACCCAACGGGAGATTTTCCACACAATCCTGAACCACTCCCAGAACATCTAACAGATTTATCTGACAAAATTAAGGAGACTGGAGCAGCACTAGGAATAACAGTCGATCCAGATGTGGATCGTTTAGCATTCGTTTGTGAGGATGGTTCAATGTTTGGCGAAGAGTATACACTCGTCGCGGTCGCTGATTATGTATTGAGTAAAACACCGGGATCAACTGTATCCAATCTCTCCTCTACGCGCGCGCTTCGAGATGTAACGGAATCTGCAAATCAAGTTTATCATGCTTCTGCGGTAGGTGAAGTTAATGTTGTGACCAAAATGAAAGCTGAAAATGCAGTCATTGGTGGTGAAGGAAATGGTGGTATTATCTATCCTGAATTGCATTATGGTCGTGATTCATTAGTTGGAATAGCTCTGTTCTTATCGCTAATGGCAGAGAAAAATATTTCAATCTCAGCATTACGTGACAGTTATCCGAAATACACAATCTCAAAGAATAAAATTCAACTTACCCCTGAAATAGATGTAGACAAGATCTTGAATGAGATGGCATCGAAATATTCTCATGAAGAAGTGGATACAACTGATGGTGTAAAAATATATATCGAAAAGGAATGGGTTCATCTTCGCAAGAGCAACACTGAGCCAATTATTAGAATATATTCGGAAAGTAAGAACCTTGACTCTGCAAACGATCTTGCCTTCAAAATAATGGATGAAATCAAATCCTTAATCTAATAATTAGACAGGTAACTTCTGGAAGTTGACTCACCGAATTATGAAATCCTGTGAGGATACTGTTTAAACATCTAGGCACTGTCAAACTCATACCGTTCATCGGTATTAATTACTGGAAACTCTCCTCGCACGCATACCACGCCCCTCATGAACCATTTATGCTTAATATCAGTCGAAAAGAAAAAGACGAACTCCAATCCGCGTTAACGCAGTTTCTGAAAAGAAAATAGCTTCAATCGAAGTCCCATTTAAAAATAGTTTCCAACATTTATTTGAACCAATCAAATTGATTCGTGTACAGATAAAAAAATCGAAGCATGAAAAATTTATTAGGTATTATCTGCATTTTGTTCATCGCAACATCAGCCATCGCAGAAGATGAAAAAGTAGTTCCATCAGAGATAAAAAAAGTCACTGTTTATTCGCAAGGTGCTCAAATTTACAGGACATCTACTTACACCATTAATAAGGGAGTTAAAGAAGTTGTAATCGAAGGTATTAGCCCAAGGATTGATGCTAATAGCCTGCAAGTGAAAGCTACAGGAAATGTGATTCTCTTGGATTCTAAGTACAGCATTTATTATCCAAAACCATCTGAATTGACGCTTGAAGGTTTGCCTCTAAAAATTAGAAATAGTATAGTCAAACTTGAAGATTCAATTCTACAAATTTCATACACTATTCAGGATTTTACTGATGAAATTTCTGTTATGAATGCTACGAAAAAAATCCTAATGAACAACGGTGCGATAAGAGGTCAAGGAAAAGTGAACGACTCCATCGGCCTACTCAAAGAAGCAATTGAATACTACACAGTTAAAATGATGGAAATTAACAAGAAACTTCAGAGTCTTAACCGCAAAAAAGATTTAGAGAACAAAGAACTCACAAAAATGCGTCAGCGCCTCACAGCTCTAAAAAATCATCAAACTAGTGAAAACCTGAACACCCCGCCGACTGGACCAATACATCGAATTACAGTTACATTAAAGGCGAATGATTATGCCAAGGGGAAATTGGATATTTCGTATCTCGTAAGCCAGGCAGGTTGGACTCCATTGTATGACCTCAGATCTGAAGTGACTAGCGGTAAGGTGAACTTGAACTATAAAGCGCAGGTATACCAAAACACTGGCGTTGATTGGGATGATGTACGTTTAAACATTTCTACGAATAACCCTTACCAAAACAAGACAAAGCCGACACTGCACCCATGGTATGTAGATTACTACATATACAACAATAACAATCGTCGTACTCGCGGAAATGGTGGTTACCGTGATGGCTTAAAAAGAAAAGCCGAAGCATATGGATTGAATCAACCTAAATCGGCAGTTGAATCTGTTGATAGTGAAATCCTGTATGAAGATGCAGTCCTAGCAACTGATTTCGTGGATATTGTTGATCATATAATCTCCGCCGAGTTCCGTATCGACCTACCCTACTCTATCAAATCGAATAACGAGAAGTACATGGTACTTATCAAGAATGTTGATCTAAACGCAGACTTCAAGTACTATACTGTGCCGAAATATGATAACTCAGCATACTTGGTAGCAGAGTTAACAAAATTAGATGAATTACAACTAGTTCCTGCTAAAGCAAACATCTTCTTCGATGGTAGTTACCTTGGAGAAACGTACCTCGACCCTACTACAATAGATGATACCTTGCAATTGAGCTTAGGAAAGGATCCAAATATTATTGTGAAACGGACACTTTTGAAGAAAGAATCTAAAGACAAAGTAATTGGCACGAAAAAAGAGAGAACATTCGCCTTTAGCATTGAAGTTAAAAATTTGAAATCCAAATCCATTGACATAATAATACAAGATCAATTACCTGTTACGCAGAACGCAGACATTGAAATTGCAGCACTAGAATTAAGCAAGGGTGATCTTGATGAACGAACCGGAATAATTGAATGGAAGTACACAATTAAGCCAAAAGGTAAGAAAGACATCATCATTAAGTATAAAGTGAAGCATGACAAAGATCAAAATGTACCCGTTAATTAATCGGTGGTCCAATTAACACCATTGACCTACAACAAGTAAAATCGACGTATGAGGCTGAATGATCCAGTCTTACAGGTCGATTTTCATCTTACTTGAATTCAACGCATCGTAAATTGTGATTATTTCTCGTTAATTACACTTCCGTTTTACTACATTTGATAGTAATGAAGAAGTTTGATATTCCAAGTCATTATAAGTCTCCGATTATCTCAAAGGTAAAAGCCAAGAGACAACTTGAGGATCCTAGAAAAAAGGATTTCTCTCCATCATACCTTGATTTTGGAAGCGTTGAATTTATAATAAGTCGGCACTTCGGATTCTGCTATGGTGTAGAAAATGCCATCGAAAAATCATATGATGCGATTCAAAACAATCCGGATAAGAAGATCTATCTCTTGAGTCAAATGATTCATAACCCTTCTGTAAATGAAGATTTACAAAGCATGGGAGTCGAGTTTATTCAAGATACGGCAGGAAACCAACTCTTATCATGGGATAAAGTGAATTCGGAGGACATTGTCATTATTCCAGCATTCGGAACGACGCTCGAAACTCAAGAAATCCTTGAAAAGAAAGGTATTGATGTAACTAAGTACAACACTACTTGTCCATTCGTGGAAAAGGTCTGGAACAGATCAGCTAAGCTTGGAGACGACGCTCACACAATCATTATTCATGGCAAATACAACCATGAAGAGACAAAAGCTACTTTTTCTCATACTAAAGATAATGCTCCGTCGCTTATTGTGAAAGATCTGCACGAAGCTCAATTTTTAGTTGACTATATCCATGGAAAGAAAGATTCAGAGCAACTCCTAGTGCATTTTGAAGGGAAATATTCTGAAGGATTCGACCCAGTGAAAGATCTAACTCGAGTTGGGGTCGTAAATCAAACTACAATGCTCGCCACTGAAACACAATCAATTGCTGATCTCGTAAAAGAGGCAATGATCGCGAAATATGGCCAAGAAGTACTTAAAGATCATTTCGCGGACACTCGTGACACTTTGTGCTATGCAACCAACGATAATCAAACCGCTACTCTTAAATTATTAGAAGAAAATGCAGACCTGTCTATAGTAGTTGGTGGATACAATAGTAGCAACACGACTCATCTCGTCGAACTTTTGGAACCAAAGTTCCCAACATATTTTATTAAAAATAGTGACGAAATTATATCAACTTCTGCTATTCGTTCGTTCAATATCCACTCTCAAGAGGTAGAACAAAAAGACAAGTTTCTGCCAGAAAAAGAAAAAACAAGAATTATTATAACTTCAGGTGCTAGTTGTCCGGATGCATCAGTAGATGAAGTAATACAGAAAATATTGGGTTTAAAAAAAGCTCCAATATCGTTTGAGAATCTAGGATTATAGTGGAAAGGTTTATAAACATATTAATTATAGAAGAAGATCGTAAGATCCGGGTTGGACTTAAGGAGATGCTCAACGGTGGAGGCAACAATGTACTGCTGTCGAAGACTCTGGAAGATGCGCTTCCAATTCTCGAGAAAAAAGAAATTGGTATCGTTTTGATTAATATTAGTGCATCGAAAGATGCTCTAAGTACTTTAAAATCTCTCAAAGAACGCAGCAGTTTCAATGATCAGTACATCATTCTGATAACGGAAGATGGAAGCTCGGCAATGAAGTTAGTCAAAGGGATCAAACAAGGCGCCGTAGATTTCATTACGACTCCATTTAATCCCAATCTCATTCGAAGTAAGATTGAGGTATATAAGTCATTGTTCTACAAAGATCAACGAATCGGTCAATTACTTGGAAATATTTTTCCGGATAACATAAAGAACACCCTCAAAACTCTCTTGATTTAAGTTACCAGTGTTTTGAATGATTAACTGCTTGATATTTGGCTGAGAGTCACGAGCTGTATCGCCAACATTGGCTTTTTTTGAGTCAACAGGAACATCTCTCCATCCAACCAAGGTTTGCCCCTCATCTTTGACCGTTTTTTCAACCATAGACATGCAGAGATCTCTTTCTTTTTCATCTTGAGGTAGAAATATATTACCTACACCATAATTACCCGCAGTCACATCTAGCCCAAAAAGGGTTTTTATCTCCTCAATAAAAAAGTCATGCGGAATGTTTGTCAGTATTCCAGCGCCATCACCGGTATTTGCCTCGCATCCACAGGCACCTCGATGATCCATACGAGTTAACATTTCCAAAGCATCTTTAGTAATTTTATGAGACGAATCACTTTTTAGATTGGCAATAAAACCAACACCACAATTCTCTTTCTCGTTGGCTGGGTGATAAAGCCCACGCGCTTTTGGCAAATGTAATTGCTTATTTTTCATAAAATTGAGATTAAAACGAATACAATCAAACCACACATCATACCTTATTTTTTATTACTTTTAAAGGCCAAATTTGCCTACTTATGTTGTTATAACAACGATTTTAAGGTAGAATCTTTTTCATTTTTGTACCGCATATGTTGGCAATTATTTCTCCATCAAAAACTCAAGATTTTTCTGAATGTAATATCGAAAAGTTTTCTCAAACAAGACAGCAAGAAAGTTCCAATGAATTAGTTAGCATTCTGAAGAATCAAAGCCAGTCTCAAATTTCAAAACTAATGTCAATCAGTGAAAAATTGTCGGCACTAAATTTTGAGCGTTTTCAAAAATTTAAAATACCTTTTACTCTTGAGAATGCAAAACAGGCCATTCTTGCTTTTAAGGGAGATGTTTATAATGGTATTGATGCTCCGTCACTATCAACAGAGGATTTGAATTTTGCTCAAGATAAGGTTCGAATGCTCTCAGGATTATATGGCGTCATTAGACCGCTTGATTTGATTCAACCTTATCGACTAGAGATGGGCACAAAGCTGAGTAATGCTAAAGGTAAGGATCTATATGATTACTGGGGGTCTGATATAAGTCATATTTTGAATGATGATGAGAATGAATTAATTGTCAATCTTGCATCCAATGAGTACTTTAAGGCAATAGATAAAAAATCACTTAACGCCAAAATATTGGATATTGTATTTAAAGAAAAAAAAGGTGATTCATACAAGGTGATTGGAATATACGCAAAAAGAGCCAGAGGATTAATGGTTAACTTTATTATCCGCAATAGGTTAAACAACCCAGAAGCACTTCAAGATTTTTCAGATGAGGGATATCGGTTTGATAAAGATCTATCGAGCGATTCAACTTGGGTTTATTTGAGAGGATAAAGCCACAATATTTATGTTGTGATGCTTGGCCTCTTTAGCCTTCACACTGGTATCATTTGCGCTCTTAATAACTGTATTGATCTTTTTTATTTTATGATTAAAGTTTATACATCACACTCTTGCTTCTACTGCACAAGAGCCAAAAACTATCTTGACAACCTAGATATAGAATACGAGACACTCAACATTCAAGAGGATAGTGATGCACGTAACTTCTTTATGAAGTCAGGTTTTAGGACAGTCCCACAAATATTTGTCAATGACACGCTTTTGGTTAAGGGTGGTTCTGATGGGTTGGTGCAAATGAGCAAAGAGGATATCCAAAATAAAGTTCTTGAGATTACAGGTTCCGAGCTCTAGAGTCCTCTAATACCAGCAATTCCCTGAGCACCAATACTTAATGCTCTATCCATCAATTTTTTATTCATTCCTCCTAAAAGAAATATAGGCGTCTTGCATTGATTAATAATGTCAGAGGCATTTTCCCAGCCTAAAACTCCAGTATTTGGATGAGAAAGTGTTTCATTAATCGGTGAGAGGCTGATGTAATCTGCAGATATATCCTCAGCATGTTTTGCTTCATTTAAATTGTGTACTGAAGCGCCAAATAATTTTTTTTCATCAAATGGCCTCTCTTTTATTTCCATCAGTTCATTGGAAGTGAGATGCCAACCATCACATGCTTCCTTAAAGCTTTTATTAGGCGTATTGAGTATAAGTTTTGCTTGATTCAGTTGACATAATGTAAAAATTTTCTCAATATAAGTATTGTTGAGAGTAGATTTGCTTCTTAGCTGAATTATTTTGATTCCATCTCTAAGGCGCTGTTTACACTGATTAATGACTAAGTCAGATTCGTGTTCATCTGGCGTAATCCAATAGCTTTTTGGAAGACAAATTCGATGGATAATTTTCCACATTGTGGGTAATAATTTATAGTCCTTTAATTTATCAATGCCACACCAGCAGAATTCTTGTCCTTCATTTCCCAGGGGGGCTCCGTCATATTTTTCAATAGAAAATACTGAAAGGTTAATTGTCTTTTGAGGATATTGATGCTCAATTGTTTGAATTAGATGGTGATTCTTTACAGTAACTCCTGTTTCCTCATAGAGCTCTCTCATAATGGCAATAGAATGACTCTCCTTATTCTCAACTTTACCCCCAGGAAGTTCCCAATACCCAGACATAAATTGATCAATTTGACGCCTTGTAATAAATATTTCATTGTTGTCGTTGCGCATCACACCAACAACAACTTCAATGCTCTTATTTTTATGACTCATCACTATTAGATATATTCATTTTGTAGTTATTTTCTATTATCACCGCTATCATGAGACCGAGGTAAAATAACTATTTTAATATTTGAGATAAAAAAGTGAGTCTTCAAGATAAAATTAATTCAATCCATTCTTTTAAAGACAGTCTTAATGGAAATCTTATAGGGATTGAGAAAGAAGGGCTGCGAGTTGCTGAAGATGGAACTATTGCGCAAACCCCTCATCCAGAGAGCTTTGGCTCTGCATTGACTCATCCAGAAATTACGACTGATTTTAGTGAGGCACTAGTTGAAATAGTTACAAAGCCAATCCAGGGCTCTCATAATGTCATTAATGAATTATCCAAAATACATCACTATGTTCAACATCACTTGCCTGAAAGTGAGCGTTTCTGGCCTGCAAGTATGCCCTGTATTTTGAGAGGGAAGACGAATATTCCTATTGCATATTATGGTGAGTCTAATATTGGAAAAATGAAAACGGTCTATCGCCGTGGGCTATCCAATCGTTACGGAAGTGTTATGCAGGCAATAGCTGGTATCCACTTCAATTATTCATTTTCAATAGATTTTTGGAATTCCTACCGTGAACTTTTAGAGCCCTCAAGTAACGTTGATTCTCAAGAGTTTATGAGTCACCATTATATGTGCCTGACTAGAAATGTATTAAGGTATGGCTGGTTGGTCACCTACCTATTTGGAGCTTCTGCAACTGTTTGTAAATCATTTATGCAAGATTATCATGAGCATAATTTAGAGGAGTTTGACGACAATACATTATATCTTCCATACGCAACATCATTAAGAATGGGTGATATTGGCTATCAAAATTCTCAAGAGGATAAGAAAGGAGTTAAGGCTAACTACAATAGTTTGCGGCATTATGTTTATAGTCTGAGGGCTGCAATGCAAACAAGCTGCGATGATTGTGAAAACATTGGTGTAAAAAAACATGGTGAGTATCAACAATTGAATACCAATATTCTTCAGATTGCTAATGAGTATTATTCCTCTGTTAGGCCGAAGCCATCTACCCATGGGAGTGATAGGCCATTGGGAGCTCTTTTAAATGAAGGAGTGGGCTACATAGAATTAAGGTCGCTTGATGTAAACCCAATGATGAAAGAAGGAATTGATGAGGAGCAAGTTCAATTTCTTGAGGCCTTTATGTTGTTTTGCCTTTTAGAAGATTCTCCCGCCGTTTCTTCTGCAGAGTTGACTGAAATTGATGTTAACGCAAATTTGGTTGCTCACAGAGGGAGAGAGCCAGGATTATCTCTATGTCATAATGGAGAAGATGTAACTTTATTAAATTGGGGTCAGTCTATTTTGGCTAGGATTAATGACTGTTCAGTGCTTTTGAGTGAGGCTCATCAAAAATCTGTTAGGAATATTTCAAAAAGAATCATTGAGCCTGATTTGACTCCTTCAGCAGAAATGCTTAATCAGATGAAGGATGAAGAAAAAGGTTTTTTTGAATATACCAATCAATTCAGCCTAAAGAACAAAGAGCTATTTAATGAAATGCCTATAACTGAAGATTACTTTGTAGAGCTTGACAATCAAAAAATACTCTCAATTAATGAACAGCTTGAAATTGAGTCGAGTGATACATTGAGTTTCGATGATTTTTTAGCAGATTATTTCTCAAGTGATACATAAGTCAGATACCATATGTGCACTGGCAACTGCTTATGGCCAAAGTGGAATTGGAGTCATTAGGGTGACTGGACCTCTTTCAAAGTCTATTTCAAAAAAAATACTTCATCAAGATTTGCAGCCCAGGTATGCCTATTATGGCTCATTCTTTGATAACGACAATAACCTAATTGATAAAGGAGTAGCGATTGCCTTTCCTGGTCCCAATTCTTATACTGGAGAAGATGTGGTTGAGTTTCAGGGGCATGGAGGAGTCAGCGTTATTAGAAAGCTCTTAGAGACCATCATTTCACTGGATGTTAGGGTCGCTGAACCAGGTGAATTTACTAAGAGGGCGTTCTTAAATGGCAAAATGGATCTAGTGCAAGCTGAAGCAGTTCAAGATTTGATTCAATCCAGCTCTGAAGAATCTGCATTAAGTGCAGTGAGGTCATTAACTGGAGAGTTTTCAGAAAAAATCAATCAAATACTTTCAGAATTAATCGCTCTGAGAGTTTTTGTGGAGGCTACTATTGATTTTTCTGATGAAGAAATTGATTTTTTAGAGTCTCATGAAGTTTCAAGCAAGCTTCACTCTCTAAAATTAACGCTTTTAAATATTCTAGAAAGTGCAAATCAAGGCGCAATTTTAAGAGATGGAATTCATGTGGCAATTGCGGGTAAACCAAATGCGGGTAAATCGAGTTTACTGAATTCCCTCACAAAACAACCTAGTGCTATTGTTACTGATGTTGCTGGCACCACAAGAGATGTTCTAAAGGAAACAATCCAAATAGATGGAATGCCTATTCATATTATCGATACTGCTGGCCTGCACAATAGTGACAATATAATTGAGCAAGAGGGAATTAGGAGAGCACATACCGAAATTAATAATGCAGATGTTGTTTTACTTGTTTATGATGCAAGTGATAAGTCCGTTGATCTTTCAATACTGCCAGAATCAGTTAAAGACAAACCAAAAATCGTAATCAAAAATAAGATTGATTTAACAGGATCTAAAACTGGGATTCAAAAGATTCAAAACAACCCAGAAATATCTATCTCAGCAAAAAATGGAGATGGAATTAATATAGTTAGAAAAGCCCTCGCAGATTTTGCCGGACTTAATTCAAATACTGAGGGCGTCTTTCTGGCTCGCAAAAGGCATATCATTGCCATTAATGAAACTCTCTCGTTTATTAATAGTGCGATCAGTCAACTGGATGGAGGAGCAAGCGAACTGGTTGCTGAAGATCTTCGTCAGGCAGGAATGCATCTTGGTCAAATAACTGGTGAGTTTTCATCAGACGATCTATTGGGTCAAATCTTCTCTTCATTCTGTATTGGCAAATAGAGTACAATTGACTGTTTTCGAGAGAAAAAAATAGGAAATTCTTGATCTTAGTAATTCTCTCTATATTGTTGATTTAAAACACTATTTTATAGACTGCTACTTTATTAATTTTAGCGCTCAAAAGTTTATTTAATAAAAAAGAGCAATATAGCTTGACGCAACAATTTGAGCATGTATAATTTCCCGCTTTCACCGCACAAATAGATCTTTTTTTGAGTGGTAGTTCTTTAACAATTTATCAAGCAACTTGTGTGGGCACTCGTGCAAGAAATTGTGCAGTGCACATAAAAAACAAAAGCAGATAAGCTTTTAAAAAAATTGAACTATTGGTTATAAATGCCATGTGTTCTAAAAGTCAAAGATTAAACTGAAGAGTTTGATCCTGGCTCAGATTGAACGCTGGCGGTATGCTTAACACATGCAAGTCGAACGGAAACGATACTAGCTTGCTAGTAGGCGTCGAGTGGCGGACGGGTGAGTAACGCGTAGGAATCTGCCTGATAGTGGGGGATAGCCCGAAGAAATTCGGATTAATACCGCATAATCTATTCGTAGTAAAGTGGGGGACTTTCGAGCCTCACGCTATCAGATGAGCCTGCGTAAGATTAGCTTGTTGGTAGGGTAAAAGCCTACCAAGGCGACGATCTTTAGCTGGTCTGAGAGGATGATCAGCCACATCGGGACTGAGACACGGCCCGAACTCCTACGGGAGGCAGCAGTGGGGAATATTGGACAATGGGGGCAACCCTGATCCAGCAATACCGCGTGTGTGAAGAAGGCCTGAGGGTTGTAAAGCACTTTCAATTGTGAAGAAAAGTTAGCGGTTAATAACCGTTAGCCTTGACGTTAACTTTAGAAGAAGCACCGGCTAACTCCGTGCCAGCAGCCGCGGTAATACGGAGGGTGCAAGCGTTAATCGGAATTACTGGGC
>ENA-ORDA01002810-ORDA01002810.1-marine-metagenome-genome-assembly--contig:-NODE-2810-length-12800-cov-4.604103_pt1 | contig 12800 bp, 17 predicted proteins | sample MGYA00237778_ERZ508506 | MGnify/ENA primary metagenome ERZ508506 (study PRJEB26177, sample SAMN06267891) | marine metagenome | isolation source: Monterey Bay, California, USA | place: Pacific...
GTCTGATTCGTCAATAGAGTTTTCTGCATTCAAGTCTACTCCAGCATCAATCTTGGAGTAGAGGTCGAGGATACTATTTCTAGTCTCTTCGTCAAACCTTGAAATACACATTGTGATTGACTTGAGTTTGTCATTGAACATTCTATATGCATTGACAATGTGAACCAATCTTCTAGTAGTGACAACGTCATCTATCGCACCTTCATAGTAGGTTTTTCTGATAATGTCTGCCCAGTCAACTAGTTTAGTGACGAACTCTTCATCAACAGCACCACTCAATTCCATTTCCTTCTTGAGGATACTTCTTTCAGTAGTCACTGGTGGATATTCTTGTTGCATGGTGATTGCAAATCTTTCCAACATTGCCTCATTCATGATTTGAGTTCCTATGAACTTTCCATCATCAGACCCTTGTCCTTTAGTGTTTGCAGTTGCAAGAATGGTGAACCCGTCTTTAGGTGTCACCCACTCACCAGTTTTCTTGATTAGGTATCCTTTACCTTCAAGAACTGATTGTAGACACATAAGTTTGTTGGAACCTAAGTCGACTTCGTCAAGAAGTAGAACAGAACCTTTTCTCATTGCCTTGATAACAGGGCCTTCTCTATAGACTATGTTTCCATTGACTAGAGTGTGACCACCCATTAAATCATCTTCATCAGTCTCGATTGTGATATTAACTCTGAAGAGTTCTCTCTTCAATTGAGCACATGTTTGTTCAATCATTAATGTTTTACCATTACCACTTAGTCCAGTAATGAATACTGGAAAAAAGATTTTGGATTTGATTATGTTCTTTACATCTTTGAAATGTCCGAATGGAACATAGTTTGACATTTTCTCGGGAATGATTTTAACATTATCGTTAAGAACATTCACTGACTCGGTTGCAGCCGCAACTGGCATATTACTTACAACTGGTGTTGCAGATATTGGTTTTGCAATTGACACTACATTCTCGGTTTCATAACCACCGTTGTATCCACCGACAACTGCCTCAAGATTGAATATCTCACCATTCTTGAAATTGTATCTAGTAGATTTACACCAGTAAGGCATTCCACCTACTGCATCAAAATCTTCTCTAGTGAAAGATGTTTTATCTTTAAACATTGTGGTTAAGGTTGATAGAAACTCCTTCCTATCGGGTGTGAAGTGAAACGGTCTTCCGTCTATGTTTATTGACTCACTTCTGTCATAACTTCTTTTACTCATTTAGTCTCCTTGGTTAAGTTAGTTTGTTTTCTCATCTTTTATAGTATACTAAAAAGTGGCGGGGATTGTCAAGCACTTATTTAATAGGTTGTAAAAGTTTTTCCATTTCATGGGCAATAGAAATATCTTTTTTTAGTTTTTTCCTGTAAGTTGTGAACTCACCATTGTTTACCCAAAATCTGAATGCCTTACATTCGACCTTTTCTTCAGCACATGCAGATTGTCTTGGACAATCAAACTTTTGACATGGACTTGGGCCCACATCCATAACAGCATCTGCAAATGCACTGTAATCTGTATTGTGTGAAATGTAATACGCTTCGTCTACTTTTAATGTATCTCTCATGTTAATTCTCCCATAACAAAGTTTAAGTCATATGACTTGTGAAGTAGTGTCACTTCAAATGTGTCTAGCACAAAGTCGTGTTCTACAAGATAAGGTGCTTCAACACCTTTGGTTTCTTTTAATAGGTCAATCCTATATGTGAAATCTTTATATTGATTTCTGTTTAATGTGAATGTTTCATTCATCATATCTTTACTTTCTATTTGCATTATGCAATCTCCTTTATAAATTCGTTAGTTAAAAATCTTGAAGTAGTTTTTGATTTCTGATTTCTTTTGAATGCAGCCATCACTTTAGTTTTCTTTGCATCAACCAAGTCATCAGAAAGTTCGTCATCACCACTAACACCTATAGCGTTAGTAGAAGTAATGAATAGTTTATTGTATCCGTGACACTCAACAACATATCCAGTTTTTCTGACATCTCTCCAAATCTCATCACTGATTGATGACAATTTATCATTTGCAACGTAAAGCAAATCCATCATGTCTCTTTTTTTACCTAGAACAAAGTATCCAGTGACCGTGACATTACACTCTTTTGATAACCAGTCTAAAAGGTTTTGAGTGTTCTTGAAACCATTTCTTCCACTGTATCCAGTATCAGTTGAATAGGCATAAACTTTTTTTGAATATGGGTCAATGATTTCTCTAGATTGTGGTGTTCTCCATGAATCTTGTTCAGTTTGTTGAGATTTAATAACTTCATATTCTTCAGTACTCTTATCAAGAAAATCTCCTTGGTGTGAATAACCATCAGTAATGATTGTAAGAATCGATTTCTCAATTGAATATTGAGCGTTGAACTTAGGAAGCAGTTTTCTTAGAGTAACTAGTGATTGGTCTAGAGGTGTTCCACCCAGTCTATAGGTTCTAGGGCCTGAATTAGTATCTAAGTAAGTGTAATATCCATCATTAGTTGCGTAATCAACTTCACCATACAAGTCATTCCATTTCTCTAGTGCCTTTTCTTGATTTCTATAAGAGTATTTGTTAAAGTGAAAGTTAGACCATTTGGTTCCCAGTGCCTCTAACATTTTTGTCCATTCTCTATTATTCATTTCATCAGAAGCAATAGTTAGTAATGAAGTGTAGTCACTTCTAAAAGTCCACTCATCTTCTGCTGTATATGAATCAGAGAAAAGATATATTCTATGTGGGATATTAACTTTTCTGCAGAACATTGCAAGTATAACTGATTGTTCTATCAAATCATCACATTGGTCTGCAATTGAACCACTCCAGTCAAGTAAAACAGTCAACCCGTGATTTTGTCCCTCTGGCACATATAATGCCTTTTTGAAAACATCATCAACGATTTGGTATTTTGCAAGTCTATTCATATCTAACTTACCAGTTTTACCAGTGTAAGCATGTTTACTTCTTTGTGCAGTTTGTTTCATATCAAACTCTTTTGCCATGTGAGCAACAAGTTTTTTGTTTTTATCAACTAGATACTTACCTGCAAGTTTACCCCTTGCAATTTGTTTTTCTTTAGTAGAACTTTCAGTAGTGTTCCAGTGGTTATCCCAGTCTGCAAGAACAGTTTTATATGACACTTCAACATTGTCTATATCTTCTTTTCTATCTTTAAATACTTTAGGAAGGTCAATTTGAGATTTGATATGTACAACATCTGAAATATATTCACCTTCGTTATTGTGTGCATAGTGTTCAGTCACGGATTCTCTTGCACCGTTTTGGTCGTCATGAGAACCAAATCCTAGACCACCTTTTTGACCAGTCTCTATAGACTCTTCTTTTTCTTCTAAGTCCTTTTCAGATTCAGCAGAGTCTTCTTGTGCAGTAGAATCTCCTTCATCTGCATCAAGGTCAGGCAGAGAATCACCACCACCTTTAGAACCTTCTTGTTCTTCTGAATCCTCTTCTGACTCATCATCTCCCCAAGACTCCTCTTCACTTTCGGACTCATCTTCACCTTCTTCGTCTTCTCCAATGTCTAGAGTTTGTGGAACTAGATTTTCATCAGTCTCATCTCTAGTCTCATTCTCTTTAGACCATTCGTAAATTTCAGTTGCAACTGCCTCAACATCTTCCCAAGTCTTACAAGCATAACACTTGTCTAACATTACTTGTTCTTCAGAAGTTAGGTTAATTGATACTCTAGAACCAACCTTAGTAATAAGATTGATTTTATCTATAAGTGAAAGTGTTTGAAGGTCTCTACCTTTAATACCAAAGAAGTCTCTTTGCATTAACTCGTCATAAGCCTTGTAGAATGATTTTCTTAGACCTTGATATCTATCCTTGATTGCAGATTCGATTCTTACATCTTCTACAACATTAAGATATCCTTTAAGTGTTCTATTCTTTTCTAATGCACTATGAACACCTTCGTATGGTGTGTGTAATGCATGTCCAACTTCATGTCCCATGAATAGGTCATAAAGTTCATTACTGATATCATCCTTGAAAGTAGGACATGCAAGGATTCTATTCTTGATATCAAAATATGCAGTAGGTATATTCCTATGCACAATAGTTAGGTCTTCAGTCGCCATTAGTTTAGCGAGTTGGTCTTTTTGGTTTGTTATTGAATTTGTCATGTTTATAGTATACTAAAAAGTGGCGAGGATTGTCAAGCCGTGGTAAATTTTCTCCATGATTTAGAGAAGTTTTTCATTGGGGTTTTAAAGATTATCTCTTCTTTAGTACCCTCTATAATATAGCCAACCAGTTCCATTTTCTTATTGACTATGTAAGTATTACTTGGATATTCCCAATCAGTTATTTCTTTAAGATAAGTATTCATTATGCAACCAACCTTGTGTATGGTTCATAACAACCACTCACACCGATTGCAGAGTTATCACAACCTCTTCCGTCCATCCATATCTCTAAGTCAATTGCATCATAACAATCTGAAGAGAATGTCTCACCCACGAATGTGGTGTCTAAATTAGTCTCATAAACATTCTTACCCATTTTACTGATAGGTTTCACTGATAGATATCCATCAGTAACTTCTTTGATTATAGCAGTGGTTGTTATACCATCTACAGTGTACTTACAGGTATCATACCCAACGTCTATGTAACTCGTGTCTAACATTAAATAGACCTCGCTTCTTTTCTAAGTTCAAATAGTTTCGCAATGAAACCATTTGCACCACCTGTAGGACTTGGTACTTCTGCAATACCGAATTCCTTTTCGATTGCAAAAATTACATTCCAAATATCCTTATCTGCCATAGATAGGATATCGGCCATGATTTCGTGATTAGTAGTGTTTGACATAATATCTCCTTTTTTCATTATACACATAGTATACTAAAAAGTGGCGGGGATTGTCAAGCTTTACGTAATCTATAGTGGTCTAATTCTAAGTCTTTTGTTCTATTATCGGTGATAATATTATCGGGGTTTGTGGAGAACCACATTGAGATAGTGTGTCGTGAGTTCCTTCGGACGGGATACACACCATGTTTATGATATAAACCTTGAAACAAAAGACCTTCTCTTGCAACTGGTTTATGTACATAGTTTTCTTGGTCGGGAAAGTATGTTTCCCCCCCTCTGAAATTTTCATTTAAATATAGTATAAGAGTCCATTCTCTACTTGGTTGTTCTTCTACCACATCATTATCTAATTCTACTGTAGAGTAAGTGTCTAAGTGTGGTTCTTGTACACCACCTATTGCCCACTCATTAAGTGCTGTCATTTCGGGATATACTACTTGGTCTGAATGCTTACGGATTTCACCAACTGACTGGTACGCAATTCTGTTAAATACATCACGAATCCACTGGGTGTGGATGTGAATAAGGTCTATTGCACGGTAATCAGAACCGTCTCCAACACTTCTAAGATGCTTGTGCGTTTGATGAAAGTGAATCAGATTCCTCGACTGATTCTCCGTCAACATGTTCGGAATCTTTATTAGATTGAAGTTGTTGGATATATTGGGCAATTGCTTGTCGTTTTTCATACTCTATTCTTCTCTTTCTCTCTTTAGGACGAGACTTCAATGCACGTTCTAATTTCAATTTGGATGCTCTTTGTAAGAACACTATTCCATTTAAATGGTCTATTTCATGTTGGGCACATCTAGCACCAACACCGTCCAACATAGTCGAATGTTCGTTACCATCTGCGTCTTGATATTTCATTTCACAAACTCTAGGTCTCTTTATCATAAGGTATATATCGGGAAATGATAAACACCCCTCTTTTAATAAATCAGTTTCTTGTGATATTTTAGTAATTTCAGGATTGAAGAAGGCCTTATTTCCGTCTTGTGTTCTCATTACAAAAACCCTTGCATCTAATCCAACTTGATTTGCAGATAAACCAATACCTCCAAATTTATCCATTGATTCAGATAGTGTTTTTTCTATCTCTTTTGCGTCTTCTCTAGACTCAAAGTCAAAAGGTGCTGGTGGTGTTCTTAATACTTTACTTGCTTCTTCTATTAATGTATACATAATTTAGTTTTGTTTTATCCCGCTTGATGTCATATATAATGCTTTACCTGCCCAACCACCTGCAGAACGAGTTCGCATTGTGATTGGCATCATATAATTGTTTTTTCCATGTTTCCAATATATTTCTAATGATTGTGTTCCTGCAGTTCTTTTAACTGTAATTGATTTTATTTCTTGTGGTTTTGCATAACAAGTTGCAACCATCTCTTCATTACTAGAAATATCTGAGATACTTGAAGAACTTTCTGAACCAACTAACAGTTTATAAGGACAAGGTGTTCCAGTTGCATTAGGGAATGTATAGAAACCAATGATGTTTAGTAAGTGCGATAGTTGTTTTGGTTTTTTAATATACTTTACATAATTATCTAAAATGTAATTTCTAAACGGATAATACATCCCGTCTTGATAGAAGTTCAATCCATCCTTTGAAAATTCTTTACCTAGTGTTTCAAATTTTGATTTAGAACCACCTTCGGTATATCTATCTTTTTTTATTGGATTTTTAATTAAAGCCTTATATGCATTTGGGTGTTTATTCCTGTTAATGAGTCCACTTGCATACTTCCAAGCAGAATCAATAAGTTTTTCAATGTCTTTAACAGGTGCTTTATTTTTGTGTTTATGGTATTGTGCAACTATACTTGCATTCATTTTAGGTGTCACATCTGCACCCGAAGATATCTTGTTTGAGTATCCTAAGAAAGTTCCATCTGAAAATTCTACCATAGTGTCTGAAGGATTCTTTCTATCGACTCCGCCTGGTTTTGCTTGTGGACACCAGTAATAGTTTGAAATTTTTGCACCACTCAAATCATTTTGAATTGCGACTGCATTACTCTGACCTATTTTTATATCTCTTTGTGCAGTTTCGTCTTTATCCAATAATTCAACAATGTCTTCATAAGAAACATCAGAACCGTCTCCTTTTAGTACACCTGTATTTCCACTTTTACCTGCAACCATTTTTTCCCAGTCTATAGTATCCATATTTCTTTCTGATTTATGAATTAAAAAATACATTGATAACACTTCATTTACATCTGAAGATGCAGTTGCACTTTTACGGGATTTCATTCCAAAGTGACCACTTACATTTCCTTTTGTTGCACGGATATAGTAAGGTTGTTCTTTGTCGTCTATCTCTATTTGAAATGTATATTTACCATTACCTAATGTATAAATTTCTTCTCCCTTTGGAGTTTCGACACATTTGTATTTTAACTTTCCTGAGCCGACTAATTGATTTATAATATCATCATCAACCTTTAAAGTGTAATAAGGATTGAATGTACCTCTTTGTTGATAATTTGGAGATACAGTCATTTCACTCACATATGTAGGTAGGTCTAGTTTGATTCCTTTGTATGTTGGACTATTAAACTCTGAGAATGATTTCATACTACTATTTATCTATTCTGCAACCCTTGAGAAGTTCTTATGTTTCTCAAATCGTATAACATCATTAAACTTATCATATAATGCATCACCTTTATGAGATATGATAAATGCGTTGGTCTTTTCTGTAAGTGTATTCAAAAGTTTTAGAAAGTCGTCTGTACCATTAGTATCTAAAGAAGAATCAAACACTTCATCTAATATTAGTAAGTTAGTGTTAACACTGTTCTTCATTCTTGCAACAGCCCTCCATGTGAACAATAATGATAAATCAATTCTCATCTTTTCTCCTTGTGAGAAGTTATCATATTTAAACACATCTCTGAATCTTGACTTGATTGTTTCTTCAAAAGATTCATTCAATTCAAATCCAACATAAAACTCCAGTTGTGCAAGATACTTATTAATGAGTTTGTTCATGATTGGAACATATTGTTTTATGATTCTTTCTTTAACACCTTGGTCTCTAAGAAGTGTTGTAGCAATGTCATAATAATGTCCTCTATCAATTAGAGATTCCTTTTTCTTATGAAGTATGTTAAGTTTTTCTTCGGTCTCATCTATTCTCTCATGAACATCTGAACCACCACTTTGTTCTTTTTTCAATTCATTTATTTCATTCTGAATTTTTTTCATAAACTTTTGATTAGATAAAATTTCTGTTTGAATGATACCTATCTCTCTTTGTACCTTTTCAATTTCATCCTGTACCTTGTTTATTTCTTCGATTCTGTCTCTGACTTCTTCGATAAGTTCATCAATCTTTGTGATTGCTGTTTTGACCTCTTCGACCTTTGCAGTTTTTTCTTCAATGTGTTTCGTCTTGTGTTCATGGTCTAACCCCTGTTTACAAGTCGGGCAGTCATCATTGTTTTCGTAGAATTGAATGTCTGCAATTGCTTTTTTTCTAGTCTCTTGTAAGCGTTTCTCCACGTCAACAGCTTGTTTGAGTCTATCCGTTGTAGGTTCTTTATCCTTGATTGTGGATTTTTTCTCCACCACATTTTCCGTCTTTTCATCTACTTTCTCCAATAAGTTATTAATATTAGTTTCTGTTTCGTCAACAGTAGATTCATATTGTGATATTTTTTTATCACGATTTTCACGAAGTGCATTAAGTTGTTCAGTTAAACCATTGACCCGTTCTTCCATGAGTTCTACTTCATGATTTGTTTCTTTTATTTCAATTTTATGTTCAGATACTTTCTTACGAAGTATATCTCTCATAGTTGAAAATATAGAAATGTCTAGTAAGTCTTCTACAAGTTTTCTTCTTTCTACAGCCCTTAACTGCATAAAAGGTGTAAAGTTTGCAGAACCTAAAATTGCGACTTGGGTGAAGGAACGAAAACTCATTTTGAGTACATTCTTTTCTAAGTGTTCTTGATAATCTCTTACGGTTGCATCTTGATTGACCATGATGTCATTCACATACAATTCAAACTTATTTGGTTTTGCACCACGGATAACTTTATATTCCTTTCTACCAATAGAAAATTCTACTTCTACGAGTAGTTCCTTTTCATTAATACTATTAATAAGTAAGTCTTTCTTTAGATTACGGAATCCTTTACCGTACAATCCAAAACAAAGTGCATCTAAAAGTGTTGATTTACCAGCACCATTCTCACCTAATATAAGTGTAGTTTGGTGTGCATCTAATTGTATTTCGGTAAATTTGTTACCCGATGAAAGTAAATTCTTCCATCTTACCTTTTTAAAGTTTATCATAAATAATTGTGTTCGTCTACTGCCTCATTATACAGTGTAGTCATTAATTCGTTAAGTGGTTTTTTCTTACCTTGTATCTCAAGACCGTCAATGTAATTAGATAAAACAGTAAGTGTATCTTCTACATCTTCTATTTCATCATCATTAAAGAAATCCATATGTTTGTTGTCGTCTACAACAGATACGTGTAAAGGATTTTGTCCATGAATTTTATCTAAGAATGTATCAAACCAATATGGATTGTCTTTGTTTACTACTACAACCTTTACAAACTTTCCTGCAAGATTTGAATAATCAGCATTAGCTATAGTCTCAAAAGATTCCTTAGTGTCGTCATAGAATGCCTTTTCAAACATAGTGATTGGATTTAAAACTGGTGTCATTGATTGGTCTTCTGTATCAAAAATATGGAAATACTTAGGGTCGTTATAGTCTGACCATGTGAATTGCATTTGAGAACCTACGTATTTAATATTACTAACTTCAGATTTTTGGTGGAAGTGACCACTATAGACTTGGTCAAATCTTTTTAGATATGAATGGTCAAGTCCATGTTGACAAGTCATGCCTGGGTGTACTAAAGCACCTTCAATTTCAAAATGACCCATACAAATTGATGCAGGTGCAGACATTAGAAACTCTATTGAGTCTGCGTAATTTTCAGGATTAATCCATGGGACTAATGCGATAGAAAAGTCATCATATTCTTTTACGATTGGGTCTGCAAAGACTGTAATGTTTGGTTGATTGTATAATAATAGTTCGGGACTATTCACATCATTTGTGTTTTTATAATAGGTATCGTGATTACCTAAAATCAAATCCATTTTGATACCTCTTTCGTTCATAGGTTCTACAAAATGTTCTATGTTTGCTTTCATAGATGCAAAGTTAACATACTTTCTTCTATCAAAGTAATCACCCATATGAATGATTTGTTTTATATTATTTTCATCTAGATATGGGAAAAATACTTCCTCATAGAAACGTCCTTGATATTTGGACATTTCAATCATATCACCTCTGACACCACAATGAGTATCATTTAGTATGGCAATTTTCAAACTACTCCTCCGAGAATTTTTCTAAATTTGTTGCTTCTTTTACTTTTTTCTTTGATTTTCTAGGTTGGTATTCAACTCTAGTCATGTTTTCTTGCATCCATTCAACATTAGTGTTGATTAGACTTGGGTCATGTTGACCATCAATAGTATCAAATGCATCCATAGTGACATTGGTTGCATCTATGGCCTGTTGTTTGATATAAACTTGTTTCTTTTCTTTTTGTATTCTTCTAAGAAAAGCGTAATAACATATTTGAGTAATATATGCGAATGCATTATTTGATTTTTCTACGTTAAAGTTCTTGATATATTGGATGCAGTTTTCAATTGCATCACAAATCATTTCGTCTCTATAAGTGTAGTTAATGAAATTTGGTCTTGTAGATAATCGAGTTGCAATCTTATAGATACACTCTCCTATGTACTCTGACATTTGTGGTGGAGTTTTCTCTTTTGCTTCTGCTGTTTTTATTTGTTCAACATATTCAGCAACAGCAGCAGTAAATTCCTTATTGTTGACGTAATGCGCCTGGGTTTTAGGGTCTTTTTTCGTTGTCATGTACCTATTATACACAATAATCCCCATATTGTAAGGGGTTTTTTAGTATTTATTTAATTGAAGTTTTTAGCAGTTTTTTCAAAAAACCCCTTGTGGGATTCAGAATCTTATGATATTATTACTATGTCCCCACGGGGAAGCTATTAGCAAGCAATTAGAACTTAGGGATATATGCATCCAACGGAATGACTCGACTTTTGTTAGGAAGAGTACGACTCATTCTATCTAAATCTCCAACTGCAAGATAAAACATTGTTAGGGATAATACTGTATATACTATATAGTGTTTCATATCTTACCCAATCCTACGTTGATTAACCAAAAGGACAACAACATAAAACCGAAAACGAGGACTTGCACGACTGACATCACTGCAATTTGTCTCATTGGGTGAACTTCTTCTATTCTCTCTAAAACAGATTCATCAGGAGAAAGATTTACAACCTGTAGTATTTTCTTTTGAGTATCGGGTTTACTAAACCAAGGAACGTACATTACTTTAACTCCACCTCTATAAACTTACCAATCATATTGATTTGTGCATCACTTAACATTCCTGCTTGAGACCACATAGTAGAAGACATGTTACCGACTGTTTCTCTATTCTTATATGCATTAAGTCTACCAACAATATAGTCTTGTGACTGACCAGCAAGTTTAGGGAAGACTGCCATACCTTGACCTTCTGCACCATGACAAGCTGCACAACCTGCCCATAGACCTCTGATATCACTAAACTCATCTGTACTTGCAAGTTCTTTCTTTCTCTGTTCCATCTCAGCAGGTGTTCCGTTCAATGCAACATAGTCAACATAACACTGACCAGTGCAAGAGGTGTGACTAGGTACTCCTTTGTATTCGAGTCCGTTATATGCAAATGCAATAGTCGTAACCATTGCAATACAGATTGTAAAAATGTATCCTTTCATATTATATTCCTGTAATTGAAAATACTGAAATTATAAAGATACCCATCAACGTGGATATCTCCAAAGTTTCTCTAAGTTTTTGTAAGTTCATGGTTAGTATCCTTTTACGGATAATGCCATCACTATAAATGGTAGTAAGAATGGAAGAGTCATCAGCACTAGAAATTCGATAGTGTCAACTAATTTTCGTTTTTGAGGACGAATGACATGGTTGACTTCTCTAGCTTTTCGTACCATGCTCTTCGCAAAATAAGTTGCTGTGGTCATGGTTTTCCTAAAGTTAAGTTATAAGTAAAATGTATAATCAGTTATAAGTACACTGAGTCTACGCACTTATTTAGTAAGATTGAAAACCTAAGAATTAATGAATAACTTTTTTTTCTTTGGATTCTTGAAATGCTTCAAACTCTTCTAACATGTCAAGTTCTTCATCCGTGATATCCCCACCAGTTGCATCTATGACTTGTTGTAATGCATCATCAACAAAACCCTTTGCAAGTTTTCTACTATGAGAATGTAAATCATTAGTCAATGGAATAGTTCCCGTCTCTACCATGTTCAACCACTTAGACGAAGCTTCGTCATAGAACGGAATGAATTGTTCATTCATAACACTTCTATGCATAACATCATTTGGTGCAATCAATAAGACTGGGTCTGAAGATAGGGGTGCATACGGATAGAATGTTGCAAGGGTTGAATTACCACCAGTGATTGATAATTGACATATCATAGGTAGGGTTACCTGTAATCCTTTAGGTGTTTCTCTGACCATTCCGACAAGTTCAGTACCAGTTCTAAGTTTTACAACTTCGTATTGTCTTGGTGTTAAATCTTGTGGTCTTGTCATTTTAAATCAAATTGCCTTATCTCGTATGTAAAGTTTTCTTCGTTGTATATATTTATACGTTCTTTGAGGTGGTTGAGAGTATGATTATTGCATTGTAAGTCATCTGATATATCAAATAACCTCATCTCTGTTTTACCATCTGCTTTTCTTAGACCTCTACCAATAGATTGTAGGTTTCTAATTCTTGATTTTGAGGGTGATGCAAAGACTACATTATCAATCTTCTTTATATTTACACCAGTAGAGAAAGTTCCGTATGATGCT
>ENA-ORDA01002812-ORDA01002812.1-marine-metagenome-genome-assembly--contig:-NODE-2812-length-12799-cov-3.592674_pt1 | contig 12799 bp, 13 predicted proteins | sample MGYA00237778_ERZ508506 | MGnify/ENA primary metagenome ERZ508506 (study PRJEB26177, sample SAMN06267891) | marine metagenome | isolation source: Monterey Bay, California, USA | place: Pacific...
AGTTCCAACGGAGCTAATACGGCAGTAATTATGTCTTGGGACACACCAGAGAGTGGCGCACCAGACCATTACTTCCTCGAGATGACTAATGTAACAACGGGAGAAGTTTACGAATGGAATGATATTCCAGGAACGGCTACTTCTCAAAGCAAGTTCAACCAAAACCCAGGCGACGAGATTTCTTGGAGAATAAGAGGAGCTTGTGGTACAAACGGTACATCTTGGGCAACCATCTTCTCACAGCCTGTGACTTATACACTAGGTGGTGAGAGAGTAGCTGCGGACTTAGTATCTGGATTAGATGTATATCCAAACCCATCAAGAGACATCTTTAACGTAACGTTTACTTCTGAGGAAGCACAAACAATGAGCGTGAAAGTTGTTAATATGATTGGTGAAGAGATTTACAACGAAGAGTTAATCGAGTTTGTTGGTCAGTACACGAAAGTGATTGACATGAACACTCAGCCAAAAGGCGTGTATTTCTTAGAAATTACGACTTCAACTGGTGGAATTAACAAAAAGATTGTTCTTCAGTAATTCTTAAATAAATAGATTGATTAAAAGCCCCGAGCAAACGCTCGGGGCTTTTTTTTAGTTAGCAATACAGAGAATACTTAGCTTGATGTTTTTAAAGGATTCTAATTGTTGAATACAGGCACTTATAGTAGCACCTGTTGTTACAATGTCATCGATTAGAATAAGATGTTCATTGTCGAGATTAAAGCCTTTATTTACTCTAAAAGCATCTTCAATTTGACTAAAACGGTTGTATCTGCTCTTTTTAGTTTGCGATTTACTTTCATCAACCCTGTAAAGGACATTATCCAAGACCTTCATATTATTTAATTCAGCTATTTTCTTTGCCATAACATAGGATTGATTATACCCTCTTATTTTTTTCTTTTTCCAATGGATAGGTACAGGAATGATATATCTAGCGTTTTCTATCTGATGTAATTGTGTGGACATTTTTTCTGCAAAAAACTCTCCAATCTCTTTATGGTTATTATACTTAAACTTATGTATTAGTTTTTGAACCCTACCTTTTCTATGAAATTTATAACTGCTATAGACGTTATAATTTTTACCATTATGATTAATAATTGAGTTCTGTTTTTGTTTTGGCATATCGCTCTGACATTTTAGACAGACCAGAGGCTCATTTTTCAATGATATGTTTTTACAAGAAGGACACGACCTTGGAAAAAGAAGTTCTAAGCAGTCCCGAAATAATTCAAGTTTCATTATGGCAAAGAGTTTTAAGGATATCAATATATTGCAGTAAATTTGTAAAAAAATATTGAATGGACAAAAACGATAAGCTGTTTAGTCAGTTACTGTATATTTTGCATCAGAATGCCTTTTCTGAACTTGAGAGTGTTGATGAAAATAATTCTACTGAAACTGATGCTCAAAAAGTACGTCAGTTAATAGATATGATTGAAATGCTCAAAGACAAAACAAAAGGTAACCTAGCTAATGAGGTTGAAGGTATTCAATCCATGATGCTAGAAGAATTAGAGTCTCTTTATAAAAAGAAATTTGTTAAATTTATGTCCAATGAATCAGCCGGAAAACAGCAAATTAATTAAGGATAAGAAATCAAAAAGAATAATATTTTCTTTACTAGCTCTACTAGTTTTACTAGTCGTTGTTCTATTAATAAGAGAAAACAAACATCAAGAGCAAATAGAAACCGTTATTCAGTATGAACAAGAAAAAAACACATTGAGAGATAATCTTGATGATTTAATCGATGAGCATGAAATCCTTAAAGATGAATACAGCGACTTAAGTAGTCAGTTATTGGAAAAGGATTCAACCATTATGGCCTATGCCAATGATATCAAAAAATTACTGCGTACAAAAGGTCAACTTCAACAAGCCCGTCAAAAAATTCGCCGCCTTAAGGATATAAGCATGAAATATGTTTCGGCGATAGATTCTTTATACACCTTAAATCAGTCCTTGCAAAACGAAAACGATAGTGTTCGTAAAGTAAATAGGCTGATATCCACACGAAATAGGACTCTAGAGAAAAACAATCAATTATTATCCGAAAGAGTATATACCGCTTCAATGTTACGTATTGAGAACATAGAGGTAGAAGGGGTGTATTATCGCTCCAGTGGTAGAGAAGTCGTAACTACAAGAGCTTCAAAAATTCAAAACTTCAGTATTTGTTATGACATTATTGAAAATAAAGTAACAGATCCAGGCTTAAAAAACATGTATGTTAGAATTATTGACCCTAACAATAGAGTTTTAAATGTAGCTAACAAAATTCAAGAATTGAATTTCACTAAAGACAGTATCGTTCAATATACCGTTGAGTATAGTTTTGATTATTCAAACAAGAAGATTAGTGAGTGTCAGCTTTGGACGCGCGGTAATGTCTTACAATCTGGTTTATATTCTTTTGAATTTATCGTTGATGGTCAAGTGATTGGTCTTGCAGAGAGAAAATTTAGATAGTCTGATGAAAATAATATCATACAACATAAATGGTATAAGAGCCGCTTTAAAAAAAGGCTTAGACCAATGGATTGAAACGACTCAGCCTGACGTTTTATGCCTTCAAGAGATAAAAGCTCGTGAAGAACAATTTGATATCACAGTATTTACGGACATAGGCTATAAGTGCTATTGGTTTTCTGCTCAAAAACCTGGCTATAGCGGAACAGCTATACTATCTAAGAAAGAGCCAAATTCGGTTACTTACGGAATGAATCATCCAGACTATGACAATGAAGGCAGGGTATTGCGTATTGATTTTGACGATGTTTCTGTAATAAGTGTTTACATGCCTTCTGGTAGTAGTGGAGGCTTACGGCAAGACTTTAAATTCAAATTTCTTGATGATTTTTATGGTTATATTTCTGATTTAAAAGAAAGTGTGCCCAACTTAATTATTGCAGGAGACTATAATATTTGTCATGAAGCAATAGACATACACAACCCGCAACGAAATAAGAATACTTCTGGTTTTTTACCCGAAGAAAGACAGTGGTTGAGCTCCTTTATAGAATTAGGATATATAGACTCGTTCAGACATTTTAACACAGAGCCACACCATTACTCTTGGTGGAGCTATAGAGCCAATGCCAGAGCTAAAAACTTAGGCTGGCGAATAGATTATCTTTTAGCCTCGGATTCTTTAAAGGATAAGCTTTCTAGAGGGTATATTTTACCTCAAGCCAAACACTCTGACCATTGCCCTGTTGTAGTAGAGATTAAATAAATAATCAAATTCAATGTGTTGATAAACTTTTTTAGCAAACGGCTAAAGCGGCTTTTGCTAATGTATATTTGAATAGATTAATCTTGTTTTTTACGTTATGAATCAAAAAATAGCTCCATACATAGTCATTCTATCCTTATTTTATGGCTGTGTTTCTCCTAAAGTTGTTGAGGAAATCAAGACTCAACGTCAAGAAACACTTATCCAAAACCAGCAAATAAAAAAGGAAAACAACCTTCTTTCAACCGAAAATACTGAGTTGAGCGCTAAAGTAGACCAACTTACTAAAGAGATAGATGAGTTGATTAATGATTCATTGGAAAGGTCTAAATCTTGTCTTCAGCTGCAACAACAGCTCGATGACTTGAATGAAGCATACGATCTTTTAACGGCTAAGAATAGCCAAATGATGTCGGCAAAAGCAAATGAAACTAAAGAGCTACTTAAAGAACTTCAACAAACGCGTCAAGAATTAATTAAAAAAGAGGATGAGTTGTTGACTTTAGAGCAAAGCCTAACCGTGAAACAAAATGAACTTATTGCTACTCAAAATGAGCTGGAAGAAAGAGAACGAAAGGTAATAGAATTACAGTCTATCATCAATCGTAAAGATTCTGTGCTTACAGCACTAAAAGACAGAATATCAACTGCACTTTTAGGTTTTGAAGGCGATGGCTTGACTATTACTCAGAAAAAAGGAAAAGTATATATATCTTTAGAAGAACAATTAATATTTGCTTCAGGAAGTTGGCAGGTGGATAGTCGAGGGCGTGAGGCTTTAACTAAGTTATCCAAATCATTGGAATCACAACAGGATATTAATGTGATGATTGAGGGGCATACTGATAGTATTCCTTTTGGTGGTCGCGGTCAAATCAAAAACAATTGGGACTTGAGTGTAGTTCGTGCTACTGCTATTGTTGATATTTTGACATCTTCTAGTTCAATATCACCGAGTCGACTTACTGCTGCAGGAAGGGGAGAGTTTTTCCCTATTAAGTCAAACGCTACTAATGAGGGCAGAAGGGCAAATAGGAGAACAGAAATTATTCTATCGCCAAAACTGTATGACTTATATGAATTGCTAGAAAATTAGGAGGCGAATAACTTCTTAAAGACTTCTTCAATCTTTCCGACCATTACAATTTCTATCTTGTAATTCTTAGGATTAATCTTATTGTATTTTGAAATGTAGATGCGTTCAAAGCCTAGTTTTTGTGCTTCTTGAATACGTTGTTCACATCGATTAACAGGCCGTATTTCTCCAGATAAACCTACTTCGGCTGCAAAACAGTTTTTGTCATTAATTGCCATGTCTACATTTGAAGATAGAATGGCACAGACCACCCCTAAATCAATAGCCGGGTCATCGACTTTTATTCCGCCAGTAATATTTAGGAAGACATCTTTAGCGCCGAGCCTAAATCCACATCGTTTTTCCAATACAGCCAATAGCATTGATAGACGCCTTAAGTCGAAGCCAGTAGCAGAGCGTTGTGGAGTGCCATAAACGGCAGAGCTTACCAGTGCTTGTGTTTCTATCATTAAAGGACGCATGCCTTCGAGTGTTGCGCTTACTGCAATACCACTCATATCTTCATCCTTTTGAGATAATAATATTTCAGAGGGGTTAGCAACTTCTCTTAGTCCATCGCTTTGCATTTCGTAAATGCCGAGTTCAGAAGTTGAGCCGTAACGGTTTTTATTGGCTCTCAATATTCTGTATACATGGTTTCTGTCTCCTTCAAACTGTAAGACCACATCTACCATATGTTCTAGAATTTTAGGTCCTGCAATATTCCCATCTTTATTAATGTGACCTATCAGTAATACGGGAACACCGCTAGACTTTGCAAAACTCATGAGCTCAGAAGTACATTCTCTAATTTGTGAAATACTTCCAGGAGAGGAATCGATAGTATTCGTTTGTAGAGTCTGAATAGAGTCAACAACTAAGATGCTAGGTTGAACTTCTTGAATTTGCTGAAAAATATTTTGAGTATTGGTCTCTGTAAGAATCTGACATGATGAGTCTAACTGATTTAGTCGGTCTGCTCTCATGCGTATTTGCTGGTCACTTTCTTCCCCAGTAACGTAGAGTAATTTCTCGTTTTTTATTCTCAAAGCGACTTGCAAAAGGAGTGTAGATTTACCAATTCCGGGCTCCCCGCCAAGTAAAATGATAGAGCCCGCTACGATACCGCCACCCAAAACGCGATTTAATTCATTGTCAGAAGTGTCAATTCGAGCTCTCGCTTGTAAAGATATTTCACTAATGGGCTGTGCCTTGTTGGAACGGCTTGGGGATTCACTTTCCCATCCACTCTTTTTGGGTTTACTTACCACTTCTTCTATGATGGTATTCCACTCATTACACGATTTGCATTTCCCCATCCACTGAGGACTTTGTGCACCGCAGTTTTGACAAAAGAAAGTGGTTTTAGTTTTAGCCATTTTTCAGTCGATTTACGATTTTGGATGTAGAATATCCTTCCAAAAATGCAATGGTTTTTACTTCACCACCATATTTTTTAACTTCTTTTGCTCCAACGATTTTCTCAATTTCATAATCTGCTCCTTTTACCAGGATATTCGGCTTTACTGCTTTGATGAGCTCCAAAGGAGTTTCATCATCAAATAATACTACTGCATCTACACACTCTAGAGCAGCTAAAATACTTAGTCGGCTATTTTCGTCTTGTATAGGTCTATTTTCACCTTTAATTTTTCTGACAGAAGCATCTGTATTTAGTCCAATAACTAATTTACTGCCTAGCTGAGCAGAGCGATTTAGATAATCGACGTGACCTAAATGTAAAATATCAAAGCAGCCATTGGTAAACACAATAGTTTCAGATTTATGCCAATTATTCACTTGTTCAGCGATAGTATCGGCAGTATATATTTTACGAGATAATGAAGGTATTAGACTCACGCTTTTGCTTTCTTATTGGATAAAAATACCATTAAAATAGATATTCCTCCAAATGCTAGGGTCATTAATGTTTGAGCAGTATGAACAACTGTAGCAAAAAGTAAAGCCGAGTCTTCAGAAATATCTAACAATACCAGTCCTGTTTTGACTATGTAATGGTAAGCGCCAATACCGCCTTGAACTGGAGCAACCATTCCGAAGCCACCAATAACCATAGTGTATAATCCGTCTGCTAAGTCAAGCATAGATGTTGCTGATATGGAGAAAAAACAAACGTAAGTCATTAGTAAATACATCAACCAAATGACGAAGGTGTGCATCCAAAAACCAGTTTTATTTTTTAGACCCTTTATACTTTTAAAACCTTCTCCAACGCCTGATAAAAATGATTTTACCTTTAATATGAAAGGAGAGGCGTTGATTCTTTGTTTAAAGACACGGTAAATCACTATACAAATTATAGCTATGATGGCGATGGTAATTAATGTTGGCAAAGGGTTTATTGTAGTGCCCTCAAATACTGTTGATACTAATTCCGTTAAAAGAGAAAACTTCAGCAATAAAGTTAATACTACTAGAGAAATTAAAATGATAAAATCAATAGCTCTTTCTAAAATGATAGTCCCAAACAGTTTATCTACCGGAATGTCTTCGGTCTGATTGAGGCTAGTGCATCGTGTGATTTCGCCAGCACGTGGGATAGCTATGTTGGTAAAATAACCAATGGATACAGCATATATACTGTTTAGTTTACTCGCCGAAAAACCAAGATTATTAAGTAAAATAACCCATCTGTATGCCCGGCTAATAATAGCTAATGCACCAAAGGATGTCGATAGCCAAACCCAACTGTACTTTACATCTTTCAGTTGAGCTAATAAGGTTTTGGGGTTTTGGTTTTTAAACGCTAGATACATTAAGCCAACACTTAATAGAATAAAGACTACATATTTTAACCATTTTAAAGATTTCATAGGTGGTTTCTATAAAGTATTATCAGGGTTAGGGAATATGAGCGTTGGACTAAATGACTTTGCTTCTTCAAAGTCTAGAATTGCATATGAAATAATGATAATTGTATCCCCTTTTTGCACTTTTCTTGCTGCTGGACCATTGAGGCATATTTCGCCTTTGTCGCGCTCACCTTTAATCACATAAGTCTCTAAGCGTTCGCCATTGTTAATGTTAACAATTTGGACTTTTTCTCCAGCAATTATATTAGAGGCTTCCATTAGGCTTTCATCAATAGTAATACTGCCGATGTAATTGAGGTCGGCACCTGTAACGGTTACTTGATGAATTTTTGATTTTACTACTTCAATTTGCATGGGGCGAAATTAATCATTTAATGGCAAATTATCTATTAAACGCACATTTCCTAAATATGCAGCAATGAGTATGTGTGCTTTCTCAAGCACATCGCTTTTTTCAACGGATTTTAGGGTTTCAGGATTTACGATTTCCACATAGTCTAAAGTCATTTCCTCACAGCTTTCAATTTCATTTTTGACTATGTTTTTTAGCTCATTTATATCGATTTCAGCAAATAGTGCTTTAGCCTTCATCAAACTTTTATAAATCAAAGGAGCTTTTTCTCTTTCTGAAGGGGATAATAATTTATTCCTTGAGCTTTTGGCCAAACCATCTGCATCTCTTATTGTGGGACAACTATTAATCTCAATATTGAGGTTTAATTCCTTAACGAGGTGTTTGATGATTGCTAATTGTTGAAAATCTTTTTCACCAAAAAATGCTTTGTCTGGAGTAACACTAGTAAACAACTGATGGACTACAGTGCATACGCCATCAAAATGACCTGGTCTTTTTCCTCCTTCTAGACCTTTGTCTAAACCGTTAAGAGGGTACTTTTTTGTAAGCATACCCTCAGGGTACATCTCTGATACATCTGGGCAAAACAGAATGTCAGACGCTTCTTTCTCTAGTAATTTTATGTCATCGTTAAGGGCTATGGGATAATTTTCTAAATCGTCGGGGTTATTAAATTGAGTAGGGTTTACAAAAATACTAACCACTACAGCATCTGATTTCATTTTAGCGAGCTTAACTAAAGAAATATGCCCTTCATGTAAAGCTCCCATTGTAGGCACAAAGCCAATTGTTAAATTTTTCTCTCTTAGAGCTGAAATGCTTTTCTTTAAACTTTCAACGGTTTTATGTACTTGCATTAAACGGTGTTTTCAGAGTATAAAAGTAATATTTTACTTGATTTATGGCTATAAAATTTGTAAATTTGCATATACAAGTTTTGCTTTTATTTCAACAGTAAAAATTCAAACGATTTATGGAAAAGAAAAGAGTGCTATTTGTTTCTCAAGAAATCACACCATATTTATCAGAAACAGAATTGTCTTCTAAGTGTAGAGCCCTTCCTCAAGGTATTATGGAGAAGGGAAAGGATATTCGAATTTTCATGCCAAAATACGGCTGCATTAATGAGAGAAGAAATCAACTACATGAAGTGATTCGTCTTTCAGGAATGAATATGATTCTTGATAATTTAGACTACCCCCTAATTATTAAAGTTGCTTCTTTACAGCCAGTAAGAATGCAGGTGTATTTTATAGAAAATGAAGATTATTTTCCTAAGAAAACATTTATGCAAGAAATTGACGGTGAAGAATTTGATTTTCATGATGAGCGCACTATATTCTTTTGCAGAGGGGTTTTAGAAACGGTCAGAAAGCTCGGCTGGGCTCCAGATGTTGTGCATTGTCACGGTTGGATGTCTGCTTTAGTGCCAATGTATCTCAAAAAAGCATTTGCTGATGACCCTATCTTTGACAATACAAAAGTGGTTTATTCCGTTTATGAGCAAGAATCTGATTATGAAATTAATGATGATATGGCTCGTAAGGCTTTAATAACTGGAGTGGAAGAAGAAGACGTTAAGTTAATTTCTTCTGCATCTGTTAGTACATTACACAAATTAGGTGTTCAATATGCTGACGCTATCATTATGGGTAGTGATGGTGTTGACGAAGACTTAAACAAATTCATAGTTGATTCTGGAAAATATGTGCTGACTCATCACGATAATGAGACCTGCATAGAACCTTACAATAATTTATACGATGAATTGTAGGAAGAGGTTGACGTATACTCCTAATGAACGAATCGTTTTTCATGAAATATATTTTTTTATTCTCCCTTTTCTCAATTATTGTTGCGTCTTGTACAGACCCTCAAGTAATTGGTTTAGAAGTGCAGCCAGAAAGTGATAAGATTAGCATTTCCTCACTTGACGACTCCAATCCTTTTAGTTTAGCTACAAAATCGGCAGACTCTGTACGTACTGATGAACCATTAGTAGCACTCTTAGGAAGCTATGAATCGTCTAACTTTAAGGATGTTAGTGCCTCTTTCTCAACACAATTATTATTAAGTCAGAATGCAGTTGATTTTGGCGCAAGTCCTGTGCTTGATTCTGCGATTCTTAGTTTGGTGTATTCTTCATATTATGGAGATACTACAATAGAAATGGGAATTAAAATTGAGCAGTTGGATGAGTCTATACACTATGATTCCAGCTATTATTCAAATGAAGTTTTGACCGCAAGTCCGTTTAGTACACCTCTAGAATATTCGTTTTTGCCTAGACCAAATACTAGCGTTATTGCTGATGGCGATACCGTTGGACAAACGGTTTTAAAAATAAGTGTTGACCAAATTGGTCAAATAATTTTAGATGCTGGCACGGATAACTTAGTCGATAACCCAGCCTTTTTATCTTTTTTCAAAGGACTTAAAATATCTCCCTCTGATAATGTTACATCCTCAATTCTTTACTTTAACTTGAAGGATGCAGGCTCTAAACTAACTATATACTACAATGATACCTTATCCTATGATTTATTGATAGGTTCAAGTGCTGCACGTATCAATCATTTCGAGATTGAGGAAAATGTTGATTTGGATAATTTATATGGCGTTCAGTCTATGGGGGGAACGGAATTGCACCTTACATTCAACAATTTGAGTTCACTAAGGCAAGAATTAGAAAACAAAGTAATTAATCAAGCTCTTATTTCTTTTTCTGCTGAAAACAATACAGATTTAAATCCATCACACCCTTCATTATCACTGGTGCGAATGGACTCAACAGGGACAACGTATTTCCTTGCTGATATTTTAGAAGGACAAGCCCATTTTGGTGGAGTGTTGGAAGATAATCAATACGTATTCAACATTTCAAAATACATGCTTGATTTGATAAATGGAACATATACTGATAGCACATTAGTGCTTGTTTCAGCCGGAGAAGCTGTAAATGCCAACCGTACAGAAATCAGTCAAGACGTTGATATTAATATAATTTATACAGAGTTTTAAATGTGTGGAATAGTTGGTTATTTAGGGCATAGACAGGCGTATCCGATACTTATAAAAGGATTGCAAAGACTTGAGTACAGAGGTTATGATAGCGCAGGAATAGCACTTATCAATGATTCTGGTTTAACGACTTATAAAAAACAAGGTAAGGTAGCTGATTTAGAATCCTACTGTGAGGGAAAAGATATAACAAGCAGCATTGGAATCGGTCATACGCGTTGGGCAACGCATGGCGTGCCTAATGACGTTAATGCACACCCACATTATTCTCAAAATAAGAAGCTAGCAATAATTCATAATGGGATTATTGAAAACTATGATACCATAAAGGAAGCCCTAGTTCAAAGAGGACATATCTTTCATAGTGACACGGATACAGAGGTTTTAATTCACCTTATAGAAGACATTAAAAATAAAGGGAATTCTACCTTATTTGAAGCTGTGAGACTAGCACTTAATGAAGTTATAGGTGCGTATGCTATTGCAGTTGTTTCAGAAGATAGTCCTGAGGAAATTATTGTAGCAAGAATGGGTAGCCCATTGGTTGTTGGCTTAGGGGATAATGAATACTTTATAGCTTCCGATGCCACTCCAATTGTAGAATATACTAAAGAAGTTATTTACCTTGAAGAGGGAGAAATAGCTAAGCTTTCTTTATCTGAAGACGTTGAGTTAAAGACCATAGAAAATATAGAAAAAACACCTTTTATTCAAGAACTTGAATTGAATCTTGAAGCTATAGAAAAAGGTGGATATGACCACTTCATGCTCAAAGAAATTTTTGAGCAACCTAAATCCATTGCCGATAGTATCAGAGGAAGATTACTTAGCAAGGAAGGTGTGATTAAGATGAGTGGTATTGATGCATACTCTGACAAAATAGTCAATGCCAATCGAATTATTATTGTGGCTTGCGGGACCTCTTGGCATGCAGGGCTAATTGGAGAGTACCTTTTGGAAGACTTAGCACGAATCAATGTTGAGGTTGAATACGCTTCAGAATTCAGATATAGAAACCCTATTCTTTCAGAAAAAGATGTGGTACTAGCGATTTCGCAATCTGGCGAAACGGCAGACACTCTAGCAGCTATGCGTTTAGCCAAAGAACGTGGGGCAACGGTACTAGCCATATGTAATGTGGTCGGTTCATCTATTGCAAGACTTAGTCATTCGGGAGCATACACCCATGCTGGTCCAGAAATAGGAGTAGCTTCTACAAAAGCATTTACTGCTCAAGTAACGGTATTAACCTTAATTTCTTTACTTCTAGCAAAGAAAAAAGCCGCGATTTCAAAGAACTACTACAGGCAGTTATTAATTGAATTGGAATCTATACCTAAAAAGGTAGAGAGTATGATTTCTATGAATGAATACATCGAAGATTTATCTAAGAAATTTGTTAATGCCTCTAATTTCCTATATCTAGGAAGAGGGTATAATTTCCCAGTAGCTTTAGAAGGAGCCCTTAAACTGAAAGAGATATCCTACATACATGCTGAAGGGTATCCGGCAGCAGAAATGAAGCACGGCCCTATTGCACTTATTGATGAAGATATGCCGATTGTAGTTATTGCCACCAAAAAGGGGCACTACGAAAAGGTAGTAAGTAACATTCAGGAGGTTAAAGCTCGAAACGGTGTTGTTATTGCTATTGTAAGTCAGGGAGATGTAACGGTAAAAGAAATAGCCGATTATGTTATTGAAGTTCCTGAAGTTGCAGAGCCACTAGTGCCAATTTTAGCAAATATCCCATTACAGTTATTGTCTTACCACATTGCCGTTATGAGAGGGTGTAATGTCGATCAACCTAGAAACTTAGCGAAGTCCGTTACAGTGGAGTAGAGTTATGTGTTCAAAGTTGTAACCCCTACAACCTAATCGTAAAGTTCTCAATATCAATTACTACCACCAAACTTTGGGAATCAAATTATAGTGATTACCAACAGTATTTATTCAATCGAATTTGTGAATATAAAGAGAATAATGTAACACCTATTGGATATAGAAAAATATCTAAAATATTCCATGAAGAAGGGTTAAAAACACATCACGGGAATGTGTTTAAGAATAACCATGTTCATTCCATTTATAAGAAAGGAAAGATTAGAGAGGAACGAATCAATAGAGAAGATATCGTTGAGATTTCTCAAGTTACAATTGAGGAATTAAAATAATAGATTAATTTTTGACTAAATGTAAAGTTTTTTTGTCATTATGTAAAAAATACTTTACATTTGTTGAAATTAAAAAATTATAATATGAGTTATTTA
>ENA-ORDA01002813-ORDA01002813.1-marine-metagenome-genome-assembly--contig:-NODE-2813-length-12797-cov-2.945362_pt1 | contig 12797 bp, 8 predicted proteins | sample MGYA00237778_ERZ508506 | MGnify/ENA primary metagenome ERZ508506 (study PRJEB26177, sample SAMN06267891) | marine metagenome | isolation source: Monterey Bay, California, USA | place: Pacific...
GCGCTCCGGATGCGGCATCATCAAGGTTACGCGACCGTCGACGCTGCTTAATCCGGCGATCGCATCGCTCGCGCCGTTTGGGTTGGCGGGATAGCGCATCGTCTTTTCGCCGCTTGCGTCTACATAGCGCATCGCTGCCGAATTGGACGCGGCGAAGGCTTCGGCATCGGCGCTGGAGGCGAAACTTGCTCGACCCTCACCATGCGCAACGGCAATCGCGAAACGCGAGCCCTGCATATCGTGCATAAACGCAGAGTTCGAGTTCTCGATACGAACGAGCGAGAGGCGTCCTTCGAATTGCTCCGAGCGATTGCGCTGAAACGAGGGCCAATTGTTAGCTCCGGGTATGAGTTCGCTAAGATGCGACAACATCTGGCATCCGTTGCACACGCCTAGACTGAGTGTGTTGGGATTAGCAAAGAACGCCTCGAACTGCGCGCGCAGTGCGTCGTTAAATAGAATCGTTTTCGCCCAGCCGCCGCCGGCGCCTAAAACGTCGCCATAGGAGAAACCGCCACAGGCGACGAGCGTCGAAAATTCCTCAAGGCTGCGCCGCCCCTGCAACAGATCGGTCATGTGGACATCTATCGCCTCAAAACCCGCGCGATCGAATGCCGCTGCCATCTCGATCTGACCATTCACGCCCTGCTCACGCAGCACTGCAACTTTGGGACGAACGCCTGTCGCAATATACGGCGCCGCTATATCCTCATTTACATCAAAACTTAGCGCCGCATTGAGACCTGGGTTCTTCGTGTCGAGGAGTAAATCGTATTCTTCCTGCGCGCAGTCAGAGTTATCTCGCAACTTTTGCATGTGATAACTGGTCTCTGCCCACGTGCGCTGCAACGAAGAAAGTGAGGCAGAGTAAAGTGTTTCGCCACACGAGAGCACTGTCAGACGCGGATTTTCCCGACCGGCGTCGTTTGCCTCTACAGCCGCAATAGTGTGTGTGCAGTCCCCTAGCCCTGCTTCATTAGCTAGTTCGGTAAAGCGCCCACTATCTGCGCGACGGATCTGCACGACTATCCCAAGCTCTTCGCTAAACAAGGCTTCGATTGGCGCAGCTCCAGCCAAGTCGAGCGTGACACCGCAGCGACCGGCGAAGGCCATTTCCACCGCTGTGGTAAGAAGGCCGCCGTCGGCGCGATCGTGATAGGCAAGCAGAATCCCTTCGCTGCGCGCTGCTTTTAACAGCGAAAATAGCGCTAGCATATCGCTCGCCGAGTCGAGGTCTGGCGCTGTGCCGTCGAGCGTGCGGAATACTTGCCCGAGCGCAGAACCGCCCAGTCTGTTCTTACCGCGCCCTAAATCCACAAGCACTAACTGCGTGTCGCCTGCAGTAGTTTTTAGTTCGGGCGTCAACGTACCGCGAATATCTTGCAGCGGAGCAAACGCCGAAATAACCAGCGACAGCGGCGCAGTATTACTTAGCGCCTCGCCCTCTTGTTCCCAGACTGTGCGCATAGACATCGAGTCTTTGCCGACGGGAATACAGATACCGAGCTGCGGACAAAGGGTCATCGCCACCGCCTCGACGGTCTTGTAGAGCTTGTCGTCTTCGGTGTCGTAGCCCGCAGCGACCATCCAGTTCGCCGACAGCTTTACCTCACCCAGCGATTCAACATCGGCGCAGAGAATATTGGTTAACGCCTCGCCGATTGCCATCCGGCCCGAGGCTGGCGCATCGAGCAGTGCCAGCGGTGTGCGCTCGCCCATCGCCATCGCCTCGCCCGTGTAACCATTAAATGAATTGGCAGTAACCGCCGCATCGGCAACCGGAACCTGCCATGGCCCAACCATCTGATCCCTGTGCACAAGCCCAGTAATGGTTCTATCGCCAATCGTAATCAAAAAACTCTTACTCGCAACGCAAGGCAGGCTGAGCACGCGCGTTATCGCGTCGCCAAGCTCGATCGAGGCTGTATCAAAAGTCGAGGCGCGCACTGCGCTGGGATCAGTCTTACGATGCATTTTAGGCGGCTTGCCAAAGAGCACATCCATCGGCAAGTCGATCGGCTTATTGCCAAAATGCGCGTCGGAAAGCTCGATGCGCTTCTCCTCCGTCGCCTCGCCGACCACCGCATAAGGGCAGCGTTCGCGCTGACAGAGGGCGCCGAATACATCGAGGTTTTCAGGCCTAACCGCGAGCACATAGCGCTCTTGTGATTCGTTACACCAAATCTCGAGTGGCGACATCTGCGATTCGGAACTAGGAATAGCGCGCAAATTAAAGCGCCCACCGGTACCGCCGTCTTTAACCAGCTCGGGCAGTGCGTTCGAGAGCCCTCCGGCACCTACATCATGAATAAAGGCAATCGGATTGTCGTCGCCCATTTGCCAGCAGCGGTCTATGACCTCCTGACAACGGCGCTCCATCTCTGGGTTCTCGCGCTGCACCGAAGCGAAGTCGAGATCTTCGTTACCCGCCCCCGCTGCCATCGACGAAGCTGCGCCGCCGCCAAGGCCGATCAGCATTGCAGGGCCACCTAAGACGATAAGCTGAGCGCCTGCTTCGATGCCTGTTTTGATCACATGGCCGTCGCGAATATTACCGAGGCCACCGGCGATCATTATCGGTTTGTGATAGCCGCGCACTTCGCGCTCGCCTTCCTCGTTAACCCATTCCTCTTCGAAGCTGCGGAAATAACCACAGAGGTTCGGCCGGCCGAATTCATTGTTAAACGACGCGCCGCCAATAGGACCCTCGAGCATAATATCTAGCGCCGAGGCGATATGCGCTGGTTTACCGAAGTCGACTTCCCACGGCTGCAGTAGTTCAGGGATTTTTAAGTTCGACACAGAAAAACCAGTGAGGCCAGCTTTAGGTTTAGAGCCCGTGCCGGTTGCGCCTTCGTCTCGAATTTCACCGCCAGAGCCCGTCGCTGAACCAGGAAAGGGTGCTATCGCCGTTGGGTGATTATGTGTCTCCACTTTCATTAGAATGTGAATCGGCTCAGCGCTAAACCCGTAACACTGATTCGCAGCGCTGGGCATAAAACGCTCGGCGGTATACCCCTTCATTACCGCTGCGTTATCCGAATAAGCCGACAGCACCCCACTGGGTGACACCGCATACGTATTGCGAATCATGCCGAAAAGCGAATGTGGCATCTGCTCTCCGCCGATTTCCCAACTCGCGTTAAAAATTTTATGCCTGCAATGCTCGGAGTTGGCTTGGGCGAACATCATCAATTCGATGTCGTTTGGGTTGCGCCCCAGTTTTGTAAATTGCTCGCTCAGATAATCGATCTCGTCTCCGGCCAGCGCAAGGCCCAGCGTTTTATTCGCCTGCTCTAGCGCACCTCTACCCTGCCCTAATAAATCTACGCACTGCAGCGCTTGCGGCTCAGCGTGCTGAAATAAACTCTCTGCTTGCTGCACGCTGTCGAGCACCGATTGCGTCATTCTGTCGTGCAGTAAAGCATCGACAGTCGACAGTTCGCAGGTATCGAGTTCGGCACTAAGCGTCAGGGTATAAACGATACCGCGCTCCACGCGGCGCACCTTATCTAGACCGCAGTTGTGGATGATATCGGTGGCCTTGCTCGACCAAGGCGAGAGTGTACCTTTACGCGGAACGACCAGCCTATGAACGGACAGCGGAGTAGATTTTGGCGGCTCACCGGTGTCGAGCGCGTTCTCGCCGTACTGCAGCAGCGATCCAAGTGTGCCGGACTCATGCTCTGTGAGAGGCGAGGATTCGACCAAGTGAAGGAAACGTGCATCGATCGCGAGAACGGAGGGCACTGCAGCTTGGAGGGTGACGAGAAGCCGTGAGGTTTTGAATTCCGATAGAGCTGCCGCTCCAAACAACGCCTGCATCGTATGTGTCCTTGTGACGAGACTCTGAATTTGAAGCGCGTCATGATAGCCGAAATGGCATCAAATTGCGCTCAATTTGATGCCAAAAGACGCCGAGGCGAGGGGTGTGAAAAGGAATGGGGGGCAAGAAAGTGCTGAGCGTACAACTGAAAGTGCGAGCTAATTAAACCCTAGAAGCGGCTGGATTCTGGCCTTTTCGGGAGGTACAACAGCTATTCCCGCTGAGTCTTCGACCCAGAAATCAACTGCTGCAAGCGTTGTTATGTCTTGGCGGTCGCCCTGAAACGTAGGCTCCGCGCGCACCGTGTAGATCTCTCCCGGCTGAGCGGTGAATCGAAGGACACGACTTACCTCTGTCTGAGCGGCTGCGTAGTCAACAAGTGCGGGGCCAAGACCGCGTTGGCTGCCATGATCCCATGAATAGTAGACTTCTATCTCACGATAACCCGGCACTACCTCCACCGCGGCGATCTGCTCTCGAGAATTAAGCTGCATATCATCAACCCGCAAAAACCTGACGACATCGACGTAGCGGTTCATCAGATCGTTTCGGACTAACTGTCCTCCGCGGATAACCGACACCTGCATCTGCGAATTTACCTCGCCAACGTAGGCTTTAAACGCTTGCGCATTGGTGACACAGCCACCAAGCAGCGCTCCGAGGGCGAGAATCAGTGCAAGCTTTTTAGTCGCCCGAGCCACACTCACTGCACCGAGCATGCTCTGCGTTGCTTTGCGATCTTGTAAATTCATGGTTCACGCTCAGAAAAGACGGGAAGTATTCGCACTGGTGTATCGATATCGAACCGCAAAGTACAATTTTACGCGCTGCGAGGCAAGCATTCATGGGGCTTACCAATCTAAATCAGCGTTTTCGCTTAGCGCGAAAAAAAGTCGACACCAACGCGCCGCATTCGTCTGCGAGGACACCTTCGGTCACCTCAATCTGATGATTGTAAAATGGCTGTCCTGCGAGTTGCAGCTGACTAACCACTGCCCCTGCCCGAGGCTCGCGCGCGCCGAAGACGACGCGCTGAACCCGAGAATGAATCATCGCTCCCATACACATGGTGCAGGGCTCAATAGTGACGTAGAGCGTCGAGAAAGGAAGCCGGTAATTTTTGCGCAGCTCAGCGGCCTTTCTCAAGACAGCAATCTCGGCGTGCGCGCTCGGATCACAGCCGCTTATTGGTGCGTTAAAAGCGGCAGCGATAAGCGCACCATCGATTACCAACACCGCGCCAACGGGTACTTCACCGAGCGACTCAGCTTGGTGCGCCTGCTCAATGGCAAATCGCATCCACGCGGTGTCTTGCGCAATGGATACTGGCGTGTCCGCCGAATCAGTCATAGCGATCTCTGCTTACTCAATCTACCCACAAGATAGAGGCCGATGGACACTGCTGGGCCAATAAACACGGCGAACAACAGTGTCCCAAGTCCCGCAACGCCCCCGAGTGACCAGCCTATACCGACCACTGTTAGCTCGATGCTCATCCGCACCAGCGCAACAGGCAACCCTGTTACGCGCTGCAACCCTGTCATCACTCCATCGCGAGGCCCAGGCCCCAAATTAGCGACGAGGTAGAGCCCGCTCCCAAGACCGACAATAAACACGCCGAGCATGGTTTGGATAATACCCGACACAGTCCCTGCCATCTGTGGAAGATACGGTAGTGATAACTCCATCACCGCCGCGATTATTATAATATTTAATAGTGTGCCAAGACCTGGCGTCTGCCGCAGGGGTATCCATAACACCAAAACACCTACGCCAATAAAGAATGTAGACATCCCAATCCCCAAACCTGAGGTATTAGCGACGCCTTGCGAAAAAACGGTCCATGGACTCACGCCAACGCCGGCATTGATGAGAAGAGCCTCACCGACACCAAACAAAACTAGGCCAATGCAAAGCAGCACAAACGTGCGCAAGGCCGGAAAGAAATTAAGCGGCCGTGGAGAACTCCAGCTTACCGTGGGCACTGTTTTAACTCGTAAAAAGTCGAGCATCTAAATTCCTTAGAAAAATGGCGGGGAGGCAGGCCTATTCAAAGACAACGGTACGACCACGAAAGACCACTGCCTTGTGCTCAAGCACTTTTTTAAGCGCCTGTGCAAAGACCTTCTTCTCAGTATCTCGGCCAATCTGTTTAAGTTTGTCGACTGAATAGCCCGACCGGATGCGCGACACATCCTGCTCGATGATTGGTCCTTGGTCCAGCGCCGGAATAACAAAATGCGAGGTCGCGCCCATCAATTTGACGCCTCGCTCATACGCCATCTCGTAGGGCTTAGCGCCGACAAATGAGGGTAAAAACGAGTGGTGAATATTAACAATAGGGCAGGCTGCTTTATCGATAAACTCAGCGCTCAAAATCTTCATATAACGGGCTAACCCGATAAAATCGGGTGCGTACCTTGCAATTATTTTAAGCTGCTGAGATTCGAAATCGGGATTATCGATGGTAGGAATAAAATAAAAAGGAATGCCGAGTCTCCCCGCAATCGCACTGTGGTCGAAGTTACCAATAATGAAACTCACCTCAGCGTCAACGAGATCCCCCAGCTCAATCTTATTCAATACCTCAAGCAGCGCATGCGGCTCTCGCGACACAAAGAGTCCGAGCGATTGAGGTTTGTTGAAAAAATGAATATCGAGTTCGCCGCCTTCGCTCACAGGCAGCGACGAAAACTCGTCGCTGAATGCGTTGGCATCCGCCCATGCTCCATTGTCTTCCCATTCGATACGGATAAAAAAGCGATCGTCCTCAACATGCTGTTCCAGCGCTAAGATATTGCAACGATGCTGAGCGAGGTAAGCCGACAGCTCGGCAACGATGCCCGGTCTGTCGGGGCAGTGAAAGGTAAAGCAGATCATGCGATTAGTCTCGGCAGCTTGTCGCTGTTCTAATTCGTGCAGTTTTCGTTAGCGTCGGAGTATAAGACGAAAAAGGGTTTTGCGCATGAAGAACACACAGCACTAAGGTCTTGTCGTTCGCGCTTTCGGCCCAAGCTGCGTCGCTGTTAAGTCATAGGCAAGTTTCACCCAATCGCACAGTAGCGGACGCGTGTCACGGGGATCGATAACCTCTTCGATACCAAACGCCTCTGCGGTGCGCAGCGGCGACCGGTATTGCTCGAGCATTGCCTCGATTTCTCGGCGTTTGGCATCCGGGTCGTCAGCAGCCTCAATCTCACGCCGATACGCCGCCTGCACACCGCCTTCGATAGGCAGGGAACCCCAGTCGGCGGAGGGCCAGGCGTAACGCAAATTAAGTCCATCGGAGTTCCCGTGGCCCGCACCCGCCACACCGTAGCAACGTCTGATAATCACCGACACCCAGGGCACGGTCGCCTGTAAACACGCCATCAGTGCTCTGCTGCCGAGTCTTACCGTGCCCGCCTCCTCCGCTTCAATGCCAATTAGGAATCCAGGATTGTCGACGAGGTTAATAACCGGGAGATGGAACGTGTCGCAAAGATCAACGAAGCGCATCATCTTCTCTGATGACTGCGCGTCTACAGCGCCGCCGTGGCACTTCGTGTCGTTGGCCATAATCCCAACGGCGTAACCATCGAGGCGCGCAAGCCCTATCGCGAGCGAGCGGCCATAGCCGGCGTTAATTTCAAAAAACGAGTCTTTATCAACGATCCCTGCGATAACCTCCCGCACCTCATACATCTGACGACGATCGCGCGGGATCACGCTGAGCAGCGACTCATCTTTACGATCGGCAGGATCCTGAGAATTAACACGCGGCGGTAGATGCCATACGCTTTGGGGCAGATACGACAAAAACTGCGCAATCTGTTCAAAGGCCTCCGCTTCGCTTTCGACCTCGTTATCAACGGCGCCGCTGCCGTGCGCATGAATCTGCGAGCCTCCTAATTCATTCTTACCAACAGGTTTGCCAAAGCTACGCTCTACAACTGGGGGGCCAGCAACAAACATTTGGCTTGTGTCTTTCACCATAAGCGAGAAATGCGAAATCGTCGTTCGCACTGCCCCGAGCCCGGCAACCGAACCCATACACGCGCAGACAACCGGAACATGACCGAGCAGGCGCATTGTGGTTTCGATTCCTTTGAGCGCTGGAACATAGGAGTGGCCTACCATCTCGAGCGTCTTGACGCTTCCTCCACCGCCGCTGCCATCGATTAACCTGACAAGCGGGAGTCTCATCTCCAGAGCATAGCGCTCGCCGTAGCCGCTTTTGTCCCCTACTTTTGCGTCCGCCGAGCCACCGCGCACGGTAAAGTCATCACCGCCCAGCACCACTTTTCGGCCGTTGATCAGCGCCGTACCCAGAACGAAGTTCGACGGCACGAAGTCCTGCATCTCGCCTGCGTCGTTATAGGTCGCTTTGCCAGCTAGCGCCCCAATCTCATGAAAACTCCCGTCGTCGGCTAACGCAGCAACACGTTCACGAACAGTTAGCCTGCCATTATCATGCTGCCTGGCGACTCGCTCTTCACCGCCCATTTTGTAAGCGAGCGCCTCGCGTCTCCTGAGTTCATCGACTTCTTTCTGCCAACTCATAATTATTTTCTCTTGCGAACTACGCGTTTGAATTCATTAGATCCAGCGCCTGATACGGGCTTTGAACTGGGCATAGTCGTCTCCAAAGGTTTCTTGCATTTGCACCTCTTCTTTCAGCACGAATCGCTGCCTGATGATGAGGAAAAACAATAGAAGCACGAGCAACCCCACTACATTATTGACCAGCAGTGTGACGCCGATGAGGCAAAAGAACATCCCTAGATACATCGGATTGCGGGTGAAACGGTAGGCTCCGCTGACGACCAGTTTTGTTGATTCACTAAAGGGCACGATGCCGGTCTTTGCTTTGGAAAAGAGTCTGGCGGCCGAGGCTGCGAGAATGAGTCCAAAAACTAAAAAGAGTAAGCCACCAATTAGAGCAAAAGCGGCGGCAACAAATGGCACTGGAACTAACCAATCAATACCAATGATCGATGCAATGCTGAGAACAAGATAATGCGGCGGATAAAGTCTGGAGGGCACTTTCATAGAACTCTTCTTGTGTTAACCAAGTGGCTATTATTGAGACGTGATTATCGGTTTTTCTGCAAAGCTATTAATGTCATCGACGTTCTTTACCTTGAATCTGATTGGCGATAGCGACCAAGACTACAAGCGCATCGATAAATAGCGCGCCTGCAAGCGTTGGGACATACGCCTGACCCCAAATTAGAATCATGCCGATAAACATCGCCTTGCTGCCCCCAGAGACATTAAGACAAAAAGTGCGCAATGCAGGCCTACGCGCGCCGATTATGAGAAGTATGCCCATCAGCCCTACAAGGCCTGACCAACCGCGTGCCAGAAGCAATGCGAGCGGATCCTCCGATGGCGCACCAAACATCGACTGTTGGATTTCGGAGGGTGCGATTAACCCAAGACCAACAAGCGCTGTACCGATCCCAGTAACCCACATAAAAATGACCAACAGTTTTTCTTTATTCATAGTCACGGCTCGATGTCCTTGTAAGCAAATTAACTCGTGTCTTTCGCAAGTGATCGAGAATATCTCAATGTCTGCGCATTCACCAAATTCGCTTTCTCAGCGCAAGCGAAGCTACAATTGAACTCATGCGCCCATCACTCACGGTGGGCTTGCCAATTCGACCCGCAGTCATGACTACAAGCGCTTACTACTTGTCAGGCAGAGACTCGATAGTCAGGAGCGACACCGATGAAATTCAGATTTAACCTACTGTTTATCGCGACAGGACTCGCTGCACTTGCCGGACACACAGCGGCCGCTGACACGTGGGACGTAAACACCCCTTCATTCGGCGCCCAAGCCATGACGGCTCAGCTCGATGTTACAGAAGGCACGTGGCTCAATGTCGATGTCTCCCCCGATGGCCAATCGGTTTTGTTCGATTTACTCGGCGACATTTATCAGATGCCTATCGATGGCGGCGAAGCCGTAGCACTAACAAGCGGACTCGCGTGGGACATGCAGGCGCAGTATAGCCCCGATGGGCGGCGTATTGCTTTCACCAGCGATAGCGCAGGTGGCGATAATATTTGGACACTCGACCTCGAAAGCGGTGCGACGCATCAGGTAACGCACGAGTCTTTCCGCCTTCTGAATAGTCCGACATGGAGCCCAGATGGCCGTTTTATCGCTGCGCGCAAACACTTCACCACCTCGCGATCGCTCGGCACCGGCGAGATTTGGCTCTATGACAGCACGGGTGATGACGCTATCGCGGGTCAGCGTATTGTCGCGCGTCCGAGTGAAAACTTTCAGAAAGAACAGGGCGAGCCTGCTTTCGCACCTGACGGCAGCGCGATTTACTATGTGCGTAATGTCTCACCGGGCAACACGTTTATTTATCATGAAGACAGCAATACCGAACTGTTTCAGATTCGCCGTGTCGATCTCGCCTCTACCGAGATCACGACTGTTGCAGGCGGGCCCGGCGGCGCAGTGCGCCCTACGCCATCGCCCGACGGTAGCAAGCTTGCGTATGTGAAACGCGTCCGCGCGGAATCACGCCTCTTTGTTATGAATCTGGCTACCGGCGAAGAGCGCATGGTTTACGCAGAGCTCGACCCAGACATGCAAGAGACCTGGGCTGTGCATGGTTTTTACCCAACGATGGAGTGGACACCAGACTCCGACGCTATTGTCTTCTGGGCCAAAGGCAAAATATTTAAGCTAGACCTTGCGACCGAAGCAACGACAGAAATTCCTTTCCATGTTGCCGATACGCGCAAAATTTACCCTCCGCTGCGCGGCACTGTTGAGGTAGCCCCTGAGACTTTCGCGACTAAAATGGTGCGCTATCCTCAGCCCTCTCCCGACGGCACCTCGGTTGTGTTTGAGTCGCTCGGCAGACTATTTATCAAGCGCGGAGAATCGCTAGCAGAGCGATTGACTCGAGGCGACCATGAAGGCTTCGATTACTCGCCGATATATTCGCCCGACGGCGACTCGATTTACTTTTTGCGCTGGCACGACGACTCACTTACCACGCTTTACCGCGCGCGCACTCGAGGCGGCGCGCCAAGAGAGATGGTACTTATTAAAGGACAATACGACGACCTTGCGATCAATGCCGATGGCACCGAACTCTTACTACGCAAGCGTCGCGGCAGCGATCTGCTTAACCCCAATTTCGATAACAAGCCTGGCATTTATCTCTACGACCTCACCGCCGAGCAGCTCAGTTTTGTGACTGACAGTGGCAACAACCCCCATTTTGGCCCAGAGGGCAGGATCTATCTGCAGGAGCGGAACGAAAGCGCCGAGGGCCGCGGCAGTTCCACCGCGATTACGCAGTTAGTGTCAGTTGACCGTGCGGGTCAGGATAAGCGCACAGTCGCTGAGGCCGAATTTGCTAGTGAGATGCGCCTCTCGCCCGACGGAAACTATGTTGCGTTTATCAATCAGTTTCAGCTTCACGTTGCCGCGCGCTCGCAGTTCGGTGCAGGTATCGATCTCGATGCGGCGAAGCCGGCCTTCGCCGTGCGCCGCGCAAGCAAGGTAGGTGCCACGTATATCGCCTGGTCGCCAGACAGCGAGTCGATTAGCTGGTCGGTTGGCGCCGAGTTTAAAACAGCAAATATTAATACACTGATGAACGGTGACTACGCGACGCCTGCTACTGGCAACAACCTGAGCATGCAGGTTGCACATGCCATCCCTAACACCGCGGTGGCGCTGACTAATGCGCGGGTTATCACAATGAACGACGAGCGCGCCGTTATAGAAAACGCCACTGTGCTGATCAAAGGCAATCGTATCGAGTCGATAGCCAGAGGCACTGCTGTGCCCGAGGACTACACCGAAATCGATCTAGCAGGCAAAACTATCATGCCAGGCATCATTGATGCGCATGCACACGGGCCGTATGCAGGCGACGATATAATCCCGCAGCAAAACTGGAATTTGCTCGCCCATTTAGCGCTTGGTGTGACCACTGTACATAACCCGTCGAGCAGCGCGAAGTCAGCCTTCGCAGCAGCAGAATATGCGCGCACAGATCGAATTCTGGGGCCACGTATTTTCTCGACTGGCGAGATTGTTTATGGCGCAAAAAGCACGAGCTGGGCACCGATCGACAACCTAGACGATGCATTGGCCCACGTACGCAGACTCGCAGCGCAAGGTGCGATTAGTGTCAAAAATTACAATCAACCACGCAGAGAACAGCGTCAGCAGGTAATCGAGGCAGCACGCCAAGAGGGCTTGATCAGCGTTGCCGAAGGTGGGTCGCTCTATCAACTAGACATGAGCATGATCGCCGATGGCATAACCGGCATTGAGCACAACGTGCCAACGCTCAAAATGTATGACGATGTGCATCAGTTCTGGCGTCAGTCGGGCGCGGGCTATACGCCTACCCTCGTCGTCACCTATGGTGGCCTCACCTCAGAAGACTATTTTTATCAGAATACCGAAGTATGGAAACACCCTATCCTCAGCAATTTTGTGCCACCGTCGCAACTGCAAGCGCGTTCGGTGCGCCGCGTAACAGCGCCAGAGGAAGACTATCGAGATGACGATTCAGCCGCTGCCGCGAAGATTCTGATGGACGCAGGTATCATGGTAAACATCGGTGCCCATGGCCAGCGCGAAGGACTCGCGAGTCACTGGGAAATGTGGAGTTTCGCACGCGGCGGTTTCTCACCGATGGAGGCGCTTGCTACCGCGACAATTAACCCGGCGCGCCACCTTGGCATGGACAAAGACATCGGGTCGCTCGAGGCAGGCAAACTTGCCGACCTCGTTATCGTCGATGCAAACCCACTCGACGACATTCGCAACACCGATCGAATCAGCCATGTCATGATCAACGGCCGACTGTATCGCGCGGGCGATTTAAGCGAGGAAGTTACTGGCACGGCAACCTTAAGCCCATTCCATTGGCAGACCACGCCGCAAGGCGCGATTAGGTAGTCAGCAATACCGGAAATTGCTTGGTCGCCACTC
>ENA-ORDA01002816-ORDA01002816.1-marine-metagenome-genome-assembly--contig:-NODE-2816-length-12788-cov-11.115491_pt1 | contig 12788 bp, 12 predicted proteins | sample MGYA00237778_ERZ508506 | MGnify/ENA primary metagenome ERZ508506 (study PRJEB26177, sample SAMN06267891) | marine metagenome | isolation source: Monterey Bay, California, USA | place: Pacific...
CACCAGCAGCAGAAGCTCCTAAAGAAGAAGCTCCTAAAGCAGAGGCAGCACCAGCAGCAGAAGCTCCTAAAGAAGAAGCTCCTAAAGCAGAGGCAGCACCAGCAGCAGAAGCTCCTAAAGAAGAACAGAAATAATTTAAAGATTATTTATGTGGCAAGCACAAGTGTTTACACTTTATCCAGAAGTTTTTCCTGGACCTTTATCTAAAGGTTTGTACGGGAAAGCTCTATCTAAAGAGTTGTGGAATTTAAGGATTGTAAACATTCGTGATGCAGCAAAAGACAAACATAAAACTGTTGATGATACTCCGTACGGAGGCGGTTCTGGTATGCTTTTAAAAGCAGACGTTATGGCAAAATCTTTAGATCAAAATAAAATAGAAGGTGAAAGAATTATTTATTTATCACCTAAAGGAAAAAAGTTTGATCAACATTATGCTCGTGATTTATCAAAGGAAAAATCTGTATCTTTTATTTGTGGACATTTTGAGGGTGTTGACGAAAGAGTGCTGACAACAAGAAATATTGAAGAGGTTAGCATTGGAGACTACATATTGTCAGGCGGTGAAACAGCTGCGTTTGTTGTTATAGATAGTATATTGAGACTTTTGCCTGGAGTTTTAGGTAACGAAAACTCAAAAGTAGATGAGAGTTTTGAAAATGGCCTATTAGAGTATCCACAGTACACAAAACCTCAAATTTGGGAGGAAAAAGGTGTTCCGGAGGTCTTATTATCAGGCGATCATAGCAAAATTAAAGACTGGCGTTTATCTCAATCTGAGGCTATAACACGCGTCCGAAGACCAGATTTGTGGCAAAAATATAAGAAAAACTAATTTGATAAATACAGATATGAAAACAATTGAAGAAATAAACCAACATAACGTAAAAAAAATACTTTCAGAGAAAAAAATTCCAGATTTTTATCCAGGAGATGTTGTTAAAGTTGGGGTTAGAATTACCGAAGGTAAAAAAGAAAGAATTCAATATTTTGAAGGTGTTTGTATTGCTAAAAAAAGTAGAGATTTGAACTCATCTTTTACTGTAAGAAAAATTTCTTTTGGCGAAGGTGTTGAAAGAACTTTTCCTTTATATGGTACGTTAATAGATTCAATTAAAGTAATAAGATCAGGTAAAGTAAGAAGAGCTAAGCTTTATTATTTAAGAGATAGAACAGGTAAATCAGCAAGAATTGCAGAAAAGATAAGAAAAAAAATTGGAATAGATGTTGATGTAAAACCTGAAACAGTTACTGAAGAAAACGTTGCGCCAGCAGCAGAAGCTCTTAAAGAAGAAGCTACTAAAGCAGAGGCAGCACCAGCGGCAGAAGCTCCTAAAGAAGAAGCTCCAACAGCTGAAGTTGCTAAAGAAGAACAAAAATCAGAAAGCCCTTCAGAAAAAAAATAATTTTTTTTTCAATGTCCACTACTCTTTACGATAAAATTTGGAACGATCACTTAGTTGATCAACAAGACGATGGTACTGCATTACTTTTTGTAGATAGACACTTAGTTCATGAAGTAACTAGCCCACAAGCTTTTGAAGGCTTGAGAAATTCAAATAGAAAAGTTAGACATCCTAATTTAACTTTAGCTGTAGCTGATCATAATGTACCAACAACAGATAGAACTAAGGGAATAGCTGATGTAGATTCAAAAATACAAGTTGATACTTTGGAAGCTAATTGTAAAGAATTTGGTATTCAACTTTTTGGAATGGATGACAAAAGACAAGGTATCGTTCATATCATTGGGCCTGAGCAAGGTTTTACTCAACCTGGAACAGTAATTGTATGTGGTGATAGTCACACAGCAACTCATGGTGCTTTTGGTTCGTTAGCATTTGGTATTGGTACGTCAGAGGTTGAACATGTGTTAGCGACACAAACATTAGTTCAAAAAAAAGCAAAAAATTTTAGAATTAATGTTAATGGCCAACTTCCTTTAGGAGTTACATCTAAAGATGTGATACTTCAAATTATTGGAAAAATAGGAACAGCTGGAGGAACAGGCTCAGTTATAGAATACGCAGGTGATTTAATTAGATCACTAAGCGTTGAACAACGAATGACCATTTGCAATATGACAATTGAAGGTGGAGCAAGAGCTGGATTAATAGCACCAGATGAAAAAATATTTAATTATTTAAAAGGAAAACCAATGTCTCCTAAAGGAGATAATTGGGAAAAAGCTTTAAATTATTGGAATAGTCTTAAAACTGACGCTGATGCAAGTTTTGATCAAGAGCTTAATTTGAATGCTGGTGAAATTTTACCGATGATAACTTGGGGAACATCTCCACAAGATGTAATTACAATTGATGGCAAGGTGCCAAATCCACAAAGTGAAAATGATGAAGACAAAAAAAATTCAATAGAAAGATCTTTAAAATATATGGGCTTAAAACCAGATATGGCGGCAAAAGATATTAAGATAGATAAAGTGTTTATTGGAAGCTGCACTAACGGAAGAATAGAGGATTTAAGAGAGGCTGCTAAAATTTTAAAAGATAAGAAAATTTCATCACATGTTGATGCAATGGTTGTTCCAGGATCTGGTTTGGTAAAAGAACAAGCTGAACAAGAGGGGTTAGACAAAATATTTGTTAATTCTGGTTTTGAGTGGAGAGAACCTGGTTGTTCAATGTGTTTAGCTATGAATGCAGATAAATTAAAACCTGAAGAAAGATGTGCATCTACTTCAAATAGAAATTTTGAAGGAAGACAGGGAAGAGGTGGAAGAACTCACCTAGTAAGTCCTGGAATGGCTGCTGCTGCTGCAATATCTGGAAATCTAGATGACGTTAGAAAGTATCAAAACTAAATGCAAAAATTTAATAAATTAAAAAGTATTCCAGCTTACTTACCAATAGTTAATATTGATACAGATATGATTATTCCAAAACAATTTTTGAAAACTATTAAAAGAACAGGACTTGGAAAAAATTTATTTTTTGAAATGAGATATGATGATCAAGGTAAAGAGGTTAATGATTTTGCATTAAATCAAAGTCCTTTTAATAACTCAAAGATTTTAATTGCTGGTAAAAATTTTGGATGCGGATCATCAAGGGAGCACGCACCTTGGGCATTATTAGATTTTGGAATAACTTGTGTTATTAGTTCAAGCTATGCAGATATCTTTTATAGTAATTGTTTTAAGAATGGAATTTTACCAATAATTCTTGAAGAAGATAAAATTAAAGAACTATCAGAATATGCAAACAGAAAAGAAGAAATTTCTGTCGATTTAAATGAAGAAAAAATTGTATATGGAAATAGTGAAATAAAATTCCAAATTGATCCATTTAAGAAAAAGTGTTTGCTTGAAGGATTAGATGATATAGCTCTGTCTTTGAAAAAATCAGATAAAATTGAAAAATTTGAAAGAAATATAAAAAATATAAAACCATGGATTTTTAATGATTAAAGTAAAAAAAAGAAAAATACTTTTATTACCTGGTGATGGTATTGGCCCAGAGGTAATTGGTGAAGTTAAAAAAATTATTAAATGGTTTAATGACAAAAGATCATTAGATTTTGAGATAGATGAAGATCTTGCTGGTGGATGTTCATATGATAAGCACGGAACACCAATTACTGATGAGGTATTTTATAAAGCCCTAGAAAGTGAAGTTGTTATGTTAGGAGCTGTTGGTGGACCTAAATGGGATGATTTAGATTTTTCAAAGAAACCTGAAAGAGCATTATTGAAATTAAGAAAAGAATTAAAGTTATTTGCAAACTTAAGACCTGCAATCTGTTTTGAACAATTGGTGGATGCTTCTACGCTTAAGCCAGAAATAGTATCAGGATTAGATATAATGATAGTTAGAGAATTAACAGGTGGAATTTACTTTGGTGAACCAAGAGGAATTAAACCAATAGAAAATGGTGAAAGAAAAGGCATTAATACTCATACGTATACTACTAGCGAAATAACTAGAGTAGCTAGAGTGGCTTTTGATTTAGCTAAAAAAAGATCAAATAAAGTTACATCTTGTGAAAAATCTAATGTAATGGAAGCTGGACAGCTATGGAAAGAGGAAGTTCAAGAATTACATGATAAAGAATATAAAGATGTCGAATTAAGTCATATGTTAGCAGACAATTGTGCGATGCAACTTTTAAGAAATCCCAAACAGTTCGATGTGATAGTTACTGACAATTTATTTGGGGATATGCTTTCAGATCAAGCTTCCATGTTAACAGGATCTTTAGGTCTTCTTCCATCTGCTTCTCTTGGAGCTAAGAATAAAGATGGTGAAATGAGAGCAATGTATGAGCCAATTCATGGTTCTGCTCCAGATATTGCAGGTAAGGGAGTTGCAAATCCAATTGCATCAATTTTAAGTTTTGCAATGGCTCTTAGATATTCATTAGATCTGGATAACGAAGCTGATGCGTTAGAAAAAGCAGTACAAGAAGTATTAAATGATGGCTTAAGAACCAAAGACATCCTGTCTGACGGAATGAAAGAAACATCAACATCATCAATGGGTGATGCGATAATTTCAAAATTGCAATAATTCTAGAATTATTCTAAGGTTTCAAAATGCCAAGTTATATTGCGCCAGTTGAGGACATGCTGTTTCTCTTTGAAAAATTAAGAGACAACAAGAACTACAATGAATTAGAAAAATACAATGAAGTTAGTCCAGATTTAGTTAAAGATATTTTAGAAGAGGCTGCAAAAATAAATCAAAATTTGATTTTACCATTAGCAAAGTCAGGAGATGAAAATCCAGCAGTTTTAGAAAACGGAGTGGTCAGAACACCCCCGGGCTATAAAGAAGCTTACCAAAAATATATTGAAGATGGTTGGACATCATTATCTTGTGACCCTAAATATGGTGGCCAAGGAATGCCAAAAACAGTTAGTGCTTTCTTTGATGAAATGCTTTCTTCAGCAAGCTTATCATTTAAATTATATAGCGAATTAAGCATTGGTGCTTACAATTGTATTAGTCATCATGCACCAGATGAAATTAAAGAAAAATATCTACCAAAGATAGTCGAGGGAAAATGGAGCGGAACAATGTGTTTAACAGAACCTGTCTGTGGAACAGATTTAGGTTTATTAAAAACAAAAGCAGCCAAACAATCTGACAACACTTATAAAATTAGTGGTCAAAAAATTTTTATTACTTCTGGTGACCATGATTTAACAGAAAATATAATTCATTTGGTTTTAGCTAGATCAACAGATTCTCCCACAGGCACCAAGGGTATAAGTTTATTTTTGGTTCCCAAGTTTATTGTGAATGAAGATGGGACAGTTGGACAAAGAAATGGAGTATCTACAGGATCAATAGAAAGTAAAATGGGTATAAAAGGTTCAGCAACATGTGTTTTAAATTTTGATGAAGCAACTGGTTATTTGATAGGTACAAAAGATAAAGGTTTAAACGCAATGTTTACCATGATGAATCTAGAAAGAATAGTTGTTGGTATACAAGGTTTAGGTATTTCAGAAATAGCATATCAAAACTCACTTGCTTATGCCAAAGAGAGAAAACAAGGAAAAACTAATAATACTAAATCAGAGAATGGTGCTGATTTTATAATCGAGCATGCTGATATAAGAAGATCTTTGCTAAATATGAAATCAATAATTGAAGGCGAAAGAGCATTGTGTTTTTGGCTATCTCAACAAACAGAAGTAAGTCTTTATCATCCAGATGCCAAAATTAAACAAGAGGCTTCTGATTATGTTTCATTAATGACACCAGTTGTAAAATCATTGTTCACTGATTTAGCCATGGAAATCACCAGTGATGCAATGCAAATTCATGGAGGATATGGATATACAAAAGATCAAGGAATTGAACAATTATATAGAGATAACAGGATTACTCCAATTTATGAAGGAACAAATTCAGTTCAGGCAGCTGATTTAGTATTTAGAAAACTATCCAATAAAAATGGAAATGTGGTTAATAAATTTTTAGAAATGATTAAAATTGAAAGTGAAAGCAAAAATGAAAAGGTAAAAAGCTTTTCTAAAGAATTGAATTATTATTTAGATATTTTATCAAAATTTACTGATTGGATTAATGACAAAAGTAAGACTGATAAAGATGATGTGAGTGCAGCTGCTAATGATTATTTAAAAACGCTTGGTTTTGTTTCTGTAGCATATTCGTGGATAAAAATTCTTGAGGTTAGCTTTAGTGACTACGAGTCTAATAAAAATTTTTATAATGATAAGATTAATACAGCAAAATTTTATTTTGAAAAAGTATTACCAAGAGCAGAGTACCATTATAAATCTGCAATATCAGGAAGCTCAAATATAATGAATTTTAAATTTAACTAATTATGAGCAATTACGACAAAAATTTAGATAAAAATAAAGCAAACTATGTACCTCTTACCCCATTAACGTTTTTAGAAAGAGCTAAAGATGTCTACCCTAGTTATGAAGCGATAGTTTATGAAGATAGAAAGTATACTTGGAGTCAAGTCTACAAAAGATCTGTAAAATTTGCTAGTGCTTTATCAAAAATTGGAATTAGCAAAGGAGACACAGTTTCATTTTTAGCTTTCAATACTCCAGAAATTTTTGAGGCTCATTATTCGGTACCAATGACTGGTGGTGTATTAAATACAATTAATATCAGATTAGATGCAAACACTATCGCTTATATTTTAGATCATAGTGAAGCGAAAGTTTTAGTTGTAGATAGACAGCTTCACGTAGAAGTAAAAAAAGCATTAAAAATTTTAGACAAAAAGATTATTGTAATTGATATTAATGATAAACATGCAGATCAATCCAAGTTAGAAAAAATTGGTGATTTAGAATATGAAGATTTTTTAAATTCAGGCGATGAAAATTATGATTGGAAAATGCCAGAAGATGAATGGCAGGCAATATCACTAAGCTACACATCAGGTACAACAGGGAATCCAAAAGGTGTTGTTTACCATCATAGAGGTGCCTACTTAATGTCTACTGGGAGCACAGTAGCGTGGAATATGCCTAATAGGTTAAATTTTCTTACTATAGTTCCTATGTTTCACTGTAACGGCTGGTGTTATCCTTGGACAATTCCTATGTTAAATGGAAGAACTATTTGTCTAAGAAATATTGACGTTAAAAAAATTTTTGAATTAATTGATAAATATAATGTAACTCATTTTGGTGGAGCACCAATTATATTGAATATGATCACTGGAGCACCAGAAAGTGATCGAAAAAAGTTAAAAAGAAAAGTTTATGTTTTAACTGCAGGAGCTCCTCCACCTAGTATTATTTTTAAGAAAATGAAAAACCTAGGATTTGAAGTAATGCATGTTTATGGTTTAACGGAAACTTATGGTCATGTCACACAGTGTGCCTGGAATGATGAGTGGAATGAATTTGATGAAGAAAAGCAAAATGAAATTAAAGCCAGACAAGGTGTTAGGTATCCCAATCTTGAAGGCGCTACTATTATGGATCCTGAAACTATGAAGGAAGTACCAAGAGATGGAAAAACTATTGGTGAGATTATGTTAAGAGGAAATGTAGTGATGAAGGGTTATTTTAAAGATAAAGCGGCTACCGATAAAGCTATGGCTGGTGGCTGGTTTCACTCAGGAGATTTAGCAGTAATTCATCCTGATGGTTATGTAAAAATACAAGATAGATCTAAGGATATAATTATTTCAGGAGGTGAAAATATATCATCAATAGAAATAGAAAATACACTTTCAAAACATCCATCTGTATCAATAGCAGCAGTAGTTGCTAAACCTGATGAAAAATGGGGTGAAGTACCTTGTGCATTTATTGAAATGGTCCAAGACAAACCAGTTACAGAAAAAGAATTAATTGATTTTTGTAAAGAAACATTGGCTGGTTTTAAAGTTCCAAAAAAAGTTATTTTTTGTGAGTTACCAAAAACATCAACAGGCAAAATTCAAAAATTTGAGTTAAGAAAAAAATTCTAGGTAATTAATTGATATATCAGTTAGAAAATAAAAACTTTCATGCATCTGATGCAGGGCAAGGTATTGATGGTAAAAAAGATACGATTATTTTTCTTCATGGCAGTGGTCTTTCACACATTGTTTGGTCTTTAGCTGAACAATTTTTTTCTAATAAAAATTTCAATGTTTTATCAATTGATTTACCTGGACACGGAAGTTCTGATGGCCCTTGTTTAAAAACAATAGAAGATATTGCAGATTGGTTAGAAAAAGTATTTGTAAAATTAAAATTAGAGAAAGTTATTTTGGTTGGCCATTCTCAAGGATGTTTGGAGATGCTTGAATATTCTCATAAATACAAAAAAAGAATAAAAAAAATGGTTTTCATTGGTGGTTCTTACAAAATGCCAGTTAATCAGGATTTAATAGATTTAGCTTTAAATGCAGATACTGACGCTGTTAAATTAATGATGAAATGGGGTTATGAAGGGTCAAAAAAATTTATTGGAGGAAATCCTGTTGAAAAAATAATTCAATCTCCGTCTGACATTAGAGAAATATTAGCTGTCGATTTGATCGCCTGTAATAATTATGCAAATGGGTCTAATGCTATAAAAACAATTGATTGTCCAACTTTATTAATTTTTGGTGCATCAGATAAAATGGTAAATTTAGAAGTTGGAAAAAAATTTGCAAATTTAATTAAAAATTCTACTACTCACATTATAGAGGGTTGTGGTCACATGATTATGATTGAAAAAGCATTTGAAATGAGAGAAAAAGTCTTAGAATTTTTACAAAAATGAAACAATATTCAATTGCAAAATCTAGAAGGCTTAGAAGTACTCCATATACCTCAAGAATAGAGAAACAAGGTGTAACTGCTTATACTGTTTACAATCATATGCTTTTACCTGCTGCATTTGGATCTTTAGAAGATTCATATACGCATTTAAAAAAAGATGTTCAAATTTGGGATGTAGCGGCTGAGAGACAAGTAGAAATCCAAGGAAAAGACTCTGCAAAACTTGTTCAGCTGATGACATGTAGAAATTTATCAAAATCAAAAATAGGAAGATGTTATTATTGCCCAATTATTGATGACGATGGAAATTTGGTAAACGATCCAGTGGTCTTAAAATTAGCAGAAGATAAATGGTGGATATCAATTGCTGACTCAGATGTAATATTTTTTGCAAAAGGTTTGGCGTCAGGATACAAACTGAATGTAAAAATTATTGAACCAGTAGTGGATATTATTGCTATTCAAGGGCCTAAATCTTTTAGCTTAATGGAAAAAATTTTTGGAAAACCAATTACAGAATTAAAATTTTTTGGTTTTGATTATTTTGATTTTGAAGGCACGAAGCATTTAATTGCAAGATCTGGCTGGTCTAAGCAAGGAGGATACGAAGTGTATGTTCAAAATACAAAATCAGGACAAAAATTATATGATCATTTATTTGAAGTTGGAAAAGAATTTAATGTTAAACCAGGCTGTCCAAATTTGATAGAAAGAATTGAAAGTGGTTTGCTTTCTTATGGTAATGATTTTGATAATAATGACAATCCTTTCGAGTGTGGCTTTGATCAGTATATTTCTTTAGATAGTGAGATAAATTTTTTGGGTAAAGAAAAATTAAAAAAAATAAAATCTGAAGGTATTCAAAAAAAATTAATGGGTGTTCAGTTTGATATTAAAGAAATAAGTTTAGTAGGTTCATTAGATTTAAAAGATGAAAAAGATAATATAATTGGTGAATTAAGGTCAGCATGCTACTCTCCACATTTTAAAAAAGTTATTGGAATTGCAATGTTAAAAAAGCCTTATTGGGAGGCTTCAAAAACTGTTAAAGTTGAAATAAACGGTAACTTTTGTACTGGAAACGTTTGCGATTTACCTTTCATTTAGTATAAACTTTAACAAAATCATGAATATAGCTATTGTTGGAGCCACTGGAAATGTAGGCAGAAAAATACTCGAAGTTCTTGAAAAAAAAGAACTGGCTATGGATAATCTATATCTATTAGCTTCATCAAGAAGTGCTGGATCAAAAATTAATTTTAAAGGTAATGATTATGAAGTTTTTGATTTAGAAACTTTTGATTTTTCTAAAGTTAAAATTACTTTCTTTGCAGCTGGTGGAAAAATTTCAGAAAAATTTGTTGAAAAAGCAGCCAAACATTCGCTGGTTATTGATAACTCTAGTTTCTACAGAATGGATCCTGATGTTCCTTTAATAGTACCTCAGGTAAATTCAAATCACTTAAATAACATAAAAAAAAATATTATTGCAAATCCTAATTGTTCAACTGCCCAATTAGTTTTACCCTTAAAACCTTTACATGATTTATTCATTATTAAAAGAATAGTTGTATCAACTTACCAATCAGTTTCAGGAGGAGGCAAAGCCCCCATGGACGAATTGATAGAACAATCTAAATCAGTATTAGAAAATAAAAAAGTTAACTCTAAGAACTTTACAAAACAAATTGCATTTAATGCTATTCCTCACATAGATGTTTTTGCAGATGATGGTTATACAAAAGAAGAATTAAAAATGGTAAATGAAACTAAAAAAATTTTAGATAACAAAATAGATCTAACAGCAACATGTGTCAGACTGCCTGTTTTGGTTTCTCACGCAGAATCTGTGAATATTGAATTTGAAAAACCTTTTACAGTAGAAAAAGTAAGAGAGGCTCTTGATAATTTTGAGGGATGTAAAGTAATTGATGAAAGATCTGATGGTGGCTATTCTACACCCATAGAAGCTGAAGGTAGAGATGAAACTTTTATTTCAAGGATTAGAGAAGATAAAACTATAAATAATGGATTAAATATGTGGATTGTTTCAGATAATCTTTTAAGAGGTGCAGCTTTAAATTCAGTTGAGATTGCAGAAACATTAATTAAAAATAACTTTTATGGAAAATAAAAGCCCATTATCTCCACATATACAGATTTATAGATGGCATATTTCATCTCTAGTATCCATTTCTCATCGTGTAACAGGAATAATAAATATTATCGCTATAACTTTAATTTGTATTTGGGCTTCATTGTTATTTTTTGGGGAAGTTAATTATGCAATGATTAATTTTGTTTTAAATTCATTTCTTGGAAAATTTATTGCTTTAGGTTTGACTTGGTCTTTTAGTTTTCAAATATTAAGTGAGATTAGACACTTAATAATGGATATGGGTTATGGTTTTGAATTACAAACAACTCGTATAACAGGGCTAGTTGTTATTTTTGGTTCAATTTTATTAACTATTATAATTTATTTATTAGGTAAAAATTTAATATGAACTTAGCTACTAAAAAATGGATTTTTCTCAAAATCTCATCAATTATTTTATTACCTTTAATGCTTTGGTTTATTGTTAATTTTATAGCAATTTATGACAGTAGCTATTTGGAGGTTGTAGAGTTCTTTACTAACTCAAAATCTAAATTTTTGTTCAGTTTATTTATTATTTTTGCTTATTTTTTTTCAGCACTAAGTATTAGTGAGGTTTTTGAAGACTATATAGAAGATGATAAAATCAAATATGTCGCAAACAGAGTATTATTTATTTCTGCTATAACAATTCCATTATTAACAATTATTTTTTTATTTAATCTAAATTAATGAGTTCTTACAAAATTGTAGATCATGAATATGATGTTGTTGTTCTTGGAGCAGGTGGATCTGGTTTAAGAGCAGCTGTAGGATTAAGTGAAGCAGGATTAAAAACTGCTTGTATTTCAAAAGTTTTTCCAACTAGAAGTCACACCTCTGCTGCACAGGGAGGAATTTCTGCAGCCCTAGGAAATATGGGTGAGGATGATTGGAGATGGCACATGTACGATACTGTAAAGGGTGCAGACTGGTTAGGAGATCAGGATAGTATTGAATATTTATGCAAAGAAGCACCAAAAGCAGTAATTGAGTTAGAAAAATATGGTGTTCCATTCAGCCGAACTGAAGAAGGAAAAATTTATCAAAGACCTTTCGGTGGAATGACAAAAAATTATGGAAATGGAATAGTTCAAAGAACTTGTGCAGCGGCAGATAGAACAGGCCATGCGATACTCCACACGTTATATGGGCAAGCTCTAAAACATAATACGGAATTTTTTATAGAATATTTTGCTTTAGATTTATTGATGAAAGATGGGGAGTGTAAAGGGCTGATTGCTTGGAACTTAAATGACGGAACAATCCATAGGTTTAGAGCTCATACAGTAATTATAGCAACAGGTGGTTATGGAAAAGTATATTATTCAGCGACTTCTGCTCACACTTGTACAGGAGATGGTAATGCAATGGTTTTAAGAGCTGGATTGCCACTGCAAGACATGGAGTTTGTCCAGTTTCATCCAACAGGAATATATGGTCATGGTACTTTAATAACAGAAGGAGCTAGAGGTGAAGGGGGTTACCTTACAAATTCAAAAGGTGAGAGATTTATGGAAAGATATGCCCCTAACGCAAAAGATCTAGCATCAAGAGACGTAGTAAGTAGGTCAATGTCAATTGAAATTAACGAAGGAAGAGGAGTTGGAAAAGATCAAGATCACGTTCATTTAAACTTAAGTCATTTAGATAAAGAAATTATTGAAAACAGATTGCCTGGAATTACTGATGCTGCAAGATTATTTGCAAATGTTGATATTACCAAGGATCCAATTCCAGTGGTTCCAACAGTGCATTATAATATGGGTGGTATTCCAACAAATTATAAAGGAGAAGTTTTGACAGTGAATGGCTCTGAAAAAACCGTTCCTGGATTGATGGCTATTGGTGAAGCAGCATGCGTTTCGGTTCATGGAGCAAATAGATTAGGATCCAACTCTTTAATTGATTTGGTAGTTTTTGGAAGAGCAG
>ENA-ORDA01002818-ORDA01002818.1-marine-metagenome-genome-assembly--contig:-NODE-2818-length-12785-cov-5.679100_pt1 | contig 12785 bp, 16 predicted proteins | sample MGYA00237778_ERZ508506 | MGnify/ENA primary metagenome ERZ508506 (study PRJEB26177, sample SAMN06267891) | marine metagenome | isolation source: Monterey Bay, California, USA | place: Pacific...
ATTTCTTGTAAAGACTTATATGTATTTGTAGCAGTATGACTAGAGATATCTTCTCCGTTTTTTTCAAGCACTACTTTAATATTAGTCTTTCTATCAACTATTACGTTATAATCGTTTCCATCCTTTTCAAAATTTAAAGAGATATTATATCCTTTGTTTATGTACCTATTAGGTATATCTGCTTTTTTAATACCCTTTGAATTTTTATTGTAAAGAACTTCTTCGATAATTAATGGTATGGAAGACTTTCCCATACCATTTGTACCAATTATTTGAGTTACTGTATTGTCGTCTAAATCCAACTCGTTATTGGGGCCATAACTAAAACAGTTACTCCATTTGAGCTTTTTTAGCGTAATCATTGTATGTCCCTATTATATTACTAATTTGTGAATCTGGTATTTCAAGAATGAATCTTAAATACTCTATAAGCTCTTCTTCTAAAGTCATATCTTTATCTATAATAAGGGTGGCTTCAGAGTTTCTTTTTACTACTTTTTTATCCAATAGTTCAGAGTTTTTTACACCCGCTAGCTCTTGTATATCCCCTTCAATTTCATATATGGTATGGTGATAATCTGTGGGCACCATATCATTACTATTTGTAACCGTTTTTCGTATTAATTGCGGTAATTCAAAAGGCTCCCACATCCATTCCCAGTTTTCAGGGTTAATAAGAATGTATCCTGTTGTCACCTCATTTCTGTGAAAAGAAGTAGTCATAGGACTTCCGGGGTATACAATATTCTTTTGTGTATTACTATGGGCATGAAGATCTCCTGCAAAAACTACAGGAAAATCTTCAAACCTATCTAACTCCACTTCTGGCTTAACATGAGGAGGTATCTCCCCCCGTACATGTGTAAATAAAGGCTTAGAAGTGTCAAACTTTTCAATACTATCTTTTCTATGCAAATCTGCATAAGGAAGAACTCCAAAACCTAAATTACTATCAACATACGATATATCTACTATATGTACTAAAGGGTTTATATCTCTAGTTACCTGTTTTAATTGAGTAAAAAATGTTTTATTCTTCTTTGTAGCTTCATGGTTTCCGTCATAAATAAGAGTTGAAATTTTTACATTTCTAATAAAGGAAAAATAAAGTTCTAACTCCTCCATGTTTGGAAGACGATCAAAAAGATCGCCTCCTATAATATGCATGCTACACTGTTTTTCAATAGAGTGGATCTGATTAAAAAACTTTGTGTACCTATTTAAAGCCCAGTCAACTGGGACATTTTTTTGTCCCAGTTTTATATGCCAGTCTGCGGTGAATAATATCATTTCATTGTTTCCTGAATAAATTTACCTATTGTATTTATATCTTGGTCTGATAACATAGCAGCTTGTCCCCACATAGTAGAAGACATAGCACCTACAGTTTCTCTGTTTTTGTAAGCATTTAATCTGTCAACTATGTAATCAGAAGATTGACCTGCTAGTTTAGGAAATACAGCCATACCTTGACCTTCCATTCCATGACATGCAGCACAACCTGCCCATAAACCTCTGATATCACTGAACTCATCCATGTTTGCAAGTTCTTGTTTTGCACGTTCTATCTCTGATGGAGTTCCATTCAATGCAACATACTCTTCATAACACTCACCTGTACATGAATGTCCACCACCGTATCCACTATATGCCATGTTTGGCATAATTGTAATAACAAAGAAACAGGTGATTAAACCACATGCTCCTAATACTTTTAGTAATTCACTCATAGTTTGAAATCCTCAAATGTTGAATCGTCTACGTCTTGTTTAATACCACCAATGACATACGACTCTATCTCTGTCTCTTGTGGTGCGTTCTGTAGTCCTCTACTGTTAAACCAATGTTGTGTCCATGGTAAAGGATTATTTGTTGACGAGATATCATATATAGGTTTTAATCCTATTGCACGTAATCTTTTGTTTGCAATATACTCAACATAGTTTCCTAGTAGTTGTGTAGAGAGACCAATCATTGAACCATGTTGGAATAGAAACTCAGCCCATTCCTTCTCTTGTTCTACTGCGTCCTCATACATTTTGTATACTTCGGGTTCACAATCTTTCATGACCTTGTTCATTATTGGGTCATTCTCTTGATTCTTATATGCCTTGAGTATGTGTTGTGATATTGCAAGGTGTTGTGATTCGTCTCTTGCAATCAGAGATATGATTTTTGCACTACCTTCCATAAGTTTAAGTTCTCCAAAACCGAAACTACATGCGAATGATACAAAGAATCTAAGTCCTTCTAATATGTTAACTGATATAAGTGCAAGATATAGTGCCTTATAAAGGTCATAATCATCTACCTTTAATCCAAGTAATCTTCTACGACCAAGTTCAATAAAGTGGTCATACTTTTCAGTGACCATTTCTGCACGTTTTACAATTGCCTCTTCGTCTATAATTGTATCGAATATCTCTGAAGGATTACTATACACATTCTTTATAACATGAGTGTAGGAACGTGAATGTATAGTCTCCATAAAATCCCAAGTTATAATACATGACTCCAGTTCGGGTAGAGAGACAAATGGTAAGAATGCTATGGATGGCGCCCTACCCTGCACTGAATCTAAAAGTGTTTGATATCTTAGGTTAGAAGTAAAAATGTGTTTTTGTGCATCAGATAGTGAGTTGTAGTCACTTCTATCTTTCTGTAGAGATACCTCTTCGGGTCTCCAAAAGAATCCTAATTGTGTTTGAGTAAGTTTATCAAATATTGGATACTTGAACTCATCAAATCTTTGTGTGTTGAGTGCCTCTCCAAAGAATATCTTATTCTTTTTAAAGTCTACATTTTTTTTATTAAATACTGTCATTTTTCTGCTCTTTCTATATGATAATAATTATTAGAATATTTTCTTTTATCCTTTTCCTTATTCCATTCTGTACTAAATCTTTTAAATTCATCTGATTGGTCATCACTCCTATGATATCTAGTTGGTCTCCCATCATATGCAAGAACATTTCTTAGAGTTGGCATATTAGGTTCAACCTCAGTCATGGCGCCTGGAGCCTCGTTTAACATACCCATTTCATTGAACCAATGACAAAACATGTGGTATGAATAATCTCCTACAAAGGTATCTCTCCAATGAATCACATTCGGGCCTTGATATAATAACAAATCTCCAACCTCTAACGTAATACATTTCATACTAGGGTCTTTCTTTCTTTCTCTTAAAGGAACACTTTGAGACATGTCTACTATTTCTTGGTGGTCAAATGCAGACCCATCTTCTTTTTGTACATAGTTGTCATCATTCTTGACCCATATCTTCCATGGAGAACCATCATCTGACTTATAATCTAAACATATAGTAGAACTAACTTCACATGAAGGTCTATCAGTATGTGCAGTTAAATATGCACCCCTATCGTATTTTCTAGTATAGGTATATGTTTCCTTTAAAGTTAAATCTATAACTTCAGACAACCTCTTTGTTAAGTAGTTGTGCATCATAACACCCATAGGACTAGTATGAGCTCCATGAGACTTAAATAGTGACTCGGGTGGAGATTCATTAATTATATCTTCCTCTAATATAAAAACTGAATCGTGGACTTGTTCATTATGTTCAATAGTCTTCCACACGTCCATAGTCATATCAATGACTTCTTGTGGTATAAACTTTCTTAAAACTACATACCCCTTTTCCATAAAGTGTAAAGTCTCTTCATTCGTCCAACCAATTACAGGTTTTTCGTTTGGGTTATCTGTAACTCTTTTTATTTTTACTGTCTTGTCTTTATATTGCACAGGCATCACACTCGTCTTCTTCGTTATTTGGAGAATCCATCAATGGTGGTATATAGTCATTCATTGCAGAATTTTCATCTTTAATTACATCTTCTGTTTTACCATCCATAGTGTTCTGATAATAAGAAGTTTTCCACCCATATTTATATGTGGTGAGAAGGTCTCTTGCCATTACGGATACAGGAACTTCACCATTAGGATAATTTTCGGGATTGTAAGACCAGTTACCACTAATCGCCTGGTCAAAGAACTTTTGCATTACTGCAACAACATTTATATACCCCTCATTAGAAGGCATGTCCCATAGTAATGTGTAACTATTCTTCAAGTGTGAGTATTGTGGTACAACTTGTTTTAGTGTACCCTTTTTACTTTTCTTAACTGATAAGTAATCTCTTGGTGGTTCAATACCATTTGTTGCATTAGATACAACACTAGAACTCTCTGAAGGCATTTGTGCAGACAATGTTGAATGTCTTAATCCATACTCTTTTATGTCTGTTCTAAGTTGTTCCCAATCATATCTTAATTTAGGATTTGCAAGTTCGTCTACATCTTTCTTATAGTGGTCTATTGGTAGTAGTCCTTGTGAATACTTAGTTCTATCAAAGTAATCACATGCACCTTTCTCTTTTGCAACAATGTTTGATGCCTTTAAAAGGTTATACTGAAATGACTCTGTAAGTTCATGCACTAGTTCTAGTGCCTTAGGGTCACTATAACTGACCTTGTTCTTTGCAAGGAAATGTGCGAGTCCAATATAACCAATACCAAGACTTCTTCTTGCAAGTGTTGACCTCTCTGCGGCCTCAACTGGGTATTGTTGGTAGTCGATAAGTTCTTCCAATCCTCTGACTGCGAGGTCACAAAGATTTTCTAACTCTTCTTCTTTAATAATACCCACATTGATAGCACTCAATATACACAATGCAATTTCACCTTCACCGTCAATATGTTCTATCGGGTCTGTAGGTAAAGTAATTTCTTGACAAAGATTACTCATGTTTACTTTGTCAAGGAAACTACTATGTTCATTACAATGGTCAATATTCATAATATATATTCTACCAGTCTCTGCACGTTCTTTTAGTAAATTTGTTATTAGTTCTCTTGCACTAACTTTTGTTTTTGGTATAGAGGTTGCACGTTCATACTTCTCATAGAGTTCATCAAACTCGGGTGTACCAAATGCGTCATATAATCCTTCTACATCATTTGGAGAGAATAGTGTTATCTCTCCATTTGCAAGAAATCTTTTGTAGAACAATTCAGATAACTGAATAGAGTAGTCTAACTTTCTAACTCTGTTATCCTCTGTTCCTTTGTTGTTCTTCAGAACTATGATGTCTTCTATCTCTTGGTGCCAGATTGGGAAATGAACTGTTGCACTTCCTCCTCTTACTCCGTTTTGAGTGCAACACCTAACTGTTGATTCAAATTTTTTAAGGAAAGGGACAACTCCTGTATGTTGGACTTCACCTCCCCTAATTCTTGAACCGATTCCTCTAATTCTTCCAGCGTTGATACCGATACCTGCCCTTTGTGCAACATATCTTCCGATAGCCATATCAGACGAGAAGATACTTCCGAGAGTGTCGTCCGAGTCAACGAGTACACAACTTGCAAATTGTCTAAGAGGAGTTCTAACTCCTGCCATGATTGGTGTTGGGATGTTGATTTTGAATGTTGAGATTGCATCATAATACCTCTTTGTATATTCTAATTTATTAGTATAGTTTCTGAATAAGGTCATTGCAATTAACATGTACATGAATTGTGGTGTTTCAAATACAACATTTGCAGACCTATCTTGTACCAAGTACTTGTCTACTATTTGTTGTAGACCTGCATATGTAAAGTCTGTATCTCTACCATGTTTGATATATTTGTCTAACTCGTCAATCTCTTCTTCAGTGTAGTGATTTAATATATCTGCATCATACACACCATAGTCTATGTTTCTTTGTATGATTTCTCCTAATGGTGGATAAATTGTTGAGTCCTTCCACTTGGTATTGAATACTTGTTTCTGTATTCCAAAGAGTAGGAGTCTTGCGGCCACAAATTGGTAGTTTGGAGATTCAAGTGAAATCAAATCACTTGCAGACTTGACTAGGATTTTTTGTATATCTCCTGTACTAATTCCGTCATAGAATTGCAATCCACTATTCATTTCCACTGAAGATTCTGATACACCTGTAATTCCCTTACATGCCTTTTCTACCATTCTATGAATCTTATCTAAGTTTATTTCTACTTTTGACCCATCTGACTTAATAACTCTTATATCTGCATTCATACTTTCTTATATTCCTTAAATTTTAACTTTGCCTGTAAACCACTAAACGTAGACTTATCTATTATACTCTTAACTTCTTCCTTTGTCAACCCATTCATTACCATTTCATTAATATCTTTTAAGTCATGTACTCTTTTGTCATTCCACAAACATACATTGAATCCTAAGTCCACGACTTCTTCTATCTTCTTAAGTATTTCGGTATTCCTAGGCTCGTTATCATATATTATTACACTGTTTGATTTTATATCACTGTCGATTTTCTTAAAGTCACTACCACCGACTGCAATACTATTTGGTAGGAATAAACTATCAATCGGGCCTTCGGTCACATAGATAGTTTTGGTCTTGTCCACGTTATCTAGATTGAAGATGAGTGGAAGGTCATCTCTGAATCTCATAGTTAAGTATCTAAGTGGAGAATCGTTGATTGCTCTGCCACTGATACCTATGAGTTCACCATTTCTGAGAAATGGCAATATGATTCTTGGGTCTGTTCCTAAAACTCTATCTTTATACTTAGGTGATAAGAAAGATAAAGATTGTGGATTTTCAGTAAACCATAAATCTTTGTAATGATGTTTTGGTACTTGTCGTTTACTTAGATATTCATTTGCAATTGCAACTTCATCACAATTTTTACAAATAAATTTCAAGTTCTCAATACTCATTACATCCTTACGTTCTGTATTTAGTAATTCTTTTTTTGGAGTGAACTTGAATGCATTCGCACTTGGCATTCTTCTGTTCTCACTCTTTTTCTTACCGTGTTTTTCTGTTATAAGTTCTTTAACAAACTCTTTATGTACGGTTGGAAAATGGTCTTTGATAAAAGACTGAGAAGATGTGGACTTACCACAATTATGACATTTATATACAAAAGACTGGTCTACAACAAAGTGATAACCTCTACACTTATATGTGTTCTTTTGAGAATCGCCACAGTAATTACACCTGTGATTCAGTGTATTATCATTCTTCCATTTGGCTTGGTCTAATTGAACCATAACCATAGAAAGGTATTTCCTTTCTAACCATAACATGCACCTAGTATAACACTAGATGCAAGTTATTTCAAGGGGTTTTTAAGACTATTCGGCGTCTATTTGTGCCTGTACTTCTGCGATTTGAGCGGTATTAGTTACGACTGATTCGTCATATGATACTTTTTGTGCATCATCAGCGGCCATATCTGCATATCCATCAGGTTGTACGGGTGCTCCTGCACCTTCGAACCAAGCTTTTCTCTCTGCAAGACTATCGACTTTAGGAATTGTGATTACAACTCCATTTGGGTCTGTATAACTGTCTGACATGTTATTCTCCTAAGTTAATATTAACCTATTATTTATCTTTTGACAAGTCTAGAACCTTCCTTTTTGGCACTTGTAATACAATTTTTTGTGAAGGCATAAGTGGTTTCTTTTTGTTACCTGTAATTGGGTGTTGTATAAGACCAATAGAAGTTACTAGTAGTAGCACTGCAAGTGGGTCAAACACAAAGATAAGTGCATAAATGACCCATCTAACTGCGTTGTCAAGATACTTGACACTTTCCTCTTGACCGTATATTACCTCTGCGACATACTTAATCGGCCCTATTTTAGAGTCTTGTTGTAATTGTCTTCTCTGTATGGGTAGTTTATCTTCAGTGTATTCAGTAATTAAACCGATTGAAGTATCTATATCTTCTGCAATCTGTTTTCTCTCGTCTTTCTGTTGTCTGTTGATATAGTTTCTATCTTGTGGTCTACCAGTAGATAACACTAGGTCTAAGTTTACGATTCTGTCTTGGTATCTTTCTATCTTACCTCTCTCTGCATCTATTCTAGTGTCAAGTATAGATAGTTCCAAGTTGTTTCCGTCTCCTACAAGAGACACTTCAATGTTTGCCTTTGATAGATATCCAAAAATACCCAATGAGGTAATCAACATTAACACTCCAACAGAAGTTAAAAGATACCATTTAAGGTAGTTCATTTTATCCCATGCAAGGTGAAGATATGAAGCCGTGACTAGTTTACCAACCTCTAATGCAGTCATCATTACTATTGTTCCAAGATATGCACCTGCGAATATGGTTGCCATACCTATAACTGAAAAGTATGCGGCGATACCTGCAATGGTTATAGATGTTATTAGGGCTATGTAATTCAAATATTTAATCATAATTTACTTGCGTCTGTATATCTTATCAAAGACAAGATTTGGGACATGTTTTTTCTTTTTACGAACAATAGGTGCGTCTGTTGATACTGCACTTCCTGTTGCATTCATAGGTGCATCTTCAGTCAATTTGTCTGTTTTGAAGTAGTCTTTGATTGTATCTGCAATCATATATGCACATTGTTTATCTGAAGGATAGTGTACTCCTGCATTTACTCGTCCCTCTGAACTCATGTCAGCCGCCTTGAGAAGATATTTCTTTTGTGCAGGGTACTTTTCACCATAGTAATGTGCGACCATTCGTGCCTGTAATGCATGATTAGAAGGATATGAAGGGGAACCTGTTGTCTCTAATTTTTCGTATGTAAACTTATCAAGTCCTAGTTTCTCTGCGATTTGTCTTGGTCTTGGTCTATTGAACTTGTTCTTATAGTATCTACCAATGTGTTTAGCACTGTCTGTAATGCGTTCTATGTCCGTTAAATTGTACTCTAGGTCTTGACTATCCAAGTGTTCCTTTATGTAATAACAAGTATCTTTATTTGTATGTATGTAGACCTTTTTATTAAAATCCGATAACATTTCTCTTCTATCAATTATCTCATTGATTTCTGCGAGTGTTTGTCTTGAATCGTTTTTAGGTGGTTCGGGGACTTTCATGTCTAACCACGTATCGTCAAAGAGTTTGTCTGCCTCTTTCTTTTTAAATTTTTTAGGTGGGTTTTTATCGAATACTAAATCATTAACCTCTAGTATATTCTTAATATAAGTCATCTGCAGTCACCAACACTCTATCCTGTTCAATCTTACCAACATACAGTTTGATTCCATAGATAATACTATGTTCTCCCACTAGTTGTATTTCAGTTTTTTCAGGATAAATTTTGTCGTTTTGTTCTTTTAATTGTCGTCTTAATCTATAAGTCTCTCCTACCAATCCAGTAGGAATTTTTGCAGCTTCAGTTAAATCTTCTACTTCTATTAAACCATATTCTTTGAGATACTTATAAAAGTCTTCACATAGTTCATCAGTCTGACTTGCAGTCATTTTAGTTTCTTCTTTTAATAGTGCGAGTGCAATAGCATATGATGCAAATTTAGATTTACCGAATGGTACTTTTTCTATAAGTCTTTTAAGATTGAACACTAGTCGGTCTAACATAGTGAATGCTGACTTCTCTGCACTGGTTTCAACCTTCTTATCTTTGATTCTACTACCGAACTTATCAACAATCCCTAATTCAAATGCCTTAGTCTTTTCAAAAGGTGTGGTTAACATCTTTATGATTTTAAATACGATTAGTGTGTTGATTAACTTACTCATACTACTATTTAGGTGTTTAGAAAGGTTAAAATGGTGCTGAGTGTCGGGTTCGAACTGACGACCTACTGATTACAAATCAGTTGCTCTACCAACTGAGCTAACCCAGCACGTGACTATAAATCTCTTAATCTTTCTACCAATTCATCTTCTAATGGTATATCAGGTCTCCATGTCTCTTCTATGTACCCTAAGTACAACAACATAGTTTTAATTGAACACCAGTATCTTGGTTCTTTTATTTTAAACTCTAACATTCTCATACATGCATCATATCCAAAAACATTAAATAATGTTATGATATGGTTTAACATGAGTCGTTCCCTCATCTCTCCCGATTCATAGTATCTATGTAGTAATCGTTTGAAGTATCTGAATCTACGCAAGTCTTCTTCAAAGTCTTCCATATCTTCGCATTGAGGGTCGTCATAGTTCTGCAGTGCGAATGCACTAAAGTTTTTTGTTGTTAGTTTGTCAAATAGACCCATAATATAATTAAATTGTGTTTACACTAGTATATAGTGTAAGAGAAAGATTTACCCTAACTCACCGTATACTTTGTAAGAACCTGTTTCTAATTGTTCGTATCTGATGTTTAGGTTGTAAACTACTTCTTCTTTTTCAATTTCATCAATAGGTGTATCTACTGATTTACCCATGATTTGACCATATCTTGAGAATGGCATTGTGAATGAACCTGTTCCTTCAGTAAATTCTACATCTCCAACCTCATTTCTTGGGTCTTCTGATGGTACACTAGTTCTATTTAATCCTAATAGAGATAGTTTCGCTTCCATTTGTTTAACTGCAGACATAGGATTTAAGTACTCTGATACTGCAGTGTGTCCTAAGATTGCATTAATTTTTTGTTTAACATCTGCGTCATTAATGTCATAAGGAACTTTCTCTGAAGTTCTTAAATCGATTCCTTGTGCTTCTGTTATAAAATTTATAAATGATTTCATAATTTTTCCTATTGATTATCGTAGTAGTTTTTGTTCAACTCACCACGAATTATTGTTTCACCAATTTTTCTACACTTAATGTAGACTTTTTCAGTATTACCACCAATTGATGTAAATGTTCTAATACCGTTTGCAACTGTACCATTCGAATCGGAGTATGTATCTGCATCTGATTTAGTTGCAGTATTTTCATACTCCCATATGTTATTCGAACCAGTTATCGTGACCCAAGCCATGATTAACTAATAGTAATGTCTGCGTATGTACCTGTTCCAGTAGCACCTAATCTGTTACCAGTGACAAATGCCTTATCTGATACAGTAGAAGTTCCACCATCAACGATAGTTCCTGTTATAGAACCTGCACCGATTGATAAATCTTCTGCTTGAGATGGGACTGTAAATGTGAACTCACCATTGTTAACACCAGTTTGTGCAGCTGCAGTTGCAGTGATTGAACCAGTGACTGAACCAGTAACAACTAATGTTGCACCGTTAGTGATATCTACATTTTCATTCCAGTTAACAACAACAGTTGCAGTGTCACCTTGGTCATATGATGCAGCCTTGAACCATACTCCAGTGATTGTTGCCTCTGCGATTGCAGTTGCAAGGTTAGTAGCAGAACCTACTGCAACAAGAACTTCTTCTAAGTTTCTTGAACCAACAGTTTTCTTTAATACCCAACCCTCTGCCTTTGCAACAGTGTTGTTCTTGTCTTCCTGTTTTAGGTATTTTGGTTTAGACTCTGCGCCGTCTGTAATTCCCCAAAGTGCCATTTTTTTCTCCTATTTTGAAACTTTTAACACTGCGTCAAAAGTCTTTTTGAAAGACTTGGCGTCTTTCTGTAATAACTGTATGTATTTATGCCTAAGAGGCGCCTTAACTTTCATTAAAGTGTCATAAACTTTAACTGCATCATCCCTTTTGACCTTAGTTTTCTTATTGTCATTGGTTGATACTTCTCCGTCTTTGACATTAGATAAGTCTCTGAACTGACCTAACTGTACAAATACATTCTTATCCGCCCATGATTGTGTACCAGTGGACTTGTCTGATAATGCACCCACAGCAGTTCTGATGACTTCATCTTCTCCTGCCTCTGAATACTTACCATTTGCCATTTTAGAGATTTTCTCTAATTTTTGTCTAAGTTCGTTTTCGTTCTTAGATTGTGATACTGCACGAGCAACTTTTTTGTTTCCTGCATCAGACATCATTCCAAAATCACCGATTTTCTCCATGATTTTTTTGACTTCCGTTGCAGACTTTTTAACATACCCGAGTTTCTTCAACTTTTCTTTGAAGATTTTATATCTTGCGTCTGCTGTTAACATTACTTCGTCATTACCTTATGTTTTGTAAGTAATGCCTTGTATTTTTTAGATGCGTCTTTGAATTTTTGGCCTTGTTTTTCGTAAAATTTTCTCTGAGAAGTACCTTCATCACCCATAGGAACAAATACACCCGACCATGCAGTGTCATATTCCTTTTTTGCACTCATGATTTGTTTCTGAACATCATCTGGCAACTCTCTTAACTTGTTTACATTTACCATTTCAACCATTAAGTCTTCTTCGATTACTTCCACTTCTTCTTTGTTTAAAATCTTCTGAGTATTTACTTTACCAATAAGTTGTAAGATAGTGTCTCTTGACTTAAGAACTACTTCGTAATCTTTATTATACTTTGTGTTTGCAAGTTCTTTATCACCCATTTTAGCAATCTTTTGATAACCTTTTAGAACTGCCTGCATGTCCTTAGACAACTTCTTCAATGCATCAACTTCTTGTTGTTTGATTTCTTCCAGTTCTACTGGTGTATTATGTTCTTTAATTATTTGTACTAAACTTTTATATGTCATGTTATTTCTCGTCAAAATGTCTAATTGTTGAAGGGTCGCCATATGATGATTTACCTCTTGCAACTGCATCAAAGTCTCTGAGTTTCTTCTTAGTTCCACTCATAACGATTACTGTATCGTCTCTACCTTTGTCCATAGTAATCTTTAGACCCATCATCTTAGCAGAACGATTGAATTTATCTTCTTCGGGTTTCTGCATCTTCTTAACTCTGTAAGAAATCATCTCTTCGTCAAGTTTCTCTTCCCACATTTCTCTGTATGCATCCATAACAGATTCATTTTTCTTTTTCTTTGCGATTGCAATTGCGGCCTGTTGTGCAGATGCCATTTCTGTTGTTAGAACTTTTGGTTTGAATTTCTTTAATACTTCTTTGTGGTACTTAGTCATATCCTTTGTACCAGCATC
>ENA-ORDA01002820-ORDA01002820.1-marine-metagenome-genome-assembly--contig:-NODE-2820-length-12779-cov-5.783262_pt1 | contig 12779 bp, 11 predicted proteins | sample MGYA00237778_ERZ508506 | MGnify/ENA primary metagenome ERZ508506 (study PRJEB26177, sample SAMN06267891) | marine metagenome | isolation source: Monterey Bay, California, USA | place: Pacific...
ACTTTAGCTACTCCTTGAGCTAAATAAGTACCTAAAGTTCCTTTTTCAGTAGCTGATCTTACTCGGGCAGTAGCAACACCTACTTTATCTTGTATATTTCTTCTAATACTAGAAAGTAAACTTGCTTTTTCATACATTTGTGTAGTAGCTTTATTCTTATTTAATGTATTTGCTAAAAAAGTTTCTCTACCTTTCCAATAAGCTAATTGTTTACCATTAATTAAACCTACTTTTTCTAATATAATTGCAATTTTCTTTTTAGCATTTGCAGAAATTTGAAAGGCAAGGCCTCTTTTTGCGAAAGCTTCACGCATTTTAGAGTATGCTAAACTAATTTTTTCTGTATTAAGTATAGATTTAGTAATTGCTCTCATACCACTTAAGAGCTTGGTTGCTCTACCAAAACCATTAGTCATAAGATTTACTGCTCCTGCTATTAAAGTAAAAGTAAGTTGAATTCCTTTTGCAACTAATGCAACTTGAGTAACAATTTTAAGTAATGGTGCTAATTTAGCTATTAAACCAGCAGCAAACCCTAATACTTTAGCAAATGGTTCTACAATAGCCATTATAGGTTCAGCTATTTTTAAAAATAAAGTTTGTAATTTTAAACCTATATTAAGTAATCTTTCTTGAACATTTACAGATTGAAGTTGTCCTGCTAATTGGGCATCTCCCATTTGTGCTCTAGCTTTTTCTAACCCTACTTCTTTTACTAAATTGTTAAATTTTTCTTGAGCAGTATCACCAGCTACTCCTGATAGTTTATTTAATGCTTCTTGTTGATAAAGCATTTCACCTAAGGAATCGCGAGACAGTCCTACAGCTTTAGCAAGAGATTCTTGCTCTATTCTGTTCATTTTAGAAAATTCTGCTGTGGAACCTACATTTTTAGCAATTTCTTTACTTAACCCTTCTACATCATTAGTCAAAGCATAATATCTTGCTCTTTCTAAATTTAATTGTCTTCCTGTAATTACTTCAGCTTCAAATTCTGCAGCAATAGAAGACTCAATATTTAATAAACTATCCGCTATCCCTTCAATTTGTGATAATTCAAGGCCTAATTTCTTAGCTTCAAATGCAGCCGCACCAAGTGACTTACCTTGCCCTTGTAATGATAATAAAGTAGCTTTAGATGTTTTTAATGCACTTTCAGCTAAGGCTTTACTATTAATTTGTAAACCGTTTTGTATATTTAAAGCTTCAACATTACCTAAAAAATTAGATAATACTTCTTTAGAATCGGTACCTTGAATAGCACCTAATTTAGTTAATTCAGCAGCGGCGTCATTAGTATAACCTGCTTGTTTAGTTAACTCAATTTGGTTAGTAAGAATTTCATCACTAGCAAATTTTGCTAAACCTATCTGTGAAGTTAAAGTACCAAAAGCTTCTGCTAGATTTGTAGTATTTACAAACACACTCATTGTACTACTTGAAAGTGAATTAAATTCACTAACTAAACCTCGAGCTTCTGAGTTTGCAATTCCTAACTGTTTAGCTATACTACCTGAGGTTTTATCTATGAGCATCATAGCTTTACCAACAGCTAATACTGCTAATTCAATTAATTTTGTTCTTGATAAACTTGCTTTAAGATTATCTTTTAAATTGGATGTAAATGTTCCAAATGCATTAAAATCTTTACCTGCATGTTTTGCAGCTTGTCCTAAACGTTTAGTTTCATTAAAAGCTTCTTCTATACCAATAGCTGGAAGACCAAATTTTCCTAAAGTTTTTTCAACTCCTTTAAGTATACCAGCAGTTGCTCCTATACTATTTTCAATCCCTCTATCAACTTCTAATACTTCTCCTAATCCCTTTTTATACTCATCAATATCGCTAAGAGCCTTATTCATGGCTACATTTTGGGCAATTGTACCTCTACCCATTAAAATAGCATCATTTAAAATATCTTTTTGAAGATCAGCTTCTTTTAATTTAGTCTTTAAGTTTTTAGCATTAATGTCAGTTTCTCCTTTTCTAACAGATAAAGCTTTTTGAGCAGTATTTGCTATGGAATTTAATGCTGCTTTTCCTTTAGATAAAAACTTATCTTGTTTTTGGAGTTCATTAACAGCATCTGTAAATGATTTAGAAATATAATCTAAAGAATCAGCAACTTTATCTGCTGTAGTTTTGAATCTATTAAGAGCTCTTTCCCATTCATTTAGGTTATCTTGACCTTTTTGAAGTTCATTAATAGTACCCCTAAGAATCGTTCTGTCCGCTTGATCTAGTCTAGCAAACAGTTGGTTTAATTCTCCACTGATTTCTTTTATTCTTTTCTTTTGTTCTTCGGGTGTAGCCATTATATGTTAGGTATATGGTATAAATATAGGGACTTTCTATTTTTTAGAAGTCCCTACATTATAAGAATTTTTGGGTTGGATCGCGGGTTTAGCTATTTGATTCTTTAAATCTTGGTTTTCTAATAGCTTATCGTTTTCCTTATTTTGTTTATCAAAATGTTCCTCCATCTTTTTGAAGGTAAAATTTCTTAACCAAATGGGCATGTTATAGACTGTATGCCAATCATAGCCGCCATTACTATGAAATACTATCTCATGCAGCATAGAAAATAAATTATTTCTATATTGAGGCGTCAGGCCAAAAAAAGTTAAGGGAAATAGGCACTGGTATGCCCTCCGTCGCATCCTCTGGGAAGTAAGTTAACTCAACGTCTGGAGCAACTCTTCTATATTCTTCTCTTAAAGCTCTTGAATCTCTAGCCAACATATATTTGTCAACAAATTCTCGAATTGTTTTCTTTTCTCTATCACCTCCTATAGAAGTAATTAAATATTTTAACCTAGTTGTAGCTTCTGGGGCTGCTCCTCCGGTAACTTTCTTTAAACCTTTTATCTCTTTATCTATTGATTTTTCATCAGAGTGAGTTAAAAGTTTATAAGTAATTTCATTTTCTGAATGAGGAAGGGTAAAATTAAATTCGTTAACTCCTTCTTGGTTTAATTCTGAAAGTGCTAATGGTTTATCCTCAAGTTCGCTTAAATCTACATTAGCTTCTATGGAATTTCCGCCATCATCAATATATTTAAAATTATAATCCTTACCATACCCCAGGACACGTGCTGCTATAAGTAACGCGTTTTTATCGCCAGTTATCAAATCATTATAATTTATCTCTGATATAATAAGTGAGGTGAGTAATTTATCTAAAACTGTACCATTTTTGATGTAGTTTTGATTGGTTAAAATATCTTCTTCCTTAGCGGTCATATATTTCATTTCAACTTTCCCGCTTGATAGGGGATTGTCTTTTGGGTAAATAATACCTTTAGAAGGTAATTCCACAGTTTCTGTGGGTAATTTAAATTGTTCCATAATCTTTATTTAAAATAACTTTGTTTGGATATAAATATATAAAATTTAAAAAATTATACAAACATGCCCCAATTTTTTTCTTCTTTAGTTGCTGATAATTCATAAGGGTGATTTTGATATTCATAACCCATTGAGTAATACCTTTTCATCCATAAAGGAGACTGTAAATAATGTTGATACTCATGAATTAAAGTTTGTATAATTAATTTTTTACTTTTCATTTTAGGCCAATATAATACAATAGTGTTATCTTGTCTATCAAATTCAGCATCTGGGTTACATTCAGTTTCTGAGAGTATACTTTCATCAAAATCTTCACCTGTTAGTCTTACATAAATGTTATGATGTAGTTCTACTAAAGGGGTACATTGGTGGTATTTTGAATAACCATAATATTTTTCAATTTTAGGATATACTTCTTTAACTATAGATTGTATTTTCTCCTTATTCATGTAGTGAATATACGAAACCTTTTTAGGGAAGCCAAAAAAAAGCACACAAAAATTTGTGTGCTCTTTCTTATTGAAGGGAAGGGTAATTTTTTTAGAAATTCAGTATACAATAATCCATTGCTATTGTTACGTTGAGGTTAATTGCGGCATCATTAGCCCAATCATACTCTCCAAAGCCTGCTGTTTTTACATAAGCTCCTTTTACAATCCATTCTCCGATTACATCACCTACAGGACCTAAAATGTCTAAAGTGATATCTTTTTTATAAAAATCAGAGTAACCATCTCTACCTGTTACAGATTCATGAGCTAATCTTGCCCATTCCATTACTGCTTGTGCTCCAGATGGAGTTACAGGATCATATAAGTTAAGTGTCATATCATTCCATCTTACTTTACCTTTTACTTTACGGTATACGTTGATATGATCAAGAATTATTTCACCAGCTTCGAATCCAGGGGCAGTGGCTGATTTAATTAAGTATGCGGGTACTCCCTCTATATACATAATAAACCTATTCTGTACTTTTGGTTCAAATGCGGTGAACATTATTTCGTTAGGATCTAATACTGCCATGTCGTTTTATTTGTTATAAATATTTAATTTTCTTTTTTTTTATTCAAATGATGCACCAGTTGGAGTAACATTGAAATCTAATATGATAAATTCAGCCGTTTTTGTTGGTTGTACATAAACTTGTCCTATTAACTCGTTTCTGTCAATTACATCTGCGGTATTATTTGTATCATCCATTACTACTTTGTAAGCATATAAACCTTGTCTTTGTTGTATACTTTCCATATATGGATTAACTTGAGATAAGAATCTATTTCTTGTTGTAGCTGTGTTTTGTTCAAATACTAAATTATTTGCTATTGAACCAATTGTTCTTTTTAATTCAATTAATAATCTACGTACATTTACTCTATCAAGAGCTGTTCTGTTTTTCTGTAATGTTTTCTGACCATATGCTACAGGACCTCTTCCTGGGAATGATGCGATTGGGTTTACATTGGCTAAGTATAAATTATCTCTATCTGTTGGTGATAATTTTCTTTCTGCTTGTAAAGCCATTCCTAATCCACCTCTGTTAAATCCAGCAGGTGCAAACCATTCAGCTGTTGCTCTATCACTAAAGGCATATACACCAGGCATAATGGTAGAAGCAGGAACAAAATGTAATTTGCCCGTAGAAGGAACTCTAACCTGTACCCACGGCCAATAAGCTGCTGCGTAGCTATTATCTAATGATGTACCATCTTGGATAGCACCAGCTACACTTCCTGCGTATACTGATGGATCTACTATTGCGATAGCATCACCTCTTGTTTGAACCATATTGGCTAATTCACCTACTATACTAGCATTTTTTTCTAATGTTAGTCCTGGGGCAGATATGATATCAAATTGATATTCATCTTTGTTTCCTAGTAAAGCAATTGCGTCTTGGTAATTAGTTGGGTTGATACCTTGTGGGTATAACACATTATCATCAATATTTTCAAACATATCTAAACCACCACCAATAAATAACTCACCAGTACCTCCAGCAAAAGCTCCTTCAAGTGATCCACTTCCTACTGAAGGTAAAGATCCTGTGAATTCTGATTTTGCAGTTCCGTCATTGTTGAAATATTCGTAAGTATCATTAACTGATTTTACTCTTACATATCTACTTAGATTTTGGAAACTACCTGTAATTTGGATATAATCTCCATTTAAAGTTTGTTTTTGATCACCAATTCTAGCAGTAATATAATTTTGTGATGTTGGGTCTAATGATAATCCTCTATATTGTTCTAATACTACTTTTTGTTGTTGATTATCATTACCACGACGAATTAATAAATTGAAAGTTCCACTTCCAGTATCAATAGCTGTTACTTCCCATCTTACGTTATCATCACTACCACTTGCTAGCGATCCACTTTTTCCAATTAAAGTACCTGCATTAGCAGCTGAACCTTCAGTAATACTTTCTAATTCAAAAGAATTTACTGCAGATGTTACGGAAACTATAGAAGCACTTGCTGGAATAAATGATCCAGTTACTACTCTAGTTACAAGTAAAGATGCACCTCCTTGTTGGAAGTAATTATATGCTGAGATTGAGGTAAGGTATTCATATTGAATACTTGAGCTTTGGAAACTTGTTCCAAATCTGCTTCTATAGTCACTATATGAAGTAACTAAAGTCGGGACATTAACTGGACCTCTTACTGCGGGTCCAATAATAGCTGCACCTGCAACAATAGGGCCTTGAGTAACAATTGATTGGTCGTTTTCTCGAGTTAATACTCCTGGGGATAATAATGTTTCTGCCATTGTATATCGTTATTTATTCGTCTGTCGATAAATATATAAAAAATGTTTAAGACTCGTCTTTAGAACTAGTTATTACACCAGTTTTTAGATCGATTTGAACTTCTCCGTATTTATCATTCAGTTGTTCTCCTATTTCTTTTTCTCTAAGTAGGAGATCATTAAACTTATTTTTTAAAATTAATTCGTCATTCTCTAGTTTAAATTTCTGTAATTGAATTTGACCTAAAAGTTGTTGTAATTGATCAAATTCAGTTTGGAAACTTTTAACATTTTGTAACTCTTGGTCTGTTAATTTTTTTTCTTTCTTAATTGCCATTTCTGTAACGTTTTGATTATAAATATTTATCCTTTTTTATTCAATTGAGATTTCAACTCATCTATTTGGAGTTGTTGATCTTTTATTCCTTCAATTAATAAAGCAACTATTTTATCATATTTAACTGCTTTATACCCATTATCCCTAGTTGTAACAATTTCGGGTAATACTTTTTCTATTTCTTGTGCAATAACTCCTACATCATGCCCTTCATAAGAAGATTTTTCATTCCAATCAAATTCATACCCACCAATTTTTTTAATTTTTTCAATTGGGTTATTTATTGGAGTTATATTATCTTTAAATCTTTTATCTGATGAAGAAAATGCTACAACATCATTGTTAAAAAGCGCTTTACCTTCTGCAGACATATCTAAGGTAAGTGCTGTTATTGTAACTCCACTATCAACTCCTTTAAGTATAATATCGTTGTTAGAAGCTTCAGATTTAATTACAAAATCAGAAGAAGCTCTTTTAAAACTACCGAATGAAGTTCCACCATCTTTTAATATAATATCGGTGCCATCGGCATCAAAAATAATGTCTCCGCCGGCATCTAAAGTTAAGTCTGAGGGGGAGGTAATGTTACCATTTACGGTAAGAGAATTTAAGTTAGCGTCTGAGCCACTAACAATAAGTTTTTTCCAGTTGGGCATATCTTTATTTTATTACGGTTGGATACTCAAAATTGAGCCCACTTCCTATTAAAGGCCTATAATACAATAATAAATATTATTTCTTTGTTAAAGACAAATAATTATCTTGTAATTTTAAAACTAATTTATAGATAACTTCTAGTTGTTCACCTTTAAATGTAGTATTTTTTAACCCCTTTAAAATTATTTCTAATTCTTGGGTGTCAAGTTCTATATTTTTAGAATATGGAGAAGGACTCTCAACTTTTTGTTGAGAATCCTTTCCAATTTTTATATTTCCAGCTTTAAAGCTCATAACTTTTTGAATATATCTTATGAGAAAATCCAAATATCACCAGTATTTCCTACAAAGATGTTACCTTTGTTTTGGTATTGAGCTGCTGCGTTTGTAGGTACATTATCTGAACCTTCAATTGCTACAGGCATAAATGCGTCTGGAGTAATTGTGTTTGTTGAAGGATCAAAATCTGATTTGACACCCCATCTACCTGAAGCTCCTGAAGCGTTGTCAAAGGCAAATGCTTGTCCTAAACCATTACTTCCTTGTTGGATTACAATACCACCATCTCCGACTGCATTTGAACCAGAAGCCATTCTGATGAATCTATCAGCTACATCTAAATCAGTAGTATTTTGGAAACTTGCTGTTCCTGCTACTGTTAAATTTCTACTAATTACTACATCTCTACTTACTGTTAAATCTTGTCCAATTGTTACATCATCTGGTAAACCAATTGTTAAAGCAATATTTCCACCAATTGCTTGAGCAGAAGTATCTGATACTGTAACTTCGTTTGCTGTACCTGCGAATGTTGCAGTTGCATCTCCTTCTACTGCTGTATTAGCAGTTGCACCATAATTTACTGCAATTGTTGGAGAAGAACCTTCACCTGTATTGGATCCAATTGTTACACCAGTTCCAGTACCTAATGTAGCTACATAGTTACCTGTTGTATCAGTTCCTAAAGCAACTGAGTTTGCAGCAACACCTGCTGCTTCTGTTGCTGTACTTGCATTACCAGTTAAAGCACCTACAAATGTTGTAGAAGTTACACTTGATAATCCTGCTAATGTTGTTGCAGAAGCACCTAATGAAATAGATGTTGAACCAACTGTTACTGCACTGTTAGCTAATTTAGCATTAGTAACTTGAGCGTCAATAATTTTAGCAGTTGTAATACTACTTCCTGAAATTTTAGCAGTATTTACTGCTTCATCAGCTAATTGTGTAGTATCAATTCCACCATCTGTTACTTTTACACCTGCTGCTGCAACTGTTAATGTAGAACCATCTGCATCTACTGAGAATGTTCTAGCTGTTTGACCATCATAAGCGGTTCCTGATAAACCATTTCCAGCTGTTAAATCTGCTAGATCAATATCTACTGTACCTGTGAAATCTCCTTGGAATGAACCACTAAATGATCCTGAGTTGAATCCTGTTTCAGCAAGTGTTACAGATTCACCTAAGGCTACTTCATGAGCACCAATTGTTACACTATCATTTACTAATTTAGCATTAGCAATTGATCCTGCTAACATTCCGTTAGTAATACCTAATGCTTTAACATTTAATGTATCTCCAGTAATTTCGATTGATGAATCGTCAACACCTACGCTTAATGCTGTTCCACCACCACCGGCTAAACCTGCACCTGCTACTGAGGTTGCTAATTGTGTTGCTGTAATTCCAGCATCACTTACTTTTACACCACCTGCACCTACTGTTAATGTTGATCCATCTGCCTCTACTGCAACAAGAATTCCAGCTGCGGAACCGTTGTATGTAAAATCAGCAATACCATTACCATCAGCTAATGCATTAGCGGCGTTGGCAATTACTCCGGTTAGACCCGAGCCATCACCTTGGAATGATCCACTATATGAACCAGAGGACAATACTGCCGCACCTGATTTTATATAATTTTCATCATTTACGAGTTGGGATATATTTGATCCCGACACGACTAATTTGTTCCAAGCCATAATTTTTGTTGTTTTTTAGATTAATTTAAGTTATTGTTTTTGTTTATTATAAATATTAAAATTAGTATAAAGCATTCCAATTTGTCCCATCCCAGAAGAAAGGTTTTACACTTCCTGCACTACCAGATGTTGCAAAAGATCCTGTTGGTTTATCAGTTGGTAAAGGGTCAATTGGTGCTAATGATAATACTTCTGTAATTCCTAATGATCCAGTAACATCTGTATCTCTGTACATTTCTATTTTTGAACCACTAATAAAAGACATATCTCTATCTGCTGATTTGAATGACATATCATTATTAAAGGGGTTATCGAAAGATGCTGAGGTGTAAATACTAGCTATACAATGTGGGTCTACTCTTTGGTCAGCATCTTCAATTTCAATTTGGAATTTATGTGTTGCATCAGCACCATAAGCACCACCCATTCTCGCGACGTTTATTAATTGAGCAAAGTTATCTCCTAACCCACTAGAATCGTCAATCTTGTTCTGGACTCTATTATATCCTCCATGCTGAATTACATAGTTTGGTGCACTCGCTCCATGCGCTCCAAAAGTAACAATAGAACCTGTTGTAGATAATTGACCAATAAATGATGATGTTCCATTACCTACTGTTATACCATCAGTTATTGTTAAAGAACCAGTTATTTCAGTATCTCTGTATAATTCTATTTTTGAACCACTAATAAGAGACATATCTCTATCCTCCTGTTTAAATATTGTACCAACACCAGCTCCAAAATCGTTAGAAGCTGAGGAGTAAAAGTTAACCATAGAATATGCTGCAGTAGAAGGTGTAGTTGATAGTTCTTTAATTCCAATTTGGAATTTTGACATAGGGTCATTACTTCCATCTAATCTAGCTACATTATTCAATTTAATATAATCAACGGTGGTGCTAGTGGTTGCAATAGATGTTTGTACCCTATTCTTTTGTTGAGGATGTATTTGTTCTACTAAAGAACCAGTTATTCCTGTTGAACCAGATACATTAAATGAACCTGTAATTTCAGCATCTCCATCTCTTGTACCATCCCATTCTCCAGTTATACCTGTTAATGCACTTCCATCTCCTTCGAATGAACCACTAAATGAACCACTATTTGTTGAAGGTAATCCTGTTAAAGCACTACCATCTCCTTCAAATGATCCACTGAATGAACCACTAAGTACTACTGAACCAGATACTTCTAAAGATCCGGTTAAACCAGTACTTCCTGATACATTAAACGAACCTGTAATATCTGCGTTTCCATCATGAGTTCCATCCCATTCTGCTGTAATACCTGTTAAATTTGTTCCGTCTCCTTCATATGATCCACTAAATGAACCACTAAGTACTACTGAACCAGACACATCTAAAGATCCTGTTAAACCAGTTGAACCTGATACATTAAAGGAACCAGTAATGTTGGCATTTCCATCATGAGTTCCATCCCATTCGCCTGTTACTCCTGTTAAATTAGAGCCATCTCCTGTAAAAGATCCAGTAAATTCACTACCAGTAACATTACCAACTATATCTAAGGAACCTGTAATTCCTACAGATCCTGTTGTTATTAATGATCCTGATATTATTATATCATTATTTGCTTCCCCATCGAGGGCCTCAATAATTCTAAGAACATGAGCTGAACGAATTATTCGTCCTGCCTCAATTCCTGATGTGCTTATAGTAGCCATATGTTATGTTTTATTTATACTTGAGTTATTCGTTAATAAATATTTAAGTTCCAACAAAGAATTGACTTCCACTAAACCACATTCCTCCTTCTATATTAAGAGGTTTATAATCAGTTTCTGTTTTTGTTGAAAAATTAGGTAATACTAAAACACCTTCTTTACTAAAAGAAAAGCTAGCACTTTCATTTTGAACGAATAATACATCATTATTAGTAGAACCACTAATTGTAAGATTGGCAGATGATGAAACATTAGGGCCTATTCCTACTCTTCCTGTTTCTTTATTAATTAATAAAATTGAATCTCCTCCTTCTTCTGAAGTAATTTGTATATCTTCTCCAGACCCTATTAGTTCAAATCTGATAGAACCTGTAATGTCAGCTCCATCTTTAATAAAATAAAGGGATCCTGATGAAGGAACAATTCTTATATTTTTAGCCATTCTTTAGTTCTTTTATTTCTTTTCTTAATTCTTTAATACCCTCAATTAGAACAGCTACTAATTTTTCATATTTAACAGCTTTAATTCCATTATTTCTAGTGACTACTAAATCAGGATATTCTAATTCTACTTCTTGAGCTACAACCCCTATATCATGTCCTGTATAACTTTGTTGGTTGTTATTCCAATCAAATTCTACTCCTCTAATATTATCTATTTTATCTAAGGTTCCTGTAAGAGTTTCTATATTATCTTTTAATGTAATATCTGATGTGTAATTAGCAATTACATCACCTGTTGCTCTAATATCACCATCTGTAGTTATACTTCCTGATTGGAATAAACTTCCAGATAAAGTTAAACTACCAGAATGAACCATACTTCCTGAAAGTTGGTGATTTGATCCTGAAACGTTTAATGACCCTGAAATTTGTATATTATTTGTAGTAGCATAAAAAGATCCAGTTTCAGAAAATATTCCTAATGGAAATCCTGTTAATTCTGAACCATCTCCTTGGAATGAACCACTATAAGATCCACTATATTGGGCAGTAGGTGTTGTACCTGAAGTACCGTCTGTACCATTAGTTCCTGATGAGCCATCTGAACCATTAGTTCCTGAACTTCCACTTGAACCATCTGAGCCATTTGTTCCTGAACTACCATCTGATCCCGAAGTACCATCTGAACCATTAGTTCCTGAAGTACCATCCGAACCACTTGTTCCTGATGAACCATCTGAGCCACTTGTACCACTTGATCCATCTGAACCATTAGTTCCTGAACTTCCTGATGAACCATCCGAACCACTTGTTCCTGATGAACCATCTGTTCCATTTGATCCCGAAGTTCCACTTGAACCATCTGAACCATTAGTTCCTGAAGAACCATCTGTTCCATTTGATCCTGAAGTTCCTGATGAACCATCTGAACCACTTGTTCCTGAACTACCATCTGATCCTGATGTACCATCTGAACCTGAAGTTCCACTTGAGCCGTCTGAACCGCTTGTTCCTGAGCTTCCTGAAGAACCTGAGGATCCTGAAGCACCAGATAGATTTATTATCCAGTCATTTATGTTACCACTACCACCTGTTGAAACTACATTAACTATTAATGAAGTTCCAGAATATGAAGTAACTGTAGCAATCATATAATTAGCTAAGTTACCAGAATGAGTAATTATTACCGTTTGGTTTTCAGTATATGATAATCCTGAATCTACTGTAAATGTTTTAGCCCCAGTACCTATGACAATTGACGTTGTTGATGTTGTTTTATAAACATCTCCACTTTCTCCACTTGATCCTGAAGAACCTGATGAACCATCTGAACCACTTGTTCCTGATGAACCATCCGAACCACTTGTTCCTGATGAACCATCCGAACCGTTTGTTCCTGAACTTCCACTTGAACCATCTGAACCATTAGTACCATTTGTACCGCTTGATCCGCTTGATCCTGAACTACCATCCGAACCACTTGTTCCTGATGAACCATCTGAACCATTAGTTCCTGATGTACCATCAGTACCACCTGTTCCTGAACTTCCACTTGAACCATCTG
>ENA-ORDA01002825-ORDA01002825.1-marine-metagenome-genome-assembly--contig:-NODE-2825-length-12773-cov-2.842628_pt1 | contig 12773 bp, 7 predicted proteins | sample MGYA00237778_ERZ508506 | MGnify/ENA primary metagenome ERZ508506 (study PRJEB26177, sample SAMN06267891) | marine metagenome | isolation source: Monterey Bay, California, USA | place: Pacific...
CTCGAGACAATGTTGGACGCCTGATGGACATCCTTCTTATCGAGACGAAGTCGCGAACGAATACGACGATCGATGCGGAAGGCAATGAAGTTGACGAAGTCGAATTTTATGAAGAGAAGCGGCTCATAAGCCATGCGCGAATCAATTCGGCCTTGGGCCGTCAATTCGTCATCACCGGCCTGTCTTCGCGTGAAGCGAATGACCTTTCGCTGCTGATCAGTTCCGGTTCGCTCGCGGCACCGATGACCATTGTCGAACAGTCTGTTATCGGTCCTTCTATGGGGCAGGAGAATCTTGATCAAGGTATCCGCGGTGTGCAGGTTGCTGCGGCGCTGGTCATTCTGTTTATGCTGTTTTATTACCGCGTGTTCGGCCTTGCGGCAAACATTGCTCTGATCATGAATATTCTGCTTATCTTCGCGGTGATGTCATCGATAATCCCAGCCACCTTAACGCTGCCAGGAATTGTCGGTATCGTTCTCACCGTTGGTATGGCAGTCGATGCGAACGTGCTGATCTTTACCCGCATACGCGAAGAGATCGCCGAAGGATCGTCACCCCAGCGCGCGATCGATGCTGGCTATGATCGCGCCTTCACGACTATCTTGGATGCTAACTTAACCACTTTCCTCGTTGCGATGGTGCTTTTCACGATTGGCTCGGGGCCAGTAAAAGGCTTCGCCATTACACTGATGATAGGCATCATTACGTCGATGTTTACCGCCATTGTCGGCACGCGCGCTTTGATCAATTTGATCTATGGCGGACGCAAGGTTGAGGCGCTGTCGATCGGGACAATTCCTCCCCGCACCGAAGCACTGACGGTTGAAGACTAAGCGCCTGACTGCGCAAACTACGGATAAAAGATTATGTTGAGTAAGCAATACAACTTTATGGGTGTGCGGCGCGCAGCGGCGATGGGTTCGCTTCTTCTGGTCCTTATCTCACTCGGCTCACTCGCTACGCGCGGCCTAGACTTTGGTCTCGATTTTACGAGCGGCACGTCGGTACGGCTAAATTTTTCAGAATCGGTAGCGATTGGTGAGGTGAATACAGCCCTCGCCGAAGGCGGTTATAACGATGCGGTAGTCGTTAGCTTTGGCTCCGACCGAGATATTCGTATTATTCTGCCAGTAGATGAATCGGTTGCCGAGGCGGATCAAGCGAGCCAAGCCGTGCGCGTAGGTGAGACGATTACTGCGCTCTTAGCGTCGTCTACGTCCGCCGACATTACGCTTGAGGGATCTGACTATGTGAGCGCGAAGGTCGGCACTGAATTGGCGGAGCAGGGAGGCTTAGGAATGCTCGTCGCGCTCGGTATCATCATGGTCTATATCGCCGTGCGCTTTCAGTTTAAGTTCTCTGTCGGCGCGGTTGTTGCCCTCGCTCACGACCTCATCATTACGCTAGGTCTCTTCTCCGTTTTCGGGATGGAATTCAATCTTAATACCCTCGCCGCAATGCTCGCGATAATCGGCTATTCCCTAAACGATACGATCGTCGTATCGGACAGGATACGAGAGAATTTTCGCCGTCTGCGTAGCGGATCGCCGGCTGACATGGTCAACGTGTCTTTGAATCAAACACTGGGCCGGACGATTATCACGTCATTCACCACGCTCCTAGTATTAGTGTCGATTTTACTCGTCGGCGGAGAGTCGACTCAGGGTTTCGCTATTGCGTTGATTATTGGCGTTGTGGTCGGTACCTATTCATCAATTTATATCGCATCGAATGTGATTCTCATGATGAACGTGACGCGCGAAGATCTGATGATTCCTATCAAGGAAGGATCGGAATTGGACGATATCCCCTAGTTGGTACAGTAACCGAGGCCGTCAATGCTCAAAGGGAGCGGCCTCCATCTAGGCGAGAGAAAATTAATCAGAAGGGTAGACGAGTTGCCTTATTTCATTGGTCCTATGACTCGCGCAAGTAAGGCTAGCATCTGGCGCGCGGCAGTGATGTTCCTTCTGGTCGCAACAGCAGCTCCGCTATTTGCGCAGGATCCCCGTGATTTTCCTCGCCCCGCGGAACTCGAGCCAGCAATCCAATTCTGGGTTCGCGTCTATACCGAAATAGATACCCAGAGTGGTTTTCTCCACGACGCCGAACATCTTGATGTCATTTACACTAAGCTACCACTCGACCGAAAGCAGATAGAAACTAGGCGAGAAGCGATTAAGGCGGCCTTGCAAGTGCTGTCTACGGGCAAGAGGACTGGCCTCTCGGCGGAGCAGCAGCAGGTGCTCGCTCTTTGGCCTGCGAATGTTAGTAATCAAACCTTAAAAGTGGCCTCGGACAATGTGCGTTGGCAGCTTGGTCAATCGAACAGATTTCTTGCAGGCCTTCGCCGCTCTGGCGCCTATCGTGCGCATATCGAAAAGGTCATTGTAGGGAAAAATCTCCCGCCCCAACTCGTTGTCTTACCGCATGTCGAATCATCGTTTAATCCGGGTGCGTACTCATCGGCCGATGCAGCAGGAATGTGGCAATTCACGCGTGCTACCGGTCAGAGATTTATGCGAATAGATCATATAGTCGATGAGCGGATGGACCCCTACATCGCTGCGGAGGCGGCTATGAGCCTTCTCGAATATAACTACCGAGTGCTGGGAACGTGGCCCTTAGCGCTAACAGCCTATAATCACGGCGCGGCGGGGATCGCACGCGCGGTGCGCGAAACGGGGTCGAGTGACATTGAGGAGATTGTTGCAAAATACAAGGGCAGGCGCTTCGGTTTTGCCTCGCGTAATTTCTACGCTCAGTTTCTTGCGGTTAACGAAGTCGAAAAGCGCGCCGAGAATTTTTTCGGTGAAATACAGTTTAATCCAGCGCCTAATTTCACCGAGCTCACTACCGACGCTTACATAGATGCCGAAATTTTCGCGCGAAGTGCTAACGTAAGTTTAGAACAATTGAAAGCAGACAATCCTGCGCTGAGGCCTGTGGTTTGGCAAGGCCAGAAGCGAATTCCTCGCGGATTCAAAATAAAGCTGCGCGATGCGAAGATGGCATCGCAGGAATTACTCGCAAGCATTGATGGCGATTACAAATTTGTCGTTCAGACTCCAGACGTGTCTTACACGGTTGAACGAGGGGACAGTCTATCGGCAATTGCAGGGCGCTTTAATACGTCGGTCTCGCGTCTTGTCGCGTTGAATCAGCTAACCAGCAGTCATCGCATTCAAATCGGCCAGCGCATACTCCTACCGCAGGACGAAACTTCACTTGCTGCGCAGTCGCAACGAGCGCCAGCCAATGGCATCTATATGGTAGCGCGCGGTGACACGATCTCGACCATTTCTCGGCGCTTCTCGGTCGGTGAAACGGCGCTTCTGCGCCTTAATGGAATCGAAGACTCGCACCGCATTTATCCCGGACAGGAGTTGCGCTTGCCGGGTCGTAACGCAGCCCCTCCCCAGCTGGTGGCGAATGAGCGTGCGCCGGAGTCGCTTGTCGAGACTACCGAGGTCTCACCAGAGGTCTCATCAGAGAGCTCGATGCAGAACCCTGTAGAAGTCGCGGAGATTGAGCCTGACTTATCCGAGGAACAAGCGTTCGATACATTGGTTGCGCCGGACAGTGACTCAATGCTCGACGAGCCTGCGTTAGCAGCTAACGTGTTAGTGGATGTTAATGCCGTAGCCGAAGAGGTTGCAGCGGCGATGTCAGAGGTCACAGCCGTCGATAGCGACGCAGAGCTTGCCGAGGCGTTGAGCGCTGATCCTGCCGACTATTCGGTAGAGAGCGACGACTCGATCGAGGTGCAGGCGACCGAGACGCTCGGTCATTATGCCGACTGGTTAGCTGTTCGCGCTTGGGATGTTAGGCGACTCAATGGCATGGCATACAGCGACCCGGTCATCGTGGGTAAGCGTCTTACTCTTGGGTTCTCTAAGGTATCGAGACCTGAATTCGAGCGCAGGCGCAAAGACTACCACTCGACGCTACAACGTGATTTCTTTGCTCGGTATCGAATTCGCGATGTAGAGGAATACACTATACGCCGCAACGAAAATATCGGCACGATCGCGCGCAATCGCTATTCAGCTCCACTGTGGCTTGTGCGACAGTACAATCCAGAGCTCGACTTCAACCGGATTCAAATCGGCCAGAAAGTTGTTTTCCCGTTGCTGCAAAGCGTCGAATAGCCCGAGTCGTCTATCAGCTAAACAAAGGAGCTAAAGCGCCGGCCGCTGTTTTGAATGGATAGTTTGCGCAAACAGCTGTTGATACCGCGCAGTCAAATTTTCCTCGAAAAACTGCGTTAGTGACACGCGCGGAAGTGCAATTCCCTCGTTTTTTTCCTCCTGCCAGCGTTTCAATTTCTTGAAGATATTACGCGCGGTGTGCGTGTTATCTTGAGTCACAGAGTAAAGATTTTCTGGCGGCAGGTATTCGGGATAGACAAGGTCGGCAGGGGCGAGCGGGCAGCAGCCAGCGATCGCAGCCTCTTGCATTGCGAGACCTTGAAAGTCATGCAGCGCAGTCGACAGGGCGACGTCGCAGGAGTTGATAAGCGTGTGGTAGTCAGTAGCGCTTTCGATAAAGCCGAAGTGAGCGTCTTCAAGATTTAGAGAGATGCAGTGCGCTTTAAGTAAGCGGCGACATTCGTCGAATTCTTCGGGCTGCTGTTTAAACTGCTGGCCCACAATATGGAGACGGCAGTTGAGCCTCTGGGCGCAGAGTAGTTTGACCACCTCCAACAGTCGCTCAGGGCCTTTGTCATATTCCCATCGGTGATTCCACACTATCTCAAGCGTCGAATGGTTGCTGCAACGCGGCGACAACTCCTCCGGCTGGAACACAGGAACCGGCACTACGTGAGACTGCTCGAGGCGCTGCAGTAATCCTTTGGGCACATAGTCGGGTAGGCGCCGGAGCAACTCTTTTGCGCCGCTGAGAAAAGTCCTGCGGTTGTATTCACTATTAAACGCGACCGAATCTGCGCAGAGCGCAGCGTAAAGAGGGACGAGCTGTATCTCGGCATTAGCGCGTTGCTGATCACGGGTGGGATACGCAAATTGATTCTCATGGAAATACAACAGCGTTGGGATCGCTGTGAGTGCGGGCATGAACCCACGCAGCGTGCTTAGATCAACCATCGATGTCGCAATCAGCAGATCGTAAGGTCTGCTCAGGGTCTCTCGCTCACCAAAGGCGAAGCTTAATGCGTTGCCGCGTAGGCGCCAGCTAAAATTTCGGGGTGCGAGAGCTAGCGGAGTCCATTCATGCTCGGGCATCATGCGCGCGAGATTCTCATGCCAGAGGCGATGGCTCGCGGCATCGTAGCCGGATAGTAAGAGAATGCGGAGGCGTGCAGTGGCTGACATGGGGAATCGCTTACGCTTGCGTGAATAGGTTTTGCAATCTGTGCGCGTGCAGAGTAATTTCTGTCGCTCATTGAACTTAAGTATGAAGGGGACACGTGTGACGATCAAACTATATGGGATGCCACTCAGTAATTACTACAACATGGTAAAGACTGTTCTGCTCGAGAAGGGTATGGATTTTGAAGAAATGCTGATACTTCCTAATCAAGAGTCAGATTTTTTGGGCAAAAGTCCGATGGGCAAAGTGCCGGCCATGGAAACCGAAAAGGGCTTTCTCACCGAGACGGGCGTGATGATCGACTATTTAGACTCGCTGGGACAGGGCGAGAGCTTTTATCCGGCAGACCCTTTCGAGAAGGCTAAGGTGCAGGAAATGATCCGCTACCTCGAACTCTATGTTGAATTACCGGCGCGTCGGCTATACGGAGAGGTGTTTTTTGGGCGGCCAGCAACCGATGAATTAAAGAAAGAAGTGAAGCCTCAACTTGAGAAGGGGTTTGCCTCGTTCAATCGGCTCGCGAAATTCTCGCCCTATTTATGCGGGGAGCAGCTAACCTATGCCGATTTCTACTTTCGCTTCAGCATGAATCTTGCCATGACAGCCTGCAAGCGCGCACTAGACTGGGACGTTGCCGCCGAAATGCCCCGCAACAATGAGCTGATCGCGCGCCTCGACGTGCGCGCCTCGATTCAGCGCGTGTTAGCAGACCAGAAAAAGAAAGCCTAGGCGGTCTGTGAGTGAATAAAAAAACGCCCCCTTTGGGAGTGTTATAGCTCTCAAAGGGGGCGTTTTCTATTGGTCGGCTCAAAAGCGCTTTGCCGACGGATCAAACATTGCGCAGGCGCAAACGTGCTGCCGTTATCGGTGGTGCGTCCGCTCTATCACGCCCTTGCTCGACGTCATGTCGAGTATTGTGTCGATATTCGCCTCGATGTCTTCGACCGAGGCTCCGAGGCCAAGATTAACGCCTTCGTTTTCACGCACATCGGCAGAGTAATAGCGGCCACCGGCTGCCTGAATGATGCGGCCATTAGGGGCTTTATCGGAACAGAGATAGACCACCGCAGGGGTGACTAACTCGGGCGCGAGTTTTTCTGCGCTGTCTTCGAAGCCCGGCAGTTCTTCGGTCATGCGCGTCGCGGCTATTGGTGCGATCGCATTGGTGAAAACACCGTATTTCGCACCTTCTAGGCGCAGGGTATTCATAAAGCCGACCAGGCCTAGCTTTGCGGCGCCATAATTACTCTGACCAAAGTTTCCGAACAATCCGCTCGTTGAGGTTGTCATTACTATGCGGCCGTAGCCTTGCTCCACCATGATTGGCCACACACATTTAGTTGCGTTGAGGCTGCCTGTGAGGTGCACATCGATGACCGCATGCCAGTTTTCGAGTTCGAGTTTCGAGAATGTGCGGTCGCGCAGGATGCCTGCGTTATTCACGAGGATATCTATGCGGCCCCATTTCGCCATTACCTCGTCGACCATCGATTGGACAGAGGCTAGGTTGGTAACTGATGCGCCGTTCGCCATGGCCTCGCCGCCTGCGGCGATGATTTCCTGAGCGACTAACTCAGCTGCCGAGGCCGAACCGCCGCTGCCATCTACGCTGCCGCCTAAGTCGTTAACGACTACCTTTGCACCGCGGCGTCCCAGCTCTAAGGCGTGCTGTCGGCCTAGTCCGCCGCCTGCGCCTGTTACGATTGCGACGCGACCTTCAAATCCAATTGTCATAGCTTGTTTTCCGTTTTTCTGTTGATGGGAATAGAAGTAAGGGGCTTCGATACACATCGATAGAGCCGCCGTTAACTCGATTCTAAGCGTATGGGGCTGGAGGCGCAAACCATCCGCTTATAGCTGCATTCAGGGAGTGGGATCTTCCGCCAAATTGGGTATTATGAGGGTTACCGAAAGCGACAGTGCACAAGGGCGTTGAGCCTTAAGGAAGACCCAGTAATGAGCGAGATGACCCCGGTTCCGGCCGCCACAGTAGTCGTAGCCCGCGACAGCGCTACGCAAGGCTCTATTGAAATTTTACTGCTCAGGAGAAATTCCAAGCTTGTTTTCCATGGTGGTCATTGGGTGTTTCCCGGAGGTCGTGTAGACCAGGCCGATTTCGAGGGGGTCGAGGGACTGGAGTATCGCGCGGCGCTAAAAGCGGCGGTAAGAGAGACGAAAGAGGAGGCGGGGCTGGACATCGGCGAGAGCCAGCTTATTCACACTGCCCATTGGACCACTCCGCCCCATTTGCCACGACGGTTTTGTACTTGGTTCTTTATGTGTCCGGTGTCACGAACGGCCACCGTTGTTGTCGACAACGATGAAATACTAGAGCACCGCTGGATTACGCCTCAAGCTGCGCTCGCCGCTTCGAAGGCGGAAGAGATCGTTCTGCCGCAGCCCACTAAGGAGACGCTCAAAGGCATCGCCCAAATCAGCAGCGTCAAAGCGCTTCTAGACTGGGCTGCCTCGACCCCTGTGCATATATTCCCCGATGATTCCCCCTTTTATCGGCCACAAGAGATGGGTTACCCGCTTTCCGAACCTTGCTAAGCGGTTGACGATAGTGGGATAGTGGGGCTGCGAGAGAGGCTTGCCCTGCTATTCTTTCAGCAAGAGGGGGAGCAAGTCCAATGGCGACTCCTCGGCGTTTTAGCTAAGTGCCCTTGGCGCTCACGCTGCCAAAGCGGGCGTCAGTTTTTGCTTATTATCATCCAGGAAACGCATGACGACTCCGAATCTCGACAGTCTCCGCGACACCCTCTACAGCCTTCAGCGAAGGCAGGCCAGATTAGTGCTCGCTCGGCAGTTCGGTTTCGCGCTTGTCGCCGTCTGTATCGTAATCGCGGCAAGCCTCGTTGTAGTCGCGAATGTCACCGCATCACCGACGGTCATCTTAGTAGTCGCCGTCGCATCCGTTGCACTCTTGGTATCTATTGTGGCGATTGCGTGGCGTCACCGTCATCGTGCACAAGCCGATCAGAGGGCGTTAGCGCTCTATGTTGAAGAAAAATTCCCAGACCTCGAACAGCGTCTACTTACCTCTATCGAGTTTTCTCAAATAGAAGGAGAGCCTCTAAAGGGCGGCGTTTCCCCGGCATTCGTCGAACAGCTGATCAAAGACGCGCGCTCACATGTTGAATTGCAGAGGCAAGAGGTTGAGCGAGTAGGCTCCCCACGTGAATCTTTTATTGCGATGGCCGCCGGCCTTGCCGCCTGCTTAGCACTCGGCCTTTTATTGCAAGAATCTGCCCAGATGAGGCAAGCAGCGCAGCGCCTCGCCTGGCCTTTCGCGAGTGAACAGCGAGCTGATATAAGCCCAGCAGCGTTGCCTATCGCGCTTATTGTCGAGCCGGGCGATATTGAACTGCAGCGGGGCTCGCCACTGACGTTTACGGCAAGGGTAGAAAATGCGCAGCCTGGCGCGCTGACCCTGCGGCTTCAGGACGATCGGTTGAACTGGCGCGACTACCCGATGGTACTCGATGCGGCGGACACCGGCGGCGCGACGTTTAGCTACTATTTACCTGCGGTTCTAAAAGATTCGGTCTATCTGGTTAGCCTTGCCGGCGATGAGCAGACTTCGCGGCAATACCAGATAAGTTTGTATGACCTCCCCAATGTAGAGCAGATCGATGTGGCGCTGGATTTTCCGGCTTATACCGGCGAAGAGGATCGAATCGAAATTGATGGCGGCGATATAGTCGCCGCAGAGGGCACCGAGGTAAGCCTTACGATTACGTTCAATAAACCACTGGCGAGTGCCGAATTGCAGTTCGCTGACGCCGGCAGTACGTCTGGGGAAGGCTATGTAAACAGTAGCCTGACTATTGACGGACTTAAGGCAACTGCTCGTTTTACTGTGAAGGGAGATGGGGTTTACCGGCTTTCGGCAACCGATCTACAAGGCCTGCAAAGCGATGCGCCGCTCGATTACTATATTCGCGCAATCGAAGATCAGCCTCCCCAGCTCACTCTGCGCCGACCCGGCGCTGATCAAGACGTGATGCCACTCGAAGAGGTGGTGATCGAAGTTGACGCAAGCGACGATTATGGGCTGAGCGAATTCGTGCTCAATTACGCGGTAGTGGGTGCCGGTGACAGTGTGGTCAATTTCCTGCCTGCCGAACCCGTTCGCTCTGCGCAGGGATCGACTCTGCTTTATCTCGAAGACATGGAGGTTGAGCCGGGCGACTTTGTCAGTTACTACCTAACGCTCGCCGACAATAATGCACTCGATGGCCCGAGTGAGGTGGTGTCTGACATCTATTTCCTCGAAGTTATACCGACCGATCAAGAATTTCGCCGCTCGCAGCAGCAGGGTGGTGGTGGCGGAGGAAGCGGTCAGGGTGGCGGCGAAAGTAGTGCGCTTGTTTCAGTGCAGAAAGACATTATCGCGGCGACTTGGAAACTGCGAAACCGACTGCGTGACGCATCGAATGCCGACATCGAGGCCGATGCAGAAATCATAGCCGAGAGCCAGCGCGAGGCGACCGGTCGCGCTAAGATGTCTATTGATCGCTTATCCGAACGATTGAGTTTTTCGGATGACAGTTATGATCTAGCCGTTGAAAATTTGTCTCTCGCCATCGAACAGATGAATCTTGCTGCAAACGATTTAGATAGCCTGCAAGTAACGACCGCACTCAAGCCTGAACAACTCGCCCTGCAGTACGTGCTGAAAGCTGAAGCGAATATTAATCGCACTGACATAAGCATGAATCAAAACAGCGGCGGTGGAGGAGGAGGCGCTCAGCAAGAGCGCGAAGATCTTCGCGAATTGTTCGAAATGGAGATGGGGCAACTCGAAAATCGGTATGAGACACCGAACAGCGCGAGCCAAGCGGGTGGAACTAATGCCGAAGAGGTGAACAAGCTAGAGGAGTTAGCGCGGCGCCAAGAGGCCCTCACTCGCGCGCAGAGAAACCTTGCTCGCCGAGAGCAAGAGCTCGAAGAAGAGCAGCGTCGTCGCGAACTAGAACGGCTGCGCCGACAGCAAGAACAGCTTACCGCTGACGTTGAAAAATTAGCACGCGAATTAGCTCAGAATAACCAGGAACAGCAATCTCAACAGCCTCAACAGTCGCAGCAAAGAGGCGGGAGATCGCCTCAGCAAGGGCAGCAGAGCGCAGCAGGGCAGCAAACGGCGCAGCAGGGCGGCACCGCGCAAGCGGGTGAGTCAACTGCTCAATCTGCAATTGAGCGCGCGCTCGAGCAAATGCAGCAAGCCGCGCAGAGCGACAGTGCTGCTATTGCAGCAGCGCAAAGCCAGAAAGCACTCGAGAGCTTACGCGACCAGCAACGCGAACTAAGCCAAGAAGGCGAGAGTTCGGTCTCGCAGATTGCACGACGCCTAAGCGAGCGCGGTCAGGAACTTGTCCGTAACCAGCAGGCGCTACAAGAAGGATTAGAAGAGGCGAGTCGCAATCAAGGCCTAGGTCAGACCCGCCTTGAGGCGCGTCGTGATGAGGCGCTAGAGGCGCTTCTCGATGCGCAGCGACAGCAGCAACGTGATATCGAAGAGATCGAAGACATGCTCCGAGCGGTGGTCACTCGAGGCGATAGTGATGACCGCAGCTTACTGACTCAGGCTCTGGCAGCTACGCGTGACCTAAAACCGATTCGCGATGAGATGGCAACAAGCAACCGTGTTCTTCGCAATGGCATGCTCAACCTTGCGATTGATATGGAACAGGAACTCGGCGACCAGATCGACCAGTTAGCGCAGAGCCTGGCGCGACTGGATCCATCGCAAACGCAAGACTCCGAAGGATCTGCACGGCAAGTAGCAAGTGATGCGCAGCAATTGAGACAGCAGATCGAAAGCCTGAGCAAACAGGCCGAGCAATTTAATCAACGAAGTGCAGGCGAGGCGAATGAAACGGAAGGCACGGGAAACACGCCGTCGCTTGCGCAGATGCGTGAGCAGTTAGAGAGCAGCCAAGCACTCGCCGAAAACTTATCCCAGCAGTTAGCGCAGCAGCGGGGCGGCACAACGCAAACCCTGCGTGGCGAGGCGAATGCCGTAGGCACCGCGCGATCGATTAGACAGCAGCTGACGCGGCAAAATATTGAAGATTTCCTCGCGCAGCCCGAGCTCCTTCAGGCGTTACTGCAGCCTATTGTTGAGTTAGAAGGCGCGCTGCGCGCGCAGGCAGAATTAGAGAGTGCGGCCACACAGCTCTTTAGCGCAGACGAAGAAGCGATCCCTGATGCGTATCGCGAGTTGGTGGAGCAATATTATCGAACGCTGTCGGAAGGTGATTCTGGAGGAGCGCGGTAGTTATGCAGTCTTCCGATCTTTCCTTCTTTGACGCACTGCGCGCGGGCACTCTCACTTTTGCTTACGGTATTCCGCCGTGGGCCTTCGTCGCACTCTCGCTCGGTATTGTAGGGCTCGTGTGGCTGGGGTATGCCAATACAACTAGGCCTCTTACTACCCGCTGGCGAGCCGGATTAGTTGCACTCAGAGCAGCGGTGCTAGTGCTCATTATGTTTTGCCTGCTGCGGCCTGTGGTGATCGACCTCGAGGTGATTCCGCAGGAGACATTTTTTGCGGTGTTAGTCGACAACTCTGCCAGTATGACCATCACCGACATGCCGAACGGCCAGACGCGGAAACAGGCCGCGGCAGAATCGCTAGAACGTGCCGGTTTGCTCGATGCGCTTGCCGAAGACTATCAGCTACGGTTCTTTGGTTTCGGTGGTGAGACGCGACGCGCTAATGATTTAGCCTCAATTGGCACAGGATTCGATGAAGAGGAAGGGGCTGTCGCGTTTAGTAAAACAGGCCTCGGTGATGCGCTCAGCTATGTGGATGATCAGCTAGGTGGCTTACCCCTTGGTGGGGTACTTTTGATTAGCGACGGCGCCGATAACAGTGGCAAGGATGCGACAATCGCTGCCCGAACCTTTGCTGCCAGCGGCGTGCCTGTTTACACGCTTGGCGTGGGTATGCCATCACTGCCCCGCGACATCGGTATTGAAGGCGTCGTCACCACCCGAACCGTTTTAGAAGGCTCTGTTTTTACTGCGCAAATACGGCTCGTGCAGGCCGGTTTCGATAACGAACGAGTCCGCCTTCGAATCGTTGATGGCGAGCGAGAAGTAGCCAGCCGTGAGGTCGTTCTCGCCCCCGGCAATGTGACACAGCGCTTCGAAATAGAACTAAGCCCCGAGCGTGAGGAAGCAATTGTCTATCAGCTCGAAGCTGAATTGGTTGATCGAGATTCGGTAAAAGAGGAGATTGTTAGCGAGAATAATCGCTATCAATTTCTGGTGGATAACTTACCAAAACCCGCGCTCGACATCCTCTTTATCGAAGGCCATCCGCGAAATGAATATAAGTTTATTCAACGCGCTGTCAGAGGCGATAAGTCGCTGCGCCTAGCAACCTATTTACGCACTGGACCCGAGAAATTCTATCGGCAAGGCATCGA
>ENA-ORDA01002836-ORDA01002836.1-marine-metagenome-genome-assembly--contig:-NODE-2836-length-12752-cov-6.026982_pt1 | contig 12752 bp, 2 predicted proteins | sample MGYA00237778_ERZ508506 | MGnify/ENA primary metagenome ERZ508506 (study PRJEB26177, sample SAMN06267891) | marine metagenome | isolation source: Monterey Bay, California, USA | place: Pacific...
GAATAATATTTCCATGTAGAAGTTGCAATTACATGCGTATCACCATCTACAGGAGTTGTTGGAAAATCTGGCATTATTAAATTCCTTTTTGTGCATCAGTTTGGAATTGTGGGACGGTCTGTGGTATATTTGTAGATGGCCACTGTGGAGCATTGTCGGCATTTGGGTTGCCAAAATTACCTGTGCCCCAAATAAGTTTTACGACACCATCTCCACCGCCGGCATCACCCGAAGAGCCTGGGTTTCTTCCAGAACCACCGCCGCCGAAATCTCCACCCGAACCGGCGCCGAGATTACTTTCTCCATGTTGACCAGACGAACCACCTTTACCGGCCGCGCTGCCAGCTCCGACCATAGTCGAACTTGACCACACACCGCCAGATCCAGAACCTCCTCGACCATTAATTCCGACACCGCCACCACCAGTTGCATAGTTACCGTAATTGTGCGCGCCGCCGCCACCGCCGCCACCAGATCCAGATGAACCGTCTACTCCGCCAGAGAAGTTGACACCAACAGCACTTGGTGAAGCGCTGCCGCCGTTACCAGTATAACCCCCAGCGCCACCACCACAACCACCAGTAGTAAAGGAATCTGCATTGACACTACCACCGCCTCCATTGCCGCCACCATCTCCAATATATGTTCCGCCAGATGATCCGCTACCACCGCCTCCCTTAACTGTACTTTGACTAATAAAATAACTATGTGCATTGGAATTACCATGTCCACCTCGTCCAACTTTTAGAGGATATGTCTGGCCAGGCACCACTGGAATATTATTTTTCCAACCAAGTCCGCCACCGCCGCCACCGATACCACTACCAGTGTTACACGCTCCACCGCCAATACACAAAGCATGAACATAATATACATCAGGCGGGCATGTCCAATTGTAATTCGTTCCAGTAACATTAGTGTGGGTATTTGGTATATTTGTATAATTCTCTCCGCCAGGCTCACTTTCATAAAAAACCATACTATTTGAAGATACAACAGGATATTTCCATTCATAAGTAATGGTAGAGTTTGTTGTTTGTCCAGAAGTATCTGTTGCGTAGATGGTCCAAGTAAAAGTATGTTGTGGAGCATACGCTGGTGTTAGAAATGTAAATTGGGCAGATCCATCACCATTATCAATCATAGTAATAGTTGTGCCGCCAGTGAAGTATCCGCCATTAACGGGGTCGGAGGCGCCCGAGGTGATGGTGCCATGCCATGTGATATCCCCACCTTCCGGATCTGTAGATGTTGCAGTGATTACAGTACTATGTGGTAACGCATAATTAATGCCGTTGTTTGGGAGCGCATGTCCACTTGCAGACAACGGCGTACCCAGAGTAGTGAATCCGGTGTACGGCGCTGCCAAGGTGATTGCAGAGGGCGGATTTTGTGAAAATGGAGCTCCAAATATTTCAAACCGACCTAGATCGCTACCTGTGTGATGACTTTTACCAGATGCATTTTTTTTATATCCCGAAACTAATACTTTTGCATCATCAGACAAAGCAAGTCTGCCAAAATGACAGTCAGTAAGTTTCTGAACTGGATTAGATGAACGACAATCCATACCCAAAAATCCCGAAGAGTCTGGTATACAAGTATGTGTAGTTACAGAAGGATAAAATCTATTGGTTTTATCCCAAGAATCCAATAGATTTCTTTGATATACATGAACTGCGCCTGTGTCGGGTATTTCTTCTGGATTTATTGCATCTGCCAACTCTACATTTACCCAAGAAGAATCATTTTGACTCATACAAGAAAATCCCCATCTAGCACCACCATTCGCTGCTGAAAATAGATTGCCAAAAGAATAACTACCTAATAAAAATGAATGAGTTGTACTAGTGTCTAACTGAGAATTATTTCCAATATGATTTGAAATGTCAATAGCTTGCGAAGTCGTTACAGTAAAACTATCTCCCGATCTCACTATTCTGTTTCGAATAAAGGTCTGTGTTCCGGCAGCTGGGTTTGCCCAGCTGCTATGATGGGTTGGAATAAGACTATTTCCATCAAAAATTGTGTATTCGTCTGGCATAGCAAAATTATAGACAATTGCATAAACATATTGAGAAGGATATCCGTTGTTGCCCGACCGTATCAAAGATATTGTATGTTCTCTACCATTTGAATCGACATTAAATGCTAGCACAATCGCAACCACATCATCATCACCTCCAATGGATGTGAAGGATACACTTAAATCAAAAGAATGGACTTTTCCATCAGCTGGAGTGACAAATCCGACATATGATGTTGAATTCACAGTACAGTTAATTGCTTCTGTAGCTTCAGTATAATTCCATGTATCTAGTTCAGCAGGATAGGAAGGTTGTGGCCTATCAGGCCTACTACTGGGGGTTCCACCACCATGCGAAAATCTATGCCAACCATAAAAGACTCTTTTTGCAGAATATTCATTGATATATTTAACACCGACATATGCGCCAGGAAAATAAAATCCATTATGTTCGTATGGAGCGCCTACTGCTAAAATTGACCCATCAAAATTCAAATCTACTCTATCGCCAAATCCATCGCCAGACACTCCAATAAAATTTTCAACAATACCATTAGTTTGTAATGCCCAAGTATCACTAGCAGTATCCCCTTGAAACCATTGATTTGATGTTCCAGTTTTTTCATACATATAAACTACACCAGCTGGATATGTGAAATTTGATGTAAATTCATTAGTACTAGAAACGATGCCGCCTTGATTCTTTTTTGTATTCGTATCGCCTGCACCATAGGGTGCGTTGCTTTCTATAACATTGGTTACTGATTGGCCTGGGTCACCGACAGCGATTTTTGTTCCATCTTTTGATATAGAAATGCTGTTAAATCCAAATCTATTATTAGTTGAGTTGACTGCGTTGTCAAAATAAGCAGGGTGATAAATTCCAGAACGAGCCTGCCATGCAGTTCCGCTAACGTCAGTTTTTTCAAAAACCTGAGCAAGTCCGCCATTAATATTCGGAGTACTCACAATTATTCTTCGTGTATCCTCTGTTTCCGTTTCTGTCACAACGACAGATTGAACATCATAATTAACAGCAGTAAAAGGTGTACTATTTGGATGGATGTTCGAATTATTCACGTTATTATTTGCCGATGCGGTGGGTTCATACCCAGAGCTGGGATCGTTGGGGTCTATGTGTGGACTTATTCTAGGTGTTCCAAAGTTTGAAAATGTTACAACATCGCCAACATTATATCCTGTGCCTTGATTTACAGACGTAATAGAAGTAGGGATACCATTTGCATCTATAACAATATCAAATGTCGCTCCTGTACCACTGCCATTTGTCGTTCCAGTTAAGTTAGTGTAAGTGCCAGCTACCTTTGCATCGGTTGCTGTTACATTGAAGATTACATCAGGGGCGCCGCCTCCCCCCAAATCTGCATCTGAAATTGTTATATTTTCGGTCCTGATATATCCTGTGCCTGGCGATGTTATTGCTACAGCAGCGGTGCCAGCGCCTGTACTATAACCGTTTACTCTTCCAGTTGGGCCCACTGTAATATTAAATGTCGCTCCTGTGCCATTGTGATCTGAAGTTCCAGTTACACCAGTATAATAACCCGACACTCTATTGTTGTCATGGTCTCCTGTTCCGACAATGGTTAAAGCTTGTCCTGTTGGAGTTGGTGTTGAAGCAGTAGGATTTAGACCTAAATTTTGAATTATCTCGGAATCACCAGCAATATCAACCGCGGCGCCAAAACTACCAGCTTCAATACCACCAGACATCTTTGTATCCAAAGACCAATTATTATTAGAGTCTTTTTCATATATGTAGACGGCACCCCAATTGTACCAATTGGGATCTGAAGTCGAATTAGTTCCATCTGTTGCCGATTTATCAGCATATTGATTGTGTGTGGTTAATTTTGGTCCTTCTAATCTATATCCCACAACTAAAGTTGTACCTTTTTCTGATAATGCGATAGTCATACCAGCTGCAGGCACAATTACACCACCACTTCCAACACCTCTGGTTCCAGTATGCCATTTTGCCGGGGGTTTATTAAGATCTGTGGTTATATTAAAATCGCGTATAGCCTGTCCACCGTCATCGCCAATCCAAGTCGTGGCAGTTGGGTCATATGCACTTGGACTCAATTTGTGTGCGACACGAGTCCATATCCTAGTTATTGGATCTCTATTAAAAATATCGACATATGGCAATTCTTCGCTTCCATTAGGTTCCCAGATATCAGCACCAATAGTTTCACCAGTACAAGCAACCGCGGCAGTTAATCCATCAGCTGATAATGCCACAGTTCGACCGGCATATCCAAATCTTGTCTGTATACTTGCGCCATAAATACCGCCTGGGTGGAACAGTTCGGCTGGTCCGTTGCCATTCAGATACGACATGCCCATAGCATCATATTGCCCATTAGGAAATTCTTCTGTAATTCCCATAGGTTGATAAATATGCAGTGCTGACGCAAAAGTTGGAAACTGAGTTCCTTCTTGGCCTGGAGTTTTAACCCATGTATCATCAACGGTCTTGTCATAAATTAAAGCTTTGTTCCAATATGCGTCCGAAACAATTAAAGTACTTCCATCTGAACTTAGATCGATTGATTTTCCATGACCAAGATAGTCCGGTCCGAGAGAGTCCCCCTTTTCGAATATCATTGTTCCGTCTTCCCATCCTACTCTACTAAAAATTCTAAATGCAGAAATTGTAGTTGTAAAAAATATTGAATCTAATGAATCATCATAGGCCTTAAAAGTCGCTATAATATCAATTGGAGATGTTGGAGATCCTTCACTGGGCAGTTGAGAGATGACAAGAACATTATCTGTTTGATTAAAATTAACATCAGCGCCATTTTGAATTGTATCTATTACCCATGAAATAGGTTTTTGATCGGGGTCATCTGCAGCTGCTGTGATTGTTACTAATGATCCGGTTGACGATAAAGAATATGCAGAATCTATTCCTGTTATTTCAGTCATCGGATGATTTGTCATAACATTGTCTGTCGCATACCAACCAGATACAGCATGTCTCCATTTATCATTTGGTGTAGAACCGGTATATGTATAACTTCTATTTAAACCTGTCACAAACGCTTCTTGTCCGACCACCATTCCAGTTAAAGCTAATAATTCTGTTGTATTTGCGACTGTCAATGGAAACCCATTATTACCCGCACTCCATTCAGTATTTGCATCGCTCCATGTCAGTACTTGTGTGTCTGTCGGCGGAGTTGTTACTGTATCTACATCCGTAAAATCTGAAAATACTTCCGGCACAATACTAAATTCAAATTTTGATGTTGTGTTATTCCATATCAGAGTTTGTCCCTGTGCCGGGGCAGTATCTATCACATCAGTAAGATCTATTAATTTTTGTGGAAGGGAGACTTCTGGCAACTCAACGCCAGCAGAATCGGTCGATACTTGTTTTAATTTTCCATCATCTGATGCTTTTAATTTAACTGTATTATTACCAGAACCGATCGTCACTTGTGGAAGAACGATACCTGTCGAATTTGCAGAAATTGGCTGTGTACCCAAAAAGATAGTAGTAGCACTGACATTCAAATCCTTCCATCTTTTTGTTGGACTTCCCAAATCATACACTTCATCTTCACTTGGAATCAAGTGTTGCGAATCTGTAAATAAATTTCCAGTAGAATGTGGCAATTCAATTGTTGCATTACTATCAGAATTTGGCGAAATGATAGTAAATGTTCCTAAACCTTCGGAATTTCCTACAATTTTAAGTTTAGACATTTATAATACTCCTACACATATGTATTTATACTGGCAATGTCAGAGTTGTTGTTGCAGTTTTAGTATTTACACCATCTGTTGCAGTGATTGTCAAATTAAAACTACCACCAAGAGTAATATCTGAATTTGGAGTAATTATAAAGGTATTTTCTGGCCCTGTGCCTGTTGGATTAGTAAATCCCGCTGTGGTATTTAACGCAACATAATCGAAATCTGTTGTGATTGGATTTGCAGTACCTACATTATCAAGAGATTCCATTTTGAATGACCTTGGTCTATTTGTATTGCCAAAGAGTCTGCGTACTATTGCAATATCAGAAATTGTTGCAATATCCATTGTAAAATCAGCTGCGCCGCCTCCGCCCAAATCTACATCAGAGATTGTTATTGTGTCGCCTATGACATGCCCTTGATGGTTTGAAACATGACCTGAAGTGTTAGTCGTGGTTACTTGAACGCCTGTACCAAGAGTAACGACTGTCACATCTGTAACATCTCCATTAGCATCGACGATAATGTCAAATGTTCCAACCGTACCAGTACCACTTGATGTTCCAGTTACATCCGAATATGTCCCTTCCGTCCTTAAAGCATCTGCTGCACTAAAATTATTCATTGTGCTGTTAGCGACCGGTGTCCAGTTTCCTGATGAAAATTCACTTATTTCATCAGTTTGTGATTTGCTGATATCAAATGGTGTTGAATGTCTTTTCTCTGTTACTACTCCATTAGTAGAGATTCTATCTGCTACTGCTCCATTTTCTGCATACACAAATCCCGTCCAAGGTTTGAAATCTGAAGTTTCAAATGACCACCAGATTTCATTTCCTACTGGCTCATCGAGTGTTACAGTAATTGCGGTTGAAGTGCCATCATTATTTAAAGTATAATTCGAATCAAGTCCAGTGATATCTCCTAGTGTATTTACTTCATTTTCTGTCCATATTTCAACTCGGCCGGAATTATTATTCGTTTCCAAAGATTTGTGTCCAGAAACTATAATTTTTCCATCTGATGAAACTTTTGGACGACCCATTAAAGATCCTGCCGCTGATTGTTCATATGGTAATATTGTTTCTCTTCTTGTCATCTCCCAAAACCGGCCAAGACTTTGAGATACTTCATAATTAAACACATATACGGCACCTGTTTTATCAACAGATGTTTTATCGGCGGTATCTACAGTATGATCAAGGAAGAACGGGCCACTGATGTTGCCAGAGTTGGTGAATACTTCACCATCGTCGTAGGAATATTTTTCGCCTTCTTCGTTTATAGCACCGACAGTTAGTATATGTCCATTTAAATTTAAATCAACACTATTCCCAAAACCATCTTGCGAACTTCCATTAGGACTAAAAACAGTCTCTTTGTATGTCCAAGTACCCGTATCAGACAACACCGTTCCAGTTGAATTTTTTGTATATATATGAACAGCGCCAGCAGAAAACGGATGCGAAGATAATGTTGAACTATTAGCTAATGAATTTTCTATTGCTGATCCACTATCTCCGACTGCAATTGTTCTTCCATCTCCTGAGATACTAATAGAATTGTCTCCAAAGTGACTACGTTTATGTTGAGCATTTATTCCAGTATTTGTTGTAATTTTAAATGCAAAATCAGCTGCGCCTCCGCCGCCCAAATCTGCATCAAAGATTACTAAATCGTCGCCTGATTTATTTGCTGTTCCTAAAGTAACAGGTATAACAGAAGTAACAGCACCATCAGATGAAACTACAATATTAAAAAGGCCAGCGTATGCAACTCTCCCAGAGGTATCGTTCCCAAATCCCATTGGGGGAGTAACGCCCTGACTCGAATGTGCTTGTACATTTGTATATAGTCCGGCCGTCCTTAAAATATCGGGAGCTCCAAAATTATCAAAATATTTGTGCTGGCCAGAAGCATCCCCAGAATTATCTATGATATTTGTTGGGGGTCTTAAAGTTGCAACTTGAGTCCAAGTTCCCGCAGTAGTTGTACTATCAAATACGGTAACATATCCACCAATTGCAGATGTAGTTAGATTATTGATATCTGCTGTCCCTCTAGGAGCACTTGCAATTGCAACAGTGCCATCATCAGACAAATCTACAGCTGCACCCAAAGTATCGACAATATTTACACCAGTAATTTTCTTTGTCAATCCCCATTCAGAATTTGTCGAATTCCACAAAGGTGTTCCAGTGTTAGTTCCTGTTCCAGTTTTTTCGAAAATATACATTGCACCAAAGTTCACATGGCCATCATCAAGAGCTGCATATTGTGTCACACCAGCACCATCAGTATAAGATATAACTTCGACATCTATAAAATCGCTAACTACTCCCCCCGCTTCTGGAATCTCAGCTTCTCCTATTGCGGATACTGTAGCTATAATATCTGGTTGACCACTGACTTTGATATCAATAATATCTCCTACTTTATATCCAGACCCGCCATCGTGGCGATTGTTACCCAATCCCTCAACAGTTCCAAAGCCACTGCCAGCATATGAATAAACTCTTAGGTTATTTTCTGGTGGATCATTAACAGTTATTGAACCGGATTGGTTGACACTAAAGACAAACTGTGCTTCATTATCACCATCTCCATTTGTTATTCCAACATTTCCAACATATGAACCAGTATTCCTAGTATTAGTGTCTGCATGTGTAACAGCCGTTACTCTTCCGACATTCGCACTTGCTGCAGGTCCAAACACAGGAAAAGTGATGGTGTTATCGTAATGAGTTGTCCTTGGATCTGTATGACTCCATGTTGCGCCCTTTGATCCTTCCATACCATATCCTAGTATACATGTATTTCCATCCGCTGATAATGCAATCTTTGGTAAAGGTCCTAATACTACTGTATCTTTTTTATACTGATCGTTCTCTGATGCCGATGGATCATTTTGTCCTACGGTTCCCGATGGATTGCCAATATATATTCCAGATGTAGCAGATACGCCTGAGAATTGTCCCTGCTCGTCGGTTGGGATTAAATAATCTCCGGCAACATATGTATTAGTAGAATTATCAAAATAAAAAGTTGCAACACTAGTGTGAGCACCATTGCCCTTTAGTGCAATGATATTTTTTCCATTAGATGATAACGCAATTTGATCTCCGATATGTAAAGGATTGCCGGCACCTCTGTCACCAGAAAATCCACCTACATTTAAAAAATCAACCTGCCGGCCGTCAGATCCGGTAATAATAGATGTTGTGTTTGGACTATGAGCAGAAGAATCTATAGGATCAAATAATATTTGATTATTTTTTGTCCATGTAGAAATTCCACCAGTAACGGTTTTATTATAAATGTGGATTGCGCCATTTTCACTAATACCTGTTGTGGGAGCAGAATTATACCATATATCAGCATAAGGCCTTGCATAATATGGGTCAGAAACAATTATAGTATCTCCTCTGGCATCAATGTCAACACTCTGTCCAAAAAATGCTGAAGATACTCCATTCATTGAGTTACTATCTGCCGCACTAAAATCAAGATTTGATATTTCTGAATGCCAGTTTGCATTAACGGCGCTGTGTATGTTATATTTCCAATCTGGTAAAGGAATATCTAGTGTAAATGCACCTATGGCATCGGTTGTATCTAATGAATCATCCGATACACTAAATGTTATGCTAAAAGAACTAGTATCTGACGGATAAATGCCTGGCGTAATAGTAAATTCGTTAGATGTGTCAGTAGGTGTTACAATATCACGTTGTACTACTGTTGTATTATCAGTTTTCGATCCGGTAGTTACTGCCCACGACCATGTAAGAGGCATCTGTTCTGGATCGACTGCAGCAGTTGTCACTACGATTGATTTTCCCAAATCATCTAATACATATGTCGGGTCCACTCCGGTTACATCAACAGGTTTTGCATTTGACATTGATATATCTGCAATTGCATACCATCCAGAAACCGCATGTCTCCAATTTGAGTTCGGACTAGAACCTGTATACATATAGATCCTATTTAATTCAGTTACTAATGCTTTATGGCCAGGAGATAAATTTGTCAAAGCAATCAATTCTGTTGTGGTTGCGACAACCCATGGCATTCCATTTGGTGCTGGAGACCAATTGTTGTTGGTATTGTCCCATGCTAATACTTGTTTGTCTGTTGGTGGTGTTGTTACAGTGTCAACATCTGCAAAATCTGAAAATTCGAGAATAGAATCTTTGGCTGTAAAAACACCACTAGGTTCTATAGTTGCAATATTGAGTGATAGATCTGGCGATCCGCCATTTCCAAGAACAGCATCTGAGATTGATATTACATCTCCAACGAAATTTCCATCTCCATCATTATTAGGAGTTACTGAAGTTATATTTCCCGAAGAATCTATAATAACATCAAATGTACCTGCTGTGCCGCTGGCAGATGAATTGCCTGTGACTCCAGTATATGTGCCGGGCTGTCTACCGTCTGTTGTAGCGACTTGCATAGTGAAATCAGATGCGCCGCCGGCGCCCAAATCTGCATCTGTAATTGTTATTATATCCCCTACCGAATGACCAGAACCTTGTGAAACTATCGAAACATCTGTAATGTTGGTAGAATCACTATATATTCCGCTGGCATTAATTGTAAATGTAATGTCTTGGGTCGCGTCAAATGTGCTGGATTGAAGCGACGACAAAGCAGATGCGGCTGCTCCATTTGGATGATTGGTGGTGCCATAGATTGTAATTGTATCTCCAGCGGCATATCCAGAACCACCATTAGAATAAGTCTGGGCTCTGGGCGGTACGGTCGCTTCCACATTTTTGACGTAAAAAAACATTTGATATTGACCAAAACCATTTGCGCTTTCATCAAAATCTGCGCTTTCATATGCATTTCCAGCACCGTCATATTTCCAAATGCTCATTTCAAAGGCAGCGCCTGTTCCAGATCCGGATGTAGTATAATGTTGTGGTAAAATTGTCCGATTGCTCATCAACAGTCCTGGCGCAGCGCCATTTGTTACCATACCGCCAGTAGATGTTATCGTGAAAGATGTATTATGTGTTCCACTATTTCTGTAATTCGGTGTAGGGACGGTGGCGGTGCCGGCATCGGCATCCATATTATATGGAGCAGCCACTATCGCTCCATTTTGGACTCCATCATCGCCTGACTGATCAAAAACAGTAATGTCGAATGTTCCCACGGTTCCACTACCACTAGAAGTTCCTGTCACTCCCAAATAATTACCAGCTGGTCGAGCATCTGGCAAAGTAGAAATAGTGTCAATAAAGGTATCGACCGTTAGATGGTATCCGACAGATGCAACATTATTATTAATGGTTACAGTTGAAATTGATCCAAAATCATGCTTGGTAAATCCTAAAATTTGATTATTTGTCGGCGGCGTAGTAAGATCGACATCACTTAGGTCATCCAATACTTGTGGGACATTTACGGTAGGAACCGCTACACCTGTTGAACTGGTTCCTGTTTGTTCAAGTTTTCCATCGTCAGAGGCAGCTAGTTTTACCGCCGATGTTCCCGTTCCAATTGTCAATTCCGGCAAAACAATACCCGATGGACTTGCAGAAATAGATATACCACCAATGTTAATAGTACTTCCACTTAAATACAAATCTTTCCATTTTTTTGTCGGACTGCCTAAATTAAACACTTCATCTTGAGTTGGGATCAAATCCTGCGAAGATGTTACAAGTGTTCCAGACGCATCTGGTAAAGTAATTGTATTATTTGAATCAGTATTCGGGGAAATAATGGTAAATGTACCCATTCCGCCGCCGTCACCTTGAATTTTAATCTTTGACATTTATTGTCTCCTAAAATATTAAACCAATGCCCATGTCGAACCACTGGGGATTTCGATTGATGAGTTAGCATCTATTGTTATTGTTCCTGCTGTTACCGCATTATTATTATTTTCTATTACATAATCTTCTGTTATATTCTGAGCATGTTCCCATAAGACTTGGCCAGTGGTATTACCACCGCCGACGAGTCCCCACTCGGCACCATCATATATTTCTGCATTTCCTAATTCGTTATTCCATCTAAAAAATCCAGTAGAAGGAGAAGAATCCCTTTGAGATGTGTCACCGACCGGTATTTGTGCAGAACCATTAATACCAGATTTCAATACTGCCAAATTAGGAATATGAGTATCTATAACTTCCTGTTCTCTATCATCGACGTATGTTTTTAAATTATCGACGTATGTTTTTACCGATCTTTGTGTTGGTACTTTAGTTTGTGTATTTGAGCTCAAGTCATTTTCATCAATGACAAATCCATATGAGTTGACAGAAACCGAATATGACATGACTGCTCCCTGTTGAGCAGCAGTCAAGGGATTAATCCCAATCAACTTCGCCTTTTCAGCTGTAGTATAATTATTCTGAGTTTTTACAAAATTACTACCATCTGATATATTGTCCATATTGCCGGGCAAGGTCGCAAGACTCATACCAGAAATCGAAGTAAATTTATCATCGACATATTGTTTGACAGATCTTTGTGTTGGTACTCTTGTACTTAGATTCGACGACATAGATCCTTCATCTATAACAAATGACATGCTTGCGGTCGTTGTGTCGGACTCCATAACCGCGCCCTGTGATTCGGCATCTAATTGATTTGCCGGATACCACCAACCATCTTGATAAGTTAGTACTTGGCCATTTATTCCAGATGATATAGAAACATTTCCAATGTTATTTAATGTTTTTGTTTCTAACCAACTATCTGCCGTTGTATCAAAATCGGCAGTATTCAATTTTCCAGTTACCGATGTAGTCATAGATGAGACAAAATTTGGATCATCGCCAATCGCAGCAGAAATCTCATTCAATGTATTTAAAGTTTCGGGAGAAGAATCTATTAGATTAGAAATCGCAGTATCTACATAACCAGTAGTAGCATTTCCGCCTCCGTCGAGCTGGTGTCCTGTAAGTTGTATCCAAGAGGTCGCCCCCTCGTTCCACATATACAATCTGCCTGTCGTATCTGTATCAAA
>ENA-ORDA01002841-ORDA01002841.1-marine-metagenome-genome-assembly--contig:-NODE-2841-length-12746-cov-5.747020_pt1 | contig 12746 bp, 10 predicted proteins | sample MGYA00237778_ERZ508506 | MGnify/ENA primary metagenome ERZ508506 (study PRJEB26177, sample SAMN06267891) | marine metagenome | isolation source: Monterey Bay, California, USA | place: Pacific...
CAATACATCCTGCACAAGAAGAGATGCTTGATTCAGGGGATGGTTGGTTAGCATCTATACTCGGTTTGAGTGGGCTACTGATATTGATGAATCTACTATTTTGGTTAATTTGGGTTAACATACTTCTAGGTTTCACAAATCTATTCCCAATGATTCCATTCGATGGAGGTCACCTGTTCAAAGATATAGTTCATGGAACTATGTCCGGGTTACGTAATTTGGGTAAGAAAACTGGCCTGTATAATATTCATCCACTTTGGGTTGAACATGTAACAAGAAAGGCATCTAGCCTGTCTTCATTGCTACTGCTACTTGTGATGTTAATACTCATCGGTGGGCCATATTTGGCACTTCTGTGATACGCATTTGGGAGGATTCGTTTTTGTCTTCTTTGGACATGTCAATATTTTGAATTCTCTTGTCAAGGGATTCCAGAGTTGGGCTTGCGGCCTTTCTACAAACAAGAGACAAGAATTGATGCAATGGCATACCTTGTTCCCAATCGAGGAATTCCTTGCCGTTACGGGTTAGTGGCAGGGGGGGAATTCTCCTAGTCAATATGCTGAGTCTTCCACTTAATTTCCCAACCTCTACGCGGAAAATCCGCCAAGAGTCGCCCCTAACTCCTTTCAATCTGTAAGCATATAGAGGCATCAGATCGCATCTCTTGCCTTCATAGACCATTGATTGGTATTGGTCCCATGTTCTGCCGGAGAGGTACAACTTCGCCTTTTTTGAGGATTTGACTTCAATTGGAAAGCACATGTCCCCTCTTAATGCCAGCAAATCTCCGCTACCTTCCATTCCAGAGCCAGCGGCTCTTACTACCAAAAACGGTCTCTCAACAACCTGCATGGCTTTGGCTTTAGCGACAGGGTCGCAAGATCTAGTCACAGCATCTACCCCTTTTGGAATGCCAGCTAAAACTGCTCTGAGTTCCCTTTCGTATTGACTGCCCACAATACAGAATCATTGTCAAACGCTTTTGATGATATCGTTGTTTACGCGTCATATTGAAGCGTGATTACACCTACGGCCGCATGTGCGCCGCATAGCAGTTAGGACGGAGGATTTCCGACTCTCTTTCCATTTGATGCGCGAATTAAAAAGAAGAGAATGTAATTTTGTAATGCTATCTTCTGGAGATTCATGGGATGGAGTTTTACTAACATCTCCAGAAGAAGTATCCGATGGTGAAATACCGGCGATGGAAGAAAATATCGAGATTGCAGTTGAGAGGGCTATACAAGCATCAAGAGGTTTTGATACAGCAGTTCAATTGGTATTCGGAATAGATCCGGGGCCTAGGCCTGGAATTGCTTGGCTAGCAGATGGCATCGTAGTTGGAAGCGCTCAGTTAGAGGGCGTGGAAATAGTTGCAGACCATGTTGTTGCACTTTCTACTGCGTTTTCTCACATACGTATGAGTGTGAAGGTCGGAGACGGGGCTCCTTTGATTAGAGACCGGATTATCAATCAATTAATCCTTAGAGGAATAGAAACACTAGAGGTTAGCGAACACCGAACTAGTTCAGGATCTCGTTCTAAAGCCCACATAAATGCAGCAACAAGAATTGCATTAGTAAGTGGAAACAAAGTAAGCCAGATTAGAACATTAAGGCCTACTGACGGTGATTTACGAGAAGTCCAAAGGCAATCGCGGATATTTAGTACCGGAGAAATCACTATTCCTACAGATTTAGCGCGCATGGTTGCGTGCGGTGAGATTTCGATGGAAGAAGCGGTTAAGAGAGCCTAACCCTATACTTCTCTCTACCTTTCGAATACAATGTGATTACTCCACTTGAGGACACACATATGGCAATCGCATCTGCCAATTGACTGATTGATCTAGCTGCTAAATGGCGCCCACCTTCTCCTGGTTTGGGGTTAATTCCGGATGGAACTTGCACATATCTCCCAGCATCACTTGCAATTCCTTTAGAATTGAACAGTATAGCCCCATCTAGCCAAGCGAATTCAGCTAAAGTTTCATGATTGTTAGAGTCTGTAATATTCTTCTTAGCATCCGAATGCCCCTTGAATGGGTTCAGGACTAGGGCTGTAGAGTATCTTCGTAATTTTGGCACTGAGCCGATTGCAAATAATGCGCCGACAGCATGGCCCTCTCTCCCTCTTCCGCCAATATGTCTTGCTAGTTCCATTAGCCGTGCAAGAATCTCTATGTCTATGTCGTGCTCTTGGGCCATAATCGCTAGCCTGTTAGATGTAAGACTACTTGCTTCTATCACTATGACTCCATCCATTGGCTCTCCTAATATCGCCAAAATGCGGTCATTAGATTTGAATCTCCCTTCACCTAACCCCTGCAATATAATATCATGTAAACTGTTGAGAACAGACAATCCCTGTGATGACAGTGAATCTTCAAGTAACTCTACTTCTAAATTATCTTCTTTCAGGGAGTCTGACACCTTTGTTGAAGAAGTTAGCGTGACCATCCTAAGATTAGATGGTACAACTTCTCTAATCTTCCTTACTGTTCGAGAATTGTTGGATAGGAGTACCGCAGCAGAGAAGCCAGAACGGTCATTCGCAATAGCCGAAGCCACCAAATTTGGCAGATCGACCACATTCTCACCTCAAACCATTGTGGTGTCTGTACCAGGGAGCTGGTCTTCCGACTCACGGTAGACAGTTCTCATGTTTTTGATGAAATTTCTTTCTTTAACGATGATGGTATACTCTGTAATTCCAGGGTCTTCCTCACCATTTAGTATTCCAAGTAAACATTCTAGAGTTAGGCGTGCCCCTTCTCTGTGAGGGTATGCAAATACTCCCATAGATAGAGGAGGAGCGACTACTACACTAACGTCTTTCATATCTTTTAGAGTAGCGAATAGTTTTTCATAAGCAACAGGAAGTAGTTCTCTTCTTGCTTCATCCTGGTTAGGCCTTCGACAATCAGGACTTACTACATGGATGATGTGCTTGAATCTGCTTTCTAGATTATATGGTTTTGAAACCACATTGTTAGTTACTGGGCATGGAGGAAGGTTGGATTTTCGCTGTTCAACACTCACTTCTCTACAGAACTCGCGCAACTCTTCTCCTGCTGCATTGTGAATTTGTGCATCGATGCCCTCTCTGCCTGATAGGCGATTATTAGCAGGCGTGATTACAGCGTCTGCTTCTTGCAAATGAAGGTCGCCTCCAATTACGCGAAGCATCCCCCAGCGACAAGAACGCGCCATATACAATTCGACCATGTTAGGGCAGGAGGGGCCGACCTTCATATACACATTGACGAAAACGTTTCAAAAACCATTTTTATGGTTGAAATAATCTATCGAAGTGACTTTGAACACCGAACCCTTCCTAGTGATATGTCCACTGCTCAAAAAGCGCTATTTTTAGTTGCGCTTTTTGTGTTAGGTAACGTAAAAATCCCTCCTGTTCAGGAAGGTAGTACAGAACTAGAAAACTCGATTTTCGAGGGTTTCAGTGTATCTGCAGATGTCTGGAACGAATCACCACTACGAACAGTTGCAGTAGAAGGTGGTTTCAATCAGTCAACGGCCATTGATTATAGTGATGTAGTGGTATTAATCAACAATCAATCCGAAGCTAGTAGAACAATCGGATGGGCTTTTGTTACAGCCAGGAACATTAGTTCTGATCGAATATTCATCTTCGACAATTCATCAACACCTACTGGCGAAACCATCAACAGAGAACAATTTGATACATACTTTGTAGAGCCGTTCAGGTTAATGCTTTCAGAGTATAATGGGACGGAAATCAACTATCTAGTCACCACTAAGGGAGTTCCATTGCGAGTGAGTGGTGGCGATAGTAAAGCATCTTTCGACCAAGAAATAGCCTTAGTTGGGGGAAGTTATGATTCTGACATAGGTTCCGATTTCTGGGTCAGTCATGGCTATGGCCCATTGGCGGGCAAGGAAATGAAAGTGTTCACTAGGGACGAATACGGCTTTTTCTTAGTAACGAGATTGACAGGTTATACAGTTGATACTGCGCTTGAATTGATAGAGAAAGCCAACAACTCATACGGATCCAGAGGGACTCACATCCTCGATTTGGCAACTAACAGAAACGAATCAGGATATCAATTCTGGAATGACGATTTGTATGTAGCTAATAGTACACTAAATGGAACTATGAATTTACCAGTATACTTCGACGAAGAAACAGAATTTGTCACCAATATCTCCAATGTAATCGGGTATGCCTCCTGGGGCAGTAATGATGGTAATTGGAATAAAAATTATCTTGCAAACGGGGGCTTTGACACCACTGATGCTTCTTGGAGTAGCGGTTCAAGGTATTGGAATGCAACCTCCCCTTCTGTTTCAAGTGGTGACCAATTTAGTTGGGGTTATCAAACTCAAACTAAGCAAGGAGGTAATGGTGCTTTAGAAGCTCAGGTATTATCTGAATGCAATCAAGAGTCTGGTAATTTAGTACAGGGCATACACGCTGAATATTTCGATAATGAAGGTATTAGTTTCAGCTCAGCATCAATGCCTGACCTTATCGACAGAGAGCCAGACCACATCCGCGTGGAAAGTAGCCTTGCCTATTCATCGTCAGGTAGCGCATATCCCGGGCTCGACGACCGCTTCAAGAATAATTGGGGTGCTAGATTCAGCGGGCTAATCGACATCCCAGATACTGGGAATTGGACTTTCTATCTGAACTCTGATGATGGTAGTGAATTATGGATTGACGGTGAAAGTGCAATCCAAAACTATGGTATGCACGGGATGAGGGAGTATTCGGCAACACTCAATTTAACATCAGGGCACCACGATTTTAGAATCGAGTTTTTCCAAGGAGGCGGCCCACACGGACTGCGATTTTCATGGGAAAGCGATAATGTAAGCAAAGCCACAATTCCTTCTTCTGCATTTTATGTCGCCAGCGATTATATTCCTCAACAAGATAACCTAGTCCACCACTGGAACTTCGAAGAAGGCGCAGGGAACCAGACTAATGACTCGGTCACTAATGGTTCAAACTTCACTTTGAATGGAATGGACTCAACGAATTGGAGAAGTTGTGTAGACGGGTATTGCTTGTGGTATGATGGCGTTAATGACTATGTTGATGTCAACGTTGATGATTGGCTTGGCAACTTTACAGTCAGCCAATGGGTATGGGCTAATATCTCCACTCAGACTAATTATGCTTCTACATTCGCAATTGACAATAATGGGGGTTCGAATCAATCATTTCAACACATGATCTCGGGCGGTAAATGGAAACTTCACAATAACCAAACATCGGCCTTCGGGGATGTAGTTTCACAAAAATGGACTCACTTAGTCACCGTATTTGACTCAGGAGTTTCCAGACAGTACATGGACGGAGTATTGGTTAATACCAATTCATATCCAAATGGGTCAGTGAATAATTTCGACATTTACAAATTGGGTGTCAATAGAGCAGGAAACTCATATTTCGAAGGCATGATAGATAATCTTATGATTTGGGACACAGCATTGAGTAATGGATCTGTAACAACCTTAAATCGTGATATAATCAACAACTGTTCAGCATACTCAGGTAATGGCCAAGGCGTTGCTTATCTCGAGACTACACATCAGATACCAGAGAATTTTACAGACCACGTATGGGTTTTGTACGCATATGGAAAAAGGTCGGGTGATGTATTTGGAGAATACAATCTACAAGTTACATCTTATGATTCGAATGGAAATGAATTGACGAGTAATGATTCTTCAAATCAGGCTTTCAATCCTGATTGGAATTCACGCTCATTACGATTCAGACCAGGCTCTAACGCAACATCGCTCACGATTAGAGTTTCACTAGACATTGTTCCAACTTCAACAGATGGGTCACTATATGTCGATTCAACAGTCCTTAGGGTAATCAGACCTCACATGGAATGGGTGAATGGTTCAATCGTTGAGACAGCAGTAAGTACAGGTGCTCGCTCATTCAATTCGGGCACCTCCTACGGACAATCTTTAGTCGCAGATATTCTTGAAGATGGGGCTAGTGGAGTAAAGGGGTACGTGTACGAACCTTACTTGACTGCAGTTTCCTCTCCCAGCGTCCTTCTATCCTCATATTCTAGGGGCTTCAATTTGGCGGAATCTTATGCAGCAGCTAATACTATGGCAAGTTGGATGGGTGTTGTAGTGGGCGACCCGAAGATGAGCCCATACGCAGATATTGTTAGTGATATAGAGATAATAGACGCCCGAATCGTCCAAAACGTATCAATCAATCAGGATTTCGAACTTGAAATCGCTTTACAAAACATCGGTCCTGGCGATTCGCTTGGAGAGATTATTGTAATCGACAAATTGGGTAGTAACATTTTGGCGAATCAATCCATAACGGTTCCAAACGGGGGGCTGAATGGTAGTAGGTTGATATTGAAACTACAATTGAATACTTCAAGAGATGGCTGGAATAACCTTGTAATTCGCTGGCAGGGGACTTCTCCAATACACCCTGAGAGAAATCTCGACAACAATGTATTAGATCTATTAGTTTGGGCGAACTCTGCACCTATTATTGAGGACATATATTGTGACTCTAGCCAATATAGTCGGGGCGATAGATTCGTTTGCAGTGTTGAATCAACAGACGATAGCGGGGTAGATTCTGTTACCATTGCTTGGAGAGTGAGTTATGGAAATAATAGTACAGAATGGGTTTGGGAAAATACTGGTAGCCAAGATGGTTTCAGATGGTGGGCAACAATCGATTTACCAGCAGATATCCAACTAGGTTCTCTTGATTTAGTAGTAATCGCTACCGATGAATCTAATATCTCAACAAATTCTTCTTCAATGGCAATCGCTGAGATTAGAGATGCACCTGCGTTTTGGTTTGGAATTCACTTATCAGGGGTAGATGACGCAGATTGGGGCGGTGCTTCTGTGCTAACGTCGAACCCGATTATGGGCGTCAATCGAGGCTATGTTTCGACATTGAAAGCATGTGTTCTCGACCCCGACCATGACCTTGAAGCCAATATTCCAATGTTCCTGCCTAGTCGCGGAAATGTCGACGGAATGTCGCATGTACAAGGTAGCAGTGCTGAACATCACTGTTACATTTCTTCGTTTACAATTCCTACCTTGACCAGCCTAGATCCATTTACTCTTGAACTAAGAGACTCAAATGGTGAATTCCTTACTAGAAGAACCATACAGGTTGCAGATCAAAAGCCAACAATTCACATGTCGGTGATAGACGAACAGTCGAACCAAGTAACAAATGTACAGGGCAGCGGCGAAGAGATGCTCAGAGTAGAAGTTCAAGATTACGATGATACTGTTGATACTGTGATTGGTGATATCTCGATCAGGTGGCCTGGCCAATTAGCCTACAATTTCCCAATCGATTTCGAAAACGGCGTATCACTAGTTCCCTTGTCTACGGACCAGAGTATAGAGAGTGGTGATTTGGTTGTAGATGTGTCAATTACTGGTGCTAATGGTGCTACGAACAACTCATCATTTTCCACTCCTATTCTACTAAGTCCGCCAGAGATTCTAGCAATTGATATCTGCCAGAATGGAATCGAAATCGACGAATTGATGTTTGGCCAATCTGCAGATGCAGTAGTTAGAATTCATTCTTCAAGGCCCGTAAGTATGGTTACTGCTAACTTAGAACAATTAGGCTGGATTGTATCTGCTCCATCTCAAGGGGTTTTCGACTGTGGCGGTGAACTAGCTGAGCAAAATGCAGAGTACCACTTTAGAATTCAACTCGATTCTTCATTCATAGCGGGTGAGGGAAGTCTTAGTGCTAGAGTCGTTGACATAGACGAGATATCTTCAATCTCATACCAAAACTTTGAGTTCATGCATTCACCTCCTGAAATACTAGTAGTCCACGAACAAAATATTTCTCACGGCTCAGTATTCGAGGTTCTTGTGGAAATGAGTGACGCTGATGGAATTGACGCATCATGTGGAATCAATTACTTGCAAGATGGACTTGTGATAAACGGTCGTCAGAATAGCCAGGTGTCAGATTTAGATGGAACTGGACTTTGGTCTAGTTCGTGGCTGTTACCATCAGGACTCTCTGGCAACCTAACGGTCGCAATCTCATGTGTGGACAATAGTGACAATTTCGCAAACTATTCTTCACAGGTCACCGTTGGTAATGCAACAGAATGCATCACTGATTGTTTAGAAGTTAAACAAGATTCAGACGAGGCTGCTGAATCTTACGCAATAGAGATTTTTGCATTATTTACTCTATTACTACTCGTGGTAATCGTTACCCTACGCGTGCGCGCACGCGAGGGAGATGAAAAGAGCGATACTTGGGGCGTAGAAGAATCACCTCCTGAAAGCGACACTCGAATACCGGAAGGTTGGACATTAGAGGAGTTTCTTAACTGGCTAGATGGCCCTATGCCTGATGAATGGGAAGAAGACCAATGGAGTCTGTATAGGGAAAGTCTCGAAGATCTTCGTCTAACATAGGATTCATCATGTTTGATTGACTGGGATGTTCATGGCAGTCGGATATGTTCTGGTTAATGTCTCACCGGGCAAAGAGTATGAAGCGTTTCAGGTCATCAAAGATATTGAGAATGTTTCAGACTCAACACTTCTTTTCGGTGATTATGATATTATAGTGAAACTAGAAGCTGAGAGTCTAGGAGTCATCGCTCAAACAGTCGTTGATATTATTCGTCAAGTCCCTGGAGTTATAGATTCAAAAACTTTGGCTGGCGCTGAATTTTGAACCGATTGGGAAAGGCCTCACTGCTCTAATATGCCCTCTGAAAAGGGCTACTGCGGGCAATATGTGGCGCAGTATAGCGGTTTGACGGGGGAAATATTATAACCTTGGTGTGCCCGTAGGTGCAGCGAGGTAAAACCTATGAGTGATGGAAAGAAGTACTTCGTCTTGATGAAGGGCGGAGAAGACACCAGCCAAGTATTTGCAAGCAAGCAACCAAGAGGAGCAGCCCTTAAAGCTGCAACACGCGGACACACCGACATACGCCTACGCGAACGTGGAACAAAGAGAGTTCACGTTTTCACCGGCAGTATCTCCCAAGTGGACAAGCCTGCAAACGGCCCAGCGTGGCTTCCTGATAAAATCAAGAAGGCTAACGTAAAGAAGCAAGGAATCGAACACCTTTGAACTAAGGATTAAGATTGATTGCTAACACCCTTTGGGACATTGCCCTTCACAGAACTTCGGCTCTGTGGAGGGCTTTTTTTTATTTTCAAAACGGCATTTACCTCTAGGTAAATTACATTCCTTTTTTTATCAAGTTGATTTCGAAGGCTTGTGAAAACCAAGTTCACACTCCGAGATCTGTTTGCTGTAGTCCTCGGTCTAGCATTCATAAATGTAGGAGTGGATCACTTTGTTCATCCCGAATGGTATGAACCAATAGTTCCCAAAATACTGCCTTCTGCAACTTTCTGGGTTCTCCTGAGTGGTTTCTTTGAAGCCCTCCTTGGTCTGCTTTTAATCATACCAAGGACTCGTTCTCTAGCATCAGTTGGTATCGCATGGATGTTGGTTGTTCTTTATTGGGCCAACTTCAACATGTGGTACAACGATATTCCACTGAATGGGACGACATATGATGATATCTGGCACGTAGTTAGGTTCGTGATACAGATTATTTTGATACTGGCCATCGCCTGGGTAGGGGAGATAACACCATTCAAAGGCAAAGAATCTAAAATAGATACGATGGATGTTTTCAAAGGTAGAATCACATCTAGTGGATTTGAAAGTGGAGACAGAATTGTTGTAGGTGCGTGGAAAGAATCACCATTTGGGGAATTCACAGACATCATGTGGGCAAAAAAAGATGGAAGCAGAATTCTGATCGCCCCAACCAAAGAAGTAGCAGATTATGTGGACGCAATGTATTCATTTGATGAAATCAAAATTCAAAATGTTGGAGTTGTCCAACAAGGCCGTTCCCTATCAGTCTCTTGCGATTCTATGGAGCTGGACTTCGAATGGAACAGAGGTTGGCCTATCCCATTCAAACGTTCACTATTTTTCATTGCAACAGTTGAACTTCTATTTGCGAAGATATTCTTTGGTACACAAACTCATGGTGTGACTAAAAACCAGCGCAAAGAGTGGTATGCAATTGACAGAGTCTCAAAATTAACCAAAGCAAGTGCAACGATTGACGGAACCAATGCTGGCGAACTTAGGCCTTTGAGTGAGCCGTGTAAATTTGGTTTTAGTGAAGCGCCAAAGAAACCGTCTTCGTGTGAAGTCAGAACTCACATCCTGTAATCTGGCTAGGAACCCTAAGGTTCCTTAACCAACAAATTCAAGTCAACTATTCTTCAGATTCAGTTGCCTTATTTTGCCCATCTTCAAATAATTCGATTGCTTGTTCGATAAATCGCCAGTGGCAAATAATACCGATGATGATAGCGAAATGGAATATCTCATGTGTTTCAATCACGCCAATGATGATAGTTAGTGATTCGATGTAATCTAGAATCGCTCCTACGCTGTATGCGATACCACCATACCCCAAAAAACGGACGAATTCTAGACCGTATTCTCTGTAAACCAAGATGCCAGAATAGAAGCCAACCCAGCCCATGCAGAGATAGAATAAGAGAGCCAACCATTGAGGGAAATCGTCGAAAAATATTGACATGAATATTACACCATTGATCGCTATCAACCAGATAATAATCAGAACATTCCAACGTTTCAAACCCTGGAATAGAAGTAGGTGGACTGGAGTGAATGTTCCTGCAATCATCAACCAAATTGCCGCATAGTCGAGATGCTGCAGTACGTATCTTCCTGAACTATTATGTTCAAGCAGATGATATACTCCGCTCATAGAGAGCATGAAGACTGTACATGAAACAAAAATAATGAGGCCACACCTTTGGAGGTTAGGTCCATTGAATTGGGTACATAGCCGTATTCCAAAGACGATTGCAAACGCTGCAGCAATGAGATGTGTCATGCTGCTTACAGGGTCGGCGAATCCAAGGAACGAGTATCGGAAATACTCAACAGGATCCATGTGCTCTCTAAGGCGTCTGTGTTAAAATCATTAATCCCTACAACCCTCAAAACTCTATCAAACGGCATCATTTGATTTGGTAACGATGTATACAAGAAACCGACATCTCATGAATACAACTCAAATACATGCAGTCGAAGCGCCCAACATGCGTTTGGAATGGCCCGTCTATGTGTTTACTGCTTGCGTTTTCCTCGCGTTTGCTCTAAGTGTTCAGTTCCTCTCCCTTGGCACCTTTGCTGTCGTTGCCCTATTCGTGCTCCTGACCGTGGCCTATGCATGGGTTGCCTGGGTGATGATCAAGCAAAAGGCCGTCCTCGAACTTCACGCCTACATCATCTGCAATACGTGTGGTGAACTGACACCCTCACAAGGCAAGCATTGCATGAATTGCGGTGCCGGCTTGTAGCCAAAAGTAAATCAATGCAAAAATAATTTACGCGGTTAAATTAATCAGATTTATTGTATATCCTCATGTCGAAGCGATTGAGTCCTTTTTTGGAATCACGAAAATCTAATTCAAATATTAATTAAATTCGGAATTTTGCCGGGCTAAGAGTTATACTCTAATGTGTTTCAGATTTTGATATGGACGGTTTCGATGAGTTCGAAGAACTCGAAAAGGAATTTTCAAATGTGCTAACTAATCCATCGAAAAGAGCCTTATCTGGTAATTCTAAAATAAATAAAAAGACAAAGTCACGCCAAAAAAAGTCAATACATGGTAGCGAAGCACAAAACCTCTTTGAACTCTTATCAGAGAATGAAAATATTCAAGGTGTAGAATTATTGAACAAAAGAGTAACTTCTGAAGGTGGACGTGATTGGTCTAAAATAGCCCCCGCTACATTATTTGGTGTAGTATTTTTAGGAGGAATAATTTCCCTTCTTTTTCTCCTCTATTCATCAATGGGATACGATAACTCGGTCGATATTGGATTGTCCATAGGTGCAAGTTTGTTTGCAATTCCATTCCTTTTATTTGGCGTTGCGTCATTGGGTATTGGTATTGAAGGTTTTATTAATCCGGATACACATGAACAGATGTTAATTAGTACTTGGTTAGAACGCAGTAAGGGGTTAATCATTGCAATAAATGATGTTTATGACGTTAAAGAAGATTTTTTCCACGAATCTAAATTAATGTTCTCTGTATATTATACCAGTTCGGATACTATACGTATTTATTCCGAGCGTCCATATTCTGATTTTGATTCAGGAGTTAATCGGCCAGGTGGGCGTAGTGTATGTATTTGCAAAGATGGAGATATGTCTTCTTCAGTCGCTGTGTTGGCAAAATACAGTTTCGCTCACAAAGGTCCAGCAAAGCAGTTGGCAATAGATTACTCGAAAGAGTTAGGGATTCCATTTCTAGGCGAAGTTAAGACCAAATGATTACTATTGTTTTTCTCTCCTATTCATCAACAGATCGATTTGATTGAGCTGCAAGAGTCACCCGATTACTCCTTTGTATACTCATTAGTAAGATGCTAATCAGACGGTACCCATCCAAACACCATCGTTCGTATGGGTTTCTTATGGGTCACTGTCGTTTTTTTCTTTCAATTGTCTCTGAAGAGTAATTTTTCTCTTTCGAGAACTGAACTCGAATACGGACCAAATTATCAACAGTATTCCAATTATGTTGATGAAAGAGATAATTGTTGCAGCTATGCACCCATAGTTTCTGCAGTTGGATTCAGGTCTCGGTATGAGCATGAAT
>ENA-ORDA01002851-ORDA01002851.1-marine-metagenome-genome-assembly--contig:-NODE-2851-length-12709-cov-7.270345_pt1 | contig 12709 bp, 12 predicted proteins | sample MGYA00237778_ERZ508506 | MGnify/ENA primary metagenome ERZ508506 (study PRJEB26177, sample SAMN06267891) | marine metagenome | isolation source: Monterey Bay, California, USA | place: Pacific...
CTTTTTGGACAATTTTAGGTTGTACTATCATAACTCTTCAATTCGTTTTGCCTTATCATCTATAATTAGATCATAAGAGGGTTTTGTAGGTAATGTAATATCTTCTTTATAACCTACCACGAGATCATCAAAAACACACCCCCATTTGTTTAATTGTTTTAAAGTTAATTCAGTATAATCAATTTTACTTGCTCCTCCTCGGGCTGTGTAATAGGTTATATGCCATCCGTTTTTCTTAAGTTTATTAATTTTACTAATATTAGTAGCATTAGGTATAGCTAACTCATATATTCTTTTATTTGTATAAAAACATATTGTTTCATCTATATCAACAAAGGCTTTTAATTGACCTTCAGAATATAATTTACTTTCTCTCATTTGTTAAAATATTTGTTGTTGAATATTGAGTAATTCTTTCAAAAAAACAAACTTCACGTGCAAATTGTTTTCCTACAATATCCCCACCCCTCCAATCACTTCCTACTAATAAGATGTCAGGAGAATATAATGAAATTAAACTTTCTAATTCTTTTCGGGAGTTAAATGAAATTACTTTATCAATATATTTTATTGATTGTAAAGCAAACATTCTATCTTGAAGATTATTATAAGGCCTGTCTGTACCCTTATCTTGTGATACTTTAAAATCAGTATCTATCCCTACAACTAACTCATTACCTAATGATTTAGCGTATTTAAATAATTCAAAATGACCTCTATGAAGGACGTCAAAACATCCATTTACCCATATTTTCATAACCTATTTTTAATATTATAACTCTATAATTTTATAAATTTTTGTATTTAATTGGTTTAAATCATTGTGTTGGGTAAGTAAAACACAATTTCTGTAATGTTGCCAATCAACTTTGTAGTTAGTATCAACAACACCACCATTCAACTTCTTAATCAATTCGTTAAGTGCATTAATGGTGTATAAGGTATTTGATTCTTTTTTTCTATGAACCAATATTGTGTTTTCTGGGATGGTTTGGACATTCCCTTGATCTACATTGTATGTAACAACATATTCATCTTTTCCTACAATTTCTAAAACAAACATTTTGTTATATATAATTGTATATTTTGATTGTATATCTTCGATAAGTGCGTCTAAACCCTCTAGGTCTGTAAACGTACAAAATAATTTATTATTCAAATCGCCTGCGTTTTGGATATCTTTTACAACATCGTAATTCGCATTATACATATTAATATTATTCTGTAAAATTGTAGTCATAACCTTCTATTTCTTTAATGTTTAATTTATATTTTTTAAATACCTCCCTAATCTCATCTAATATGTCTTCCTCACTGTCATCTAAATCAAACAAAAATGAATCATATGTGTAAAGTACTAGCTTTGTCTTGCATTTCCGTAATATTACACACATATCCCATAATATACGAACGTTCATTGACGTCTCCAAATTTTGTAGCAAATAATTAAATAATTTTTGTGGGTTCATGTTTTGTAAATTTTCCTTTTCATATCTATATCCAGAAATCTTACATTCCACGAACCCGTCGCTTTCAAATTTACGCCACGTTTCTCCTACGTATTTTTCAATCCCTTGAAAGAATTCCAAGTGTCTATAATTCTCGAAAACACCTCCATAGAGCTGTTTGAAGGTAAGTTCTTTCGATTTTTTATAATCCACCTTATATAAGGTAGCAAAATGAGCGTGGATATCAATATCGGCAAAATTATAACTAATGAGGCGAGAAGCCAAACTAGGATGATAAGCAGAAATATCAATTTCCACAAACCTATTATTACGTGGTATAAAACTTTTCCTACATCCATTTTCTTTATTAAGTGCTGCATAATTTACATTTTTAAATTTATTTGATGGTCTTGTTGTTGTTGTTTTTAAGTTGAACTGTGTGTAGACGTATTCACCATCAACGGGATGGAAGTATTCACTGAAGGTTTCATTGTGTATTCGTACTCCATTTCTCTCGATAGCGTTGAATACCATTGAGGTTTTACTGTTAAAGAATTCATCATATTTTGTTTTTTCTTTGTTAATATTCGCTTTTAGATCTCCAAAAATTATCTCGCATAATTCATAGTGTTTAACAATAGGTATAATTAGGTTTAACTCATGGTTATCCTTGTGTTTACTATAGTATAAATCGTGTGTTGGTGTTGTAGGACGTATATATGTATGAGGAGGTGGTGTTATGTCATAAAGAGTTTTGTTTGGAAAATAATGTAATGTTTCCTTTTTATCACGACAATACAACACTTCAAACTTATCTATCAATTCGTTTACACGCGTATTTAAAGCATTTAAAGATTCACTATGCGTAACGCATACCATAAAGCCTTTGCTCGCTTCAATTGGTCTAATATACACTAAACTTACGTGATTTAGTACGGGGTGTATCGTATCATTATAAGGTATTACCTCAATGAACGCTTTTTTATAACCACTATTTATCAAAACATTTAACTGTTCCTCGTTTTCTACAAGCCAGTACATATAACCTTATTTTACCCTAATATACGAACGCTTTTAGTAGCCTCCAAACGTATTTGTAATTGTTTTAGTAGGTTCATTATATGAACCTGATTGTATAGTTGGGGTTAAAGGGTTTAATATAGAACCAGTTGGTGTAAACTCCAAATAATCATGAGCTTCCATAGTATGTTGTCTTCCTACCATTGGTCCCTTAGTGGGGTGGATGTGATAGTAACCTACATAAGGTTTCCCGGTTTTTTTGCTTTTTATTTCTTTTCCATCACTATAAATGTTTTCGTTACTACCATATTGAAAATATTTATCATATCTATCTTGAAAATACTTTGAAAAATAAGGCAAATTATTATTTTTTTCATTTATTTTAACTAAATTAAAATTAGTTTTATTAACCTTTTCTCTATTTCCTTTTAACAACCACATAATTTCTGTGGAAGTAAATAAATCAGTTTGAACGGATGGGTCTTTAGTCTGGAATTGATTATATTGAGTTTGATCTATTTCCGTTGTTTCATATGAAGAAAACTTATAGGCAAAATACCTTTTAAATTCCCCTAATTGGTAATCCTCTTCTGTAGGTAAAGGTATAATTTGTTTAGGGGGAGACGGGGCATAATTTTCAGGATAAGGTAATACTGAATATATACCTTTAATAAGGTAATAATTATTATTACGAGTAATAGGTTGTTCAAACATAGAACTAGTAGAATTCGATCTTTTATTTACTGGGAACAACTCATTAGTAGGTTTATCATTTGGGTTTTTATTAGAAAAATATCTTCCATCAGATGTTTGGTAATAGTACCCCGTATAGTTAGTAGGGGAGCCTTCTAATGTAAGTTCTCCTCCATTAGTATACGATCCGGTAACAATTTGAGATGATGGGTAGTACATATTTTTAAGTTGTTGTTGTTTCTAATTTAGGTATTCCACTTTTTGGGTAATTTTTTGTTCCATTGGAAGATTCATAATAATTGGTTAAAGTATTAAATGAAGCTACATTATCATCTTTCCATCCCTTACTTTGCCATAATTTTTCTTCTTCAATTGCTTTAGCTACCATTATTAAAGCCTGTGAATGGTCATTACATCTTAATGCTGTAAATACTAATTCTCCCTCACCTTGAGATGTATCAACTGCACCGTTAGTAGACCAGGTAACATCTGGTTGTGTGTTTCCAGATTCCACTGTTACTGATTTTTTGGTAATTTGGTAGTATGATTTTTTAACTGTATCACCTACATTTCCTCCTATTAAAGTTATTGTAGTATCAGAAATTTCAGTTACTATATCCCCATGACTCATATCTTGATATGGGTTTGTAGAATAAGTTAAGTTATTTGTTCCTCTATTCTTAATAATAATATCACCTATTTGAATACTTTTATAAGAAGTAGTAAGGGAGGAATCTCTATTACTTGCGTAGTAAACAGTATCTTCATTTCCACGAACTCTTCCAATTCTTCTTTGGTTTCTTTTTTCTGAGGTATAACTAGTTCCTCCAGCTCTTGGGTCAAAAACGGTCCAACCTTCATTACCATCTCTAATTGCTTGGGCATATGCTGTATGTGAGGCTCTTGGTGGAAATTTAACACCGGTTGAGGTTGCTAAATATGAAATAAAAACAGCACTCCAAGGGGTGGATTTAACAAAAGAATCAAAATTATATTCTTCACCTACTCCTAAAAATGCAAATAAACTATTATCTATTAAATTTACCTCGGTTGGGGTTGATTTAGGGAAGATAATAGTTGATATTGATGTTTCCCATTTATTATTAGAAATTTTATGATCTACTGTCTGTACTACAGATTCTAGCGTACCATCATCAGTATTTGTGTTATATTGGCTAGGTAAAAAAGAAGCTACTATAGGAAATTTTTGGTATATTTTTATGCCCGATAAACCTATAAGTGTTAATGTTAAGTTAAGGGGAATAAAACCCTCTCTTTGAGATGCAGAGTTTGTTATCTTATATATTTTTTCATCTCTAGTTTGGATATATTTTTTAAAAGATTGTTTTAATTGAGAATAATTATTTTTATCTTCTATATTTAAATAACTAGCATCAACCCCTGAGAAGGTTCCTACATCTTTTATTTTACCTCCAAGGTTTTTGGCTAATAAAGATTGGTAGTTAGTTGTTTTTGGTTCTTTTAACCAAGCATCTTTAGATTGTAGTGTTGGATTTTGGTTAATAAATGTAGTATACTCTGATTTAAATTGTTCAAATGTTAATTCTTTAAATGAAAATAAGTCAATCTTTCCTGATCGAGTATCTTCACCCCACCAATCAAAATGGCTCTTTGTATTGTCTCCATTAAATAACTTTTCAAGTTTTTCTTCAGTTTCTTTTTTTTCTGCTTTTTCTAGAGCAGCGGTATCAATCACATTAGAGGCAGGGATAATTTGTTTAGAAAACCTATCTACTAACCCGGCATTCCAAGTAGAAAAGGCAGTTCCATCTGTCAGAGCTGTAGATGAATTACCTGCTGTAGCTCCAATAGCAAGGGAGGTAGCTAATTTTGAGTCTATTTTACTTTCAAATGAAAAACTTGTTATAAAATTTGATCTATTATCCTCAAACCCATATAATATAAAAGGATAGGTTTTTTGAGGATTTATAGTGGGGATTAATTTTTTAAGAATAGAGTCTAATCCTTTAGGTTGGACTTGATCAATAAATACTATTTCATTACCATTTTTTATAATAGGTTGGATTTTATTAACATCTCCTAAACTAGAATTTACACCATCGCATATACTAACCAAAAAAGTATAAAGAGACAAATTCCCATCAGAATCTATATTTTTTTTAAGGCACGTCTTTATAAATTTGAAATTAAGATAACAATTCATTAATTGACCATAATACAAATCAGCATTATTTTCTGTAGATAATACAAAATATTTTTTAATTGAACTATTACTTATAGTAGATAATGGGTTTATTCCTGGGATGTAAGCATCAGGTTTAATAAAAACTTTTTCTAAATCAAATGAAATTTGGTTTGGTTGAGCACTCACTATATTAAGATTTTCAGATAAATCAAAATCAACCATAGGATATGTTGTTTTACCTACAACTAAAGGGATACAATGTTCTACTAATTTAGATAAAAGTTCTTTAAAGGTACAATAATATCTATTATCTTCCTTCCACCCATTTCTTTTATCGTATGCATATTTACCATCATTGTAGTTCATAGAAGTTAAGTTTATATACTTACCCTTACCAGTAACAGCATTTTGCCCATAAGTTGCAATATAGGCATCCATCCACTTATCTAATATTGTATAATTACCAACAACCTTTAATACTTCTTTTTCACCCGTATTTGTTGCTACTGAGGCTGCGGGTACATTAACTGTTAAGGATTCAACTACATCACCTAAAGTATATAACTCTAAATCAATATCATAAGTACCATCCGCTGCAAATGACCAACTATAATTAGTAACTCTTCCAAAAAAACCATCTACATTTCCTTGATATACTTTTCTTTGGGTTTGAATTTCTTCTAATACTTCCCTTTGATCTCTATCTCCTTCATTAAAAAATGATTTTTCTGTTATTGTAGAGCCTACTGTTTGTCTTTTTCCTTCATTATCTCTATAATTGACATGGCCCCATTCTAATAACATAGTATACCCTAATCTTAGATAAAGTAGTTCTAGTAAATTAAATTGGAAACTATTATAGGCCTTAATTTTTATATTAGCACTCCTTATAGAACCTCTATTTACACATTTTATATCAGCAGAAATTAATCCAGGCATAGGTTGTTTTCCAAACTTATTACCTCCTAAACCGTAAACGGATGATGGGTTCCAGACATCTAAAGAAGGAGATATTCCTGCTCTTGGTTTTAATTTTGTACCAGATAAAGATGATAAACCATTAAACAAAACAGCACTTTTAGCTAAAGTGTTTGATTGTTGAAATTTAGTAATTTCCTTATTAGAAAAACCTAAAGTAAGTAGTTTATTAAAGGCAGCAGCTTCTTGGTTAGCATTGTTTTTTAAAATCTGTTCATTAATATCATCTAATTTTTCTTTATTAGAAGCAATAGCGGTGTTGTCTGGGGTATAATTTCCTCGGCCTTGATATGATCTTTCATCTTCAAATTCTTCACTATTTGAGAATTCATCTTTAGTAACAATTGATGCTTTTTGGAAGATATTAATCCCTGAAGCTAGTTTTAAAAATGAACTATTATTGTTCATTAAAAGAAGTTCGTCAGGTGTTATTGGTTTTGATGCCCCACCTTTATATCCTTTTCCATAAAGTATTTGTCTTGAATTAATTTGATTAAAAACATATGGATCAATGTTTTCTCCTATTAAATTTCCTGTCATAACTATCTTGCATTTAGTAACTCTTGTTCATTTATTACCTGGGAAATATTAGTTGGTATTCTTAACTGGATTCCTATAGGGGGGAAATAAGAGTTTTGATTTAAATTTGGGTTTGAACAAGCTATAATCCACCATAAATTTGAATTTCCATAATATTCTTGGGCTAATTGGTCAAACCTATCATCTTCTTGAGTAATAACATAAATATCATCTAAACTTAAGGGAACAACAGGATACTTTGTTGACCCATAAAAAGGACGTTTTATATCATTTGTAAATCGGTTTGTGGAATTATATCTACTCATTATGTGGTTGGATTAGTATTTGTTCCTAGTGCTTTTTCTGTATCATTAGGAGTTGTATCTACTTTATCTTGATTTTTTTTAGGGGCAGGTCTTGTAAAATTATTAGATGCATAATTATTATTAGCTGCATTTTTTAATGCTATAAATCTTTCTTTACCAAATTTAGAGATATAATTACCACCACCACCTTCAATTGTTTCACCAAAATAATCATTCTGTTGTATTCTAGGTACAAAATTATGGATAGGTTTAAAAGTAAATCCTGTAACATTTACATACATTGCTAATTCTTTTGTTTTTTTCCCACCATCTTTACCTCCGGATGTGCTAGGTAGATCTACTTCATATGGAGACTCTTTCATAGGAGAAATATTTATACCTGTAATTATACCAGGTTGTTCATAGCAATAACCACCCATAGTTAAATAAGCAATATTTCCTTGCATGTAACCTTGATTACTATAATCAGGTGCTAAACTTGAAGCTAAGAAATTTAATTTTTGATACATCGGGATTAATTCATCAATGGACATAGCGGCAACAGTCCAAGCCATACTTATAGTTCGATCAAAACCTCCATATCTATAAAATTTTTCCCCTCTACCCATAAGTCTTTCACTTGACCAATCAGCATTATAAGAATCTGAGAATGAGTCTATAAATGATCTAAAATGGATATAAGTTTTATTATTTTGAGTATTATTATTATCTAGTATACCAATCCTAAATTTAACTAGGTCATTAATAACACTAGTCTGGTTAATCATTTGGGGACTTGCGTATAAAGGTAAGGCATTTATCTTATCTAATGGTCCCGTGGGTTTACCATTTTCTTGTACTCCTATATTGTAATTAATAAGGTTTTTCCCTTTTCTACCAGGACTTCCCATATTAACCCTCCCACCTAATGTTTCATTAGGTTCTGCATAGTTTAAAGAAGTTGATAGAACATCTTTATTTAAACCTTTATTTTGGGCGTCAATTAAGTTAGACCTAAAGTCAACCATGGTTATACCCTTTGGTGTTGCTGTGCTATAAACATCATCACCTGTTTTGCCTATTATAGCAGAATAATTTAGTAAATAACTTCCAGGTGTACCATAATCTTGAGTGTTAACAACTCTTTTTAAACTTGTTTGTCCTATTCCTAAAGCAGATCCAGGTCCACCGTCATATCTTAATATTTCTCCTTGATTTAGGGATATACTATTGTATTTTTGACCAGCAGAGGGAGATTTTGCTAATATATTATTAAGTAAACCATTGCCAAATCCTTTAGCACCTCCCCCAGTTAAAGAATCTAAAAAAGAATTAGTACTATTTGTTGTTTGAGCACTTGGACCCCCGATTTTAAATTTTACTAATTCAGTTAATCTATTATTATCAACTTCTCTAATTGTCTTTATTTTTTTAGCATAAAAAGGAGCTGATAGGGGGAGTGAGGCATTTAAAACACTATCAATAATACCTATTCCAGTGTTAGAACCATCAGCCGTTGTATCTGCTAATGGGTTTATGCCTTGTTTTAGTAAATGACCTCCAAAGGGGTTTAATGCTACCTGTGCTAAAGTTGAAGTTGGTAAATACAAGCCATCATTTATAGGCCCATTACTAGCTTGAGCTCTAACCGCTGATCTAGATAACACATTTTGTTTTACTGCAAATTGTAGCCCTTTAGGAGAAATTAAAAATTGACCCATTCGAGATAAGTCATCTCCTACTCTACTTAGTGTATTTGCTCTTAAAAGGAAGTCAGTACCACCCGTATCTCCAGGAGTACTGTTTACAGAGTCAGTAACAAAGGGTTCTTTACTACTTCCTCCACCTACGCGATCTCGACCATACCTTAGTGATTTAAGGTCTGTTGTTAAATCTAAAAGAGCCATATTTTATTTATCTAGGTAAATTATCTAAATACTTTACTGGATCAGCAGAATCTAAATTAGATGGAGCTGGTTTACTGTTAATATTTGGAGTACCATCAACTGAATATGTGTCATGTAATTTTGATTGAGCAAATTGAGGTGTTGATGGTGTTGACCCATTTAAATTTGATAGGATTGAACCCCCTTGTGTTTGTAATTTGTCTAAAAGTCCCATAATTATTGTTTTATTATAAATATTAAATTATTGTATTTGTCGTGAATTTACACTAAATGCTGTACCAACACTAGTTGCATTCATTTTTACTGTTCCTTGTTTATTAAGTATTTGGTTTAATAATGCATTTGTTTCATTCATACTACTCCTATCACCACCACTATTACCACCACTATTACGACCTAAATTAGTTCCTGCTACTATAGTATCTTGGTTATTTAATGCAATTGATCCTTTTGGTGAAGATAAAATTCTATCTCCATATCCAGGAGGTGCAATCATATCATCTGCAGTTGACATCATGGAAGATACTCCCGCGACTGCTGCACCCATTGCTGCTACACCACCTATTGCCATTGCAATACCTGGTGGTCCATAAGGTGCCATTCCTGCAAATATATTCCCTACGGCATTTGCAAAATTAATTATTGCTAAAGCAGCACTTCTAGCAGCTAAACCCGCCATTAAAGCCCCTATAGCTACTAAAACAGGTTTATATTCCATTAAAGTTGCAAAACCTTTTGCTAAACCATCTATAAAAGGAGCAAATGCTAAACCAATTTGTGAAACTGAATCTTTCATTTTATCCATAGCTAACCCTAATTTCTCTTGGGCTGAAACTGCTTGCATTCGTTCATAAGCACCCTCACCATTTATAGCGTTAAATTCTTGTGCTGATAGATTGTTCATTTGTTGTTTCATCACCATATCAGCCATAGCATCTCTACTCATCCCTATAGCAGCTGCTGCCGCTTCTTGTTGCATCCTGTTTCCAGTTGCAAAGGTATTAGTTAATTCTTCATTATTTAATAATTCTTCAGATAATCCTACTAAATCATTATTTAAAGCTAATTGTCTTGCTTTTTCAAAATTAAGATCTTTTCCTAACAACATTTCAGCTGCTAATTCATTTTTAATGGATTGTTCAAAATCTAATAAACTACTAGCTATTGCATCAACTCCTGATAGGTTAGTACCTAATAGGGCAGCATTGGCTGCTGCTTCTGCTAGTGCTTCAGGGTTAGATCCTAAGGATACTTTTATAGAATTACTTACACTAGCAACATCATTTAAAACTCCTTTTAAATTAATTCCAACTCCAGCTGAATTTGCAACATTTTGTGCTGTTTCGGCAGTATCAGCGACAATCTGTTCAGTTTCTTTCCCCTGCAATCTAGCCATCATAGTTAAAGAAGCAGCAGCATCTTCAGCCATATGAAGCTTACCAGTTAACATAGAGAACGTCTCTAATGTTTGACCTCCAAATTCAGCAGTTAAACCAGTTTGTTCGGTTAATCCTTTAAATGCTTTATGTGCCTTTGCGCCAGTAAAAGCTACATTTTCAGAATCAATAGCAGTCTGATTCAGGGATTTAGATAAGGCAAAAGCTTGGTCTTTTGACATCCCTGTTTCCTGGGATAACATTGCCATGTTTTTACTACCGTCAAGAATAGCCTTTCCAATAGCTAGTAGAGATAATTCACCTAATCTAGATACAGTTACAACATCAGCAAATTTGCCTTCTAGTATACTAGTAAGAGTTCCAGATTTATCTATTTGACTTGCAAATCTTTTTGCACTATCAGCTCCAAGTTCAACTAAACTTTTATTTTTTTGTTGTTGAACGTTTTGATCTTTTATACCATCAAGAGCTTCTTGTTGTAAATTTAATTGTTCTTCTTCTTGGGCTAGTAAGGTTTTTTGTCTTTTAGTTAATTGACCCGATAAAAGCAACTTTTTAGCATCTAGACGGGCTCTATTTAAAGCTATTTTTTCCTGTGCTTTTGATAAATCGTTTTGTGTAGCAACTCCTCGTGTTACTTTAGATTGTAAATCAATTAAAGATTCTGTATTTTTTACGGATTGTTTTAAATCTGCTACTAAACCACGTTGCATGGTTTTACCTACAATATCAACTTTATCTCCAAGTTCAGAAGCGCCATCAACGGCATCTTGAAAAGAGCTTACTAATTGGTCACCAAGAGAAGAAACAGCGTCTAGAATAAACCCTAATTCTTTATTTATTTCTTTAGCTTCTCCTGTTGCTTTTCCGTCTCCTAAACCCATGTAAAGTTATTTTATTATAAATATGAAATATTTATGTTTTTATTTATAGCTAGATTGGTTTTTAAAATTAGGAGTACTTACTTTACCTTCAGTGTTAATAAGAGATTGTTTATCTTTACCCTGTTGGCTTGCTTTTATAGATTCTTTCTCCTCTTCATAAAAATCTTTTATAAGTTTAAAAGTATATTTACGAAGCCAAATTGGCATATTGTATACAGTATGCCAATCATATCCTCCTTTGCCATGAAAAACAATTTCGTGGATTTGTCTAAATAAATTTTGTCTAACTTGGGGAACTGTTTTAAGCGTCAGGCCAAAAAAAGTTAATTCCAATGGGGATACTAAACCCGTCATCTCCGTTTTCGGGAAAAAAAGTCAGATCTACGTCTGGTTGTGTTGCTAATATATTTTCTCTAAGTGCACGAGCATCTCGTGCTAGTAAATAAGTATCAACAAATTCCCTTACTGTTTTTCTTTCTGAATCTCCTTCAACTGATATGATCATATGTTTTAATCTAGTTGTAGCTTCAGGGGCATTATCTTTATTAATCTTTTTTAGTCCCTTTAATTCATTTTGGATTTTTGTTTCATCACCATGAGTAAGCAGTTTGTATTCAACTACATTACCTGAGTGGGGGAGTGTAAATGAAAATTGGTTAACCCCTTCAGTATATAAATCACTATTAAGTTCTTTATCTTTTAATAATGTTAAATCAACTGTCTCTTTTCCTCCTTTATGGGAAAATGTATAGTCTTTACCATAACCTAAAACACGGGCTGCTATCATAATAGCATTTTTATCTCCAATTAATAAGTCAGACCAATTAAATTTAGTTATTACTAACGCCTTTAATACTCTGTCAATTACTGAACCATCATTAATATAGGCTGAATTAGTTAGAATATCTTCCTCTTTAGCAGTCATATATTTCATTTCTATCTTACCACTAGATAATACATTGTCCTTTGAGTATAAAAGTCCTTTTGAGGGTAGTGTTACGGTTTCCGTAGGTATTTTAAATTGTGTCATAATCTTTATTTAATAATAACGTTTGTTCATATTATACATATGAATATAAGAAAAAGCCTGACCGAAGCCAAGCTATTTTCAAAATCAGGGGTGGGTAAAATTTTTAGAAGTTTAAAATACAATAATCTGGTTGTACTGTAATGCTTATATTTTGAGCAGTATCTACAGTATCCCAATTATAATCTCCAAATGATGTATTTGTAATAAATGCACCTTTTATAATCCATTCAGATACAATATCTCCTACAGGTCCTAGTACGTTAAAAGTAAGATCTTTTTTATAAAAATCACTATACCCATCACGACCAGTAACTGATTCGTGGTGTAAACGTACCCATTCCATAGTTGCTTGTGCTCCAGA
>ENA-ORDA01002852-ORDA01002852.1-marine-metagenome-genome-assembly--contig:-NODE-2852-length-12708-cov-9.032697_pt1 | contig 12708 bp, 8 predicted proteins | sample MGYA00237778_ERZ508506 | MGnify/ENA primary metagenome ERZ508506 (study PRJEB26177, sample SAMN06267891) | marine metagenome | isolation source: Monterey Bay, California, USA | place: Pacific...
ACTATAACATCTCCTGCACTAGAAGGTGCATAAACCTTTACAGACCCTGCAAAATTACTATCCTGAGGAGTACGATACTGCGGTAAACTCACAAAGAAAGGTTTCAAAGAGCCTCTACGATTAAGTAAAAAGTTATAAACAGGTTCAAATTCTGTGCGTGTCATAGGGTTGTATGAAATACTTATATTCCACTGATGAGACTTTATAGCTCTTGCTACCATGCGTCCGGAGTTTGTCCTAGTTTTCATAATGGGAGCCTTCGAAGTTAAAGTCACAGAAGCGAATCCAGGTCCTGTAGACCCTGAAGTACTTCCATCGCTCCCTACTTGATAGTTAGGATCTGGTAGTATATTTTGATAGGTAATAGCCATTAGTCTACATATGCTCCATCACTGATATCCTCTAAAAAAGGTTGTCCGTGCTCATTCGCTGCTTCGCGTATCATTCTTATTATGTGTCCTTTTTGTCTTACTAGTACGTCTTCCACGCCTGCGGCGTCTACTGCACTAATGTTAAAGTTTACGTTTGTAGGCTCTCCGCCTCCCACTCTGCCTGCAGGAATTATTTCTCCTGGGGTTTCTGGCATGAATAGTTCAGGTCCTTGCTCTCCAACCACATAGCCACCAGTATTACGATGTTTATACCCTGAGAAGGCTCCTGTAGGCTTGAAGTCAGTAGCTCCTGTACCCTGCCCTCTTTCTCCTCTCATGTAAGCCATTTCTCCGCTTGCACTATTGGCTTTTGCGAGGTCAACAGTATTGTTTCGAGAACCCATGCTTACTTTTTGGGGTGACTGTGAACCACCGCTGCCGCCTCCGGCGCTCTGATAGGAAGTTCCTGCAATAATAGCTAGTTGAGCGGCACCCATAGCGGCGACAGCCATTGCCAAGGGGCTTGCAAAAAATCCACCCTTGGTAGCCATTGTTTCCATAACTCCTGTAGCTGTTGCAATAACAACTTGAGCCATAGAAATCTTTTTATTTATTTCAAACTGTTTCTTTTTAATGGCATCTTTCTTTTTCTCCATAGCAGCAATTTTTGCTAATGAAGCTTTTGACTTACCGTCTCGTTTCTGTTCTGCCGCTATTTCTTTATCAATAGCATTTACTTTCATTTGAGAGGCGCCTGCCATAACTTGTCCGATACCTGCAAGAGCGGATGACATCATTTCACCTTTACTCTTACCTTCTTCAAAAGCGGTAGACATAGTAGTTAAACCGTCAAACATTGCTGCAGGTCCTTCACCATCGGGGCCCAAAGCTCTCATAGACGTTGCTGCACCTTTTAAGGATGCTTGTAGTTTGTCAATAGTTTCAACTTTTTCTAGTACCGGATCCTCCTTATCAGTCCCGCCTGATGTAATAAGAGACTCTGCCGGAGCTCCTCCCTCTCCTGCTTGACTCGCTACAATATTTTCTTTGACGCCGGTGGCATCCTTGGATCCTGCTAGTACATTATTAGTACCATTAGTTATTGCATCAACAGTATTATCGGTACCAGTCAAAGCGTCTGCTATAATTTTTAACAATTCTACCTGTCTATTTGCTATCGAACTCTGATCAAATCCTTCTAGCACTCCTGCTTTGAATGTTTCTTTATCTTCGGCCTTTTTCTTATCTGCAAGTTTTTGATCTTCTGCTGCTTTTTGACCTGATAAAGTTTGCATAACTGCCGCAAAGCCTTCACTAGATGCAGCACCTAGAGCTTGTTTATTGGCGATAGCTGCTTCACTCTTTGCGAGATTTACAGCTTGACCTGCTGCTTTTACTTCTTGCTTAGAGGCAGCTACTTTAGCATTTAAAACTTTTTGATGTGCATTTAACATTGCAGCTTCTTGCTTAGTTATTCTACCATCTGCCTCTGCCTCTGCTTTCAAAAGTTCGAACTTAGCATATAAAACTTCCATATCTAAGTTGTGCATAATAATTTTTTGGTCATATTCTGCTTTAGCAGCTACAACCTTGAGCTGGTTAGCTTCTTTTGCGAGTTTAGCAGCTAATGTATTAGACTTAGGATCTCCGAATAAATTAGTATTACTGTTTTGAGCCATCTTATTAGAAACTTCGGCCATTTTAATAGCACCTGCAAGCATTGAGCCTCTAATTTGAGCCTCTTCTATTGCTACAGCTCTTACTGCTTCCTCATTTTTTAGTCTCTCTGCCGCTTGAATTGCTATAATATTGGTGGAAGCTTTTTGATAAAGCAACTCTTGTGTGAGTAGGGTAGCATTATCTGTAATATTCTGTATTTGAAGTTCAAAGAGACCTCCTGTAGATTCTAAATCGTTAATAGTACCTACAAGAGCAGTGGTATCAATTTGATCGTTAGTACCTCTTTTCTCGTTAATAACATCAATTTCAGCTTTTAAATGCTTCATTTTAGCTACAAGAAGGGTTTTTTCGAGGTTTACTTGATCTTTTTTGAGCTTGGCTTCTCTTGCTATAAAAGCTATTTTCTTAGCAACTACTTCATCATCGAGTTCTATCGCAAGTCTCTGGCTCTCAGTGTCATCAGCTCCAGTTTTTCTATTTTGTACTTTTTGCCTTAACTGGCTCATTTTTTGCTGAATATCTAACTGCTCTCTTGCTGCTGCTACGGCTTTTTTGGATATGTCTAAAACAGCTCTATCAGCTTTTTGAGTTTCTTTTAATTTTTTCAAAAGCATATCTTTATTTTCAAGCTGCTTTTCTAAGTCAGTTTTGATTTTTGACTCTAGCAAGGCTCTTTCTAAAATTAATTGAAGTATGTCTGCTTCGTCTTTCTTTAGCTGTTTCTTCTGCTCTTCAGTGGCTTCGCCTGCCTCTACTTCTATTCTTGCCCTTTCAATTGCTATCCCTTTATCTTCTATAGCGGCAGATTTTGCTGTAATTTGAGTTTGTAAGTAGTTATCTTCTGCCATTTGTCTAAAGCTCAAAGAGCTTTCAGTATTTGCAGAAGTTTCTTTAGCAATAGCCAAAATTGCTTTTTGTGAAGCCAGAGTTTGTTTTTCTGTTATAATTCGGGTCTGTACTCTTGCTAAACGCTCTTCTTCCAACTTTATAGCATTTGCAATCGCTACAGCTTCTTCTTTGTTATTTGTGTCCGCATCTTTAAAAGCTTTTTCAGCGGCGGCAGCTGCATCATTTGCCGCCTTAAATCTCTTTTCTTCTGCCGCTGTAAGAAGCATTGTGCCTCCCATAAAGTTAGTACTTGCGTCGGTTACTTCTTTTTGAGCAGCTACTTGTGCTGCTAAGGCCGTTGTTCGCTTTTCTTCTTTTTCTGCTAAGTCTCTTTTCTGTTGCGACAAACCGTAAGTAAGTGCCATATCTCCGCTTAAAGCATCATTTAATACTTTAGAGAAATTATCATCTACTGTCATATTAGGATTTATTTCAAGCTTTCCTGCATCTTCGCCCTTTTCAATAGTACGAAAAAGAGAACCTCTTAAATCTGATAAACCCGATAATACCTGGTCTACATCGGTTTTTACACGACCTGCATTTAAAAAATCTGTCACACCATCTTTTGCACCTTTTGAGGCTTGTGCCAGTGCGTCCATAGATTTTGCGACTCCTATTGATTCTCCTGTTAGGGTTTCTAACAATATGGCTTGTGCTTCGAAGTCGTTTTTTTCAGCAGCAAGTTTTGCGGCTATTCCCTGTTCTTTAAATTTAACTGTAAGATACTCACTAGAATTAATCAAATCCATCTGTGCATCAACTAATTTATCAAAAGCACCCGTAGCTGTGGCTGCTTTTTTTAATTCATCATATTTGGATGTAAAAGTAGATAATACATTATTTAGTGCCACATAAGTTGCTAAAGTACTGTGAATCTTATTTGAGGTTCCTGCAAAAGCATCGTCTACCTCTCTTAAATTAACTGCTAATTCTTTTTGCGCCTCACTAAGAGCGTCAGTTGCTTCTTCGAAACGTTTAGTTTCATCGGACTTAAACGCATTAATTACAAACATAACAGCATCGTAAAGCAGCATAAGAACTGTAACAGCTATACCAATAGGACCCATCATTGCCATTACGCCCGCCCCCACTGTTTTGAGTGCTGTACCCGCAGCTTTAGCAGAAACGGCTAGACCGCTTAAAGCAGTCTTAAAACTAGTAGTTGTTATAATAGAGACTTTCATAGTAGTCCCTAAACCTTTTATAGTGGCCCAGGTGCCTTGTAAACCTAGCTTTAGGTTACCTTGAGCAAAGTTGAGCTGAGCCGTTGCGGCAGTATCCTGTACCTGTGCAAGTGTGTGTTGTTGTGTAGCGATGCCGAGTTGATCTGTTATTGTCTTGGCGGCTTTCTTTCTTTCGTTAAATTTACCCTGATAAGATTCATTTTCTTTAAGTCTACCGCTATGGTAAACCATAGATTTAGTTTGACCATCAACTGCTTTGTGATAGGCTCCCATAACATCTCCACCTTCTTCCAAAGTTGTCACATAACTTTTCAAAGTCTCACTAGTAGTATTGAGTTCTGCGGCTTGAGAAATACCCGCTGCCGATAAACTAACAGTTTCGGCTGCAGCATTTGCTGCACTTTCTGCCATTTCACTCAAACTACCAACGACCGCACCTGCAATAGTAGAAGCAAAAGCTGCTAAAACTCCTACTAGTGCATAAGGGGAAGAGGCAAGATAGCCTACTATAGGTTCGATCATGGCGGCCAAGCCACCAAGGCCTCCTTTAAGAAGATTTGCTAAAGACGCTGATAGCTTATCAAATACATTAACGTCTACATCGGCTAACGCCCCAAACTTACGCTCACCCTCTTCTAGAGTAGCGTTTAAGAATGCTTGTGACTTTTCATAGCGCGTAAGATCGGAAACACTTTTACCTACACTATCCGCGTAAGTTTTTGAAGCTTCATCTAGACGAACCATAATACCCAATTCGTCGAGTAATTCAGGTTCTAGTTTTGTAATACCTCGTGTAAGACGACTAATTGCATCATTTACATCTCTACCTAGAGCCGTTGCAGCTCCTCGGGCAACTGTACCAAATTTTTCAATAGACCCAGGATCGATGCCCGCACTCGTGATGAGCGCAGTAGATCGCATAGCTTCTTCTAAACTAATCGCATGTCCGGTAGCTTCTACTAAGCCAGTTGAAAGGGTTCTCATTGCGAGACCGCTAGATTGGCCTAAGGCTACTAAGCCTTCTTCTAGTTGAGTGGCTCGAGAAGCTCGAGAAAGGGCTCCAAAAGCTGCAGTAAGAGCAAAGATGTTTGCTGCGAGTCCTGCATAGGCACCTACTAAGCCACTACCTCCGCCCCCCATTACACCTTGCATTTTAGAAAAGGCTTTAGTACTGTTCATGCCCGCTTGGGCTACACCTTTTTGACCTTTATTATAGTTGCCCGTAGCTTTTGTTGCCTTATCCGTAGATTTAGCAGTCTTTTCAGCCTCCTGACCAATAGCTTTAAGAGAGCCATCTTGTGCAATTTTAAACGTAAGTGTAACTGTATCGGCCACTATTTTTTTCTCTTTAGCTTATCTCTTTCTCTTTTCAATGCTTGCTGAGAAGTTTCGATTGCTCTTGACTCTAAAAAAGTTAGAATCTCTAAGAATAACTCTTGATCGTCTTTATCAATACCATATTGTTCTATATAATATGGTAGATTTGTAAAGTCTTTTCCCATATACCCTATATCAGGATATACTCTGTCTCCTAAATGACTAAATGTAGTCATTGCTAATATTGCTATTTCTGGAAAATCCTCCATGTCAGGAGGAATCTCTTTTGGGTCCGGCTCTTTTCCTAGTTGTTCACACATTTTTAAATAACGATCTCTCGTCATTTTTCCATCACTAGTCTTCAGATACTTTTGCAACCTTTCTTGGAGTTGGTTCTTTTCGTTTTGTACGAAAGTTATCGAGGTCAAAGACTACCTCATTAAGCCATGTATCAAATTCTGTTGATGAGCTTACTAGGGTTTCGGCATTATCTGCTGAATACTCTAATTCTTTTTCAGGATCTTGTCCGTCAATGTCTACTAAAATGAGAGTTTCAAGATGTCCAAGTGTTAAGCCTTTCCAGTTTTTGACAACTGCTTTTGTAAACTCTACGATAAACTTCTCTTCGTCTAAATCCTCTACTGCTTGTCGAGTTTTTCTATCAAATTTAGTACTTGTGCACTTCTTACGAAGTCCTGTTAATTCTTTTCGAGAAAGGTTTGCTACTTCTACTTCAAAGCCTTTCAATCCGGGAAAGTCAACCCAAACTGCTTTGGTATCGACCATTAATTTTTTTAAATCCATTGTTGCTCCTAATTGCGGTTAGTTATAAGTAATTTTACTACCAAGATTGGTAGTGTTATCGTTAGAAATCCAATCGTAACTTTGTGTAAATACATCCCCTACGTTATTTCGGTTAGTAAAAGAACACTTGCTAAAATTGAACTTAAATCCTCTAAAGTTGTTTCCTGTTAATCCGTTTCCTGCTGTTATAAGTACTGGTACATTTTGTTTCCAATTTTGTACATCGGAGTTAAAAGTATTCAGGACATATTGTCCAACAGAACCGGAAACAATCCGCTTCTTCAGAGTGAAATTAGAGGGGTACATTGTAGTATTGACATTATGAGTATTACCAATATTCAATGCTTTATTGACAGTTTCGTAAGGAGTCCATTCAATGTTATTTTGAAGCTCTACAGCTACAGAAAACACACCTTCCGTTAAGTTGGTGGTAGACATAAACACTGATAAATCTTTCATATATTGAGGAGTTCTTGTTCCCCCTAAAAAGGAGTCAAAAGAGGTATTTCCTCTTGTTAATCTTGATGCTTCTCCGGCAATTGTCAACTTGAGATTCTCTAATTTCTCAATTATGAATGTCCCATTAGTTATAACACAATTTTCCAGTCTATAAACATCATTAGGCAGTCTTATATACATAGTAAAAGTATTTAAGGTATAAGTACCTGATTTAAAATTTACTAGTAAATTAAAAACTGTATCCAGCGCACTTTCTGTAATGGCTGGAATTGTAAAACTAAAACTTGCAGGATTTGCCTTTGTTATATTAGAGGCATCGTGTAAGTTTTGTGGAGCATGTAGAGTTTTTTGCTCATACGTGCTATCCGTAAAAGTTTGGCTAAAACTTAAATCTTTAGTTACGTCAAGCCTTATTTTCCCTGCACCCGCATCAATATAGACCTCCGCTTCATTTTTAAAGTTATAGTTAGCCATTTGTCTCCGTATAATAAAAGGGGCTCGAAAAAGAGCCCCTCCTAATTTTCTCTTATTTCATAGTATAGTCCAAAAGACCTCCTATGTCAAGAAATATTTTTACGTACCTTCTACTTTAGACAACATCCTTACCGAAGTACTTAACAATAATTTCATCGGTGAGATCAATCGCACTAGGTAACGCATGAAATGCAGTCTCCAAAGAGATAACATCATCGATAGAGTGAGAAGGTAATTCAAGGTGACAAGACGCCATAGACATCTGCACTCTGGGCAAGTTGGGAGTAGTACCACCAATATCAAACTTCAAAGTATGATTGTTTGTAACGGTGGTTCTATCGCCCAGTAAGTCTTCAAACAATTCTGCACTTGAGTCAGTGTCGTTGTTCAAATAACAAGTAAAGCTACCTGATACTGAACGTGATCCCGTGACGTGTCCAATTGGTTGGTTTACACTTCCAAGAGTTTCTGGAGTAAGGAAAGTCATATTGTTAGTAATAGTAACATTACCACCTGTTAATACAAGTCCGTACTGACTCTCTTGTTGAGCGGTACCGTCTCCAGTAGCTGCCGTAGCATTAGCAGTAAAAATTTCTCCTACTGCGGGGCTAGAGTCGGCACCGATCGCGGCCCAGTTAGTTGCGCTACTTCCAAGTGTTGCGATTTTGTACCTTCTTCCTTCAACAGGTTGATTTGCAGCACCTGTACCTATTGTAGCCGCTGTATTAAATACTCCATCTCTAATTGCAGTAAGAGTGGTTAATCGGTTACGAATAAAGTTATTAGTTGCATTAATACCTTCGTAAATGTTAGCTGTAGGAACTGTAGTACCTTCATCACTAATAATTGAACCCATTCCAGACCAGTTAACAGTTGCAATACCATCAATATCAAAGTCTGCAGAAGCTTCGTTTACAACACAATCTGCTATCTTATAAACGGTTTTTGTGTCAGTTGTTCCACCCATTGCAAAGTAAATATTTGCAGTACCTAACGTACTTTTGTTAGACTGTGCAAAGTCAATATCTGCAGAAGTTGTAGTATGTGCAACATACTCAGTTCCGCCCGCTGCATCTTTAAAACCATTACCTTGGTAGTGTGCAGGACCTGCTATCAATGCCCAAAGAACTTCTTCCACTGCGTGATGATCTCCATCAACTCCAGAAGCAGCTCCATTTCCTGTACCTGTTGAAGTAAAAGGACGCATATAAGTAGAGAAGCTCCACTCTGCAGGTGCGAATGAGTCAGTAAACATTCGTCGTCCACGACGACTTGAACCGTCTGTACCTGACATTTCGGACAGAGTTACCTCTGACGCGTTTGTTGCTTGTGAGAATGAAAATCCATCAAGAACAGGTACTTCCCAAACAGTGGTACCTATCTTAATAAATACTTTCGTATCTCTGCTAAAATATAATTGATCAGCCATAGTTATTCTCCTATGATTATCTTGAAAAGGCTAGGACGTGAACGTTTGCTCGTGCCTGCGATTTCTAATAACGAACCTCTATAAGCATCTCTCCGACACCTAATGGCTCAAGTACACCTTCATCAGTATCAATACTAACTACAGTGATTTGTTGTGTAAACTGGCTCGTACTTGTACGATCCTGATATTCCAATACAGAGTTTTCCTCTAGTACGGTCTCCACATCTTCTAGTAAAGCATCTAGCGCTGCTACTGCATCTTCTGTTTGAACATAGCATCTTAAAGTAACAGCTAAATACCTATCCTTGTACCCACCAGTTTGATACTCTCGAGTTTCAGCACCGGCATTTAAATGAATTGTGGGGAATTCTTCTACTTCATCCCAAAATTTTAAACGAGGAGATACATTCCCCGCTAAGTCGCTTAAATAAGCTCCTTGTCCGTTTATATCTTTCAGCTTTTCAGCTAGAGCATGTGTAATACCTAAACGTCTTGTAGTATATGCTCTCATTAAATTCTCCTAGTATATAATCTTCCGACGAACATTTCGGCAGAGATCTCTCTTATAGATCTGTCAATTAGATTTCTTGGATCTCTTTGACCATTGGCCCAAGGAGCCGCTCCTACCCCATCTTCAAAAACTTGATAAGGAGCTTTTTGATAGGTATAACCTATACTTGGAAAACCTTGAGGAGTCTTAATTACCTCTGTTACCTGAACGCTATTTGCAAACCTTCCTGTTACATTATTTAACTCAGGTGTTCCCATGTTTTTTCTGACTACTTGAGGTAGCCTAGCGTTTATTACTCCTATCATTTTTAGCATATCCTCTAAAGGAGACGATTGTGTAGGCCTTCTTTTACTACTACCTTTTGATAAGTCACTTAGACCTTTTACAGCTATAGAGGCTTTAACTGCACGACCTTTTTTACTCTTGCTATTTTTCTTCTCTGTTTTTACAGTTTTTTTACTGTGCTTTATTTTTAAATCTGTAGCCTTTACATCTACTTCTACATTTTTGTTTTTTAATTTCTTAAAAGGCGTTGTAGCTCTACTTCGTGTTCTCTTTTTATTTATAGTGTCAAAACTATCAGATCCCTCTAGTTTATATAGATTTAAACCTTCCTCTTTGCCGGCTATTATTTTTTTAATGTTCTCTTTTGCTTCTTTTAATTTTTTCTTTACTTCCCTTCCGTCCGCTAGGTTACCCCCTGCGCCTATTAAAGAAATATTTTGCACCATATCTGAGGTATTCCGCATAAAAGTAAGATGAATACCCAGTTTAGCCAGGTCTTGTAATAAGGCATTTTCTGTTAACACCTCGTTAGTATCTGCATTAAATACAGCATTGGAATGTCTGTCAAAATACTCACGTGTCATTGTTTCAACAATGCCCTCATTTTCTGCGTGTCCTGACTGTCCCGCCTGACCTTTATTTTTGTAAACTTCTTCAAACTTTTCCCTAGCTTGACCTTTTTTGCCTAAAGAATCTCTGACTCCATAAAAGAAGCTACTATAAGACTTACTATACATTTTTTTTATTTTATCAAAAACATCTGCCTCACCATTTGCCCAACCATTAGGAGTCTTACCTGTACGTATATCTGTAGTAAAAACAAAAGTAAAAGCCGTTGCACTTCCTGTTAGTCTTGTTATACCATTAAGACGTTTTGCTCTAGTTTGAAGTCCTGATAAATCACTGTAAAGAGATACAGAAAATATCTTAGCAAATCTTTCTAGCTCACTCTTTCTATTCGCAGTCATTCTTATGCTTTTCGATCTAAATTCTTTTAACATCTCTTCTATAAAAATAGTTTCACTATAATGAAAAACATGAGTATTTAAGTTATATTCTAATCTTTTCTCTGCAGTTGTTTTTCTTTCAAACTCCTCATCTAGCTTAGTTAAAAATTTCATTAAACTTTGGCTACTCATTAAAAGTTTTTATATAGATCCAAGACCCTTTTAATGTGGTCTGGGAACGCTACATTGTCACGCTGACTGGAAGAGGTAATATTTTGAATACTTGCCCCTTGCATAGTCTGTCGTGCCTTATGTTCATTTTTAAGGTAGTAAGTGACTAAGTCAATTACAGCTAGTTGTAAATCTGCAGGACAGTCTGCATAGCCTGCTTTATAGGTAATCTTTACAGCAGCTGGTCCGCCTGGCCAATTCTTTTTCCCGCCTTGTGTACTTACTCTATAAATCACATCTAAAGTCGTATCTGCAAAGTACTCTGTGCTGGGTACAGTAGTGTAACTAGAACTATAATCGTCTCTTTCTTCTACAGATACTACTGTAATTAAAGGAGTTTCTGTAAGTTGTACTAAATTAGTAGACCAGTTAACTGAAAACGTTTCTACTTTATTCGAAGAGTAGTGGTCAACAATACTGCTACCACAATAAGTTTTTACTAATTGACTTACAGACGCAATCAAAGAATTAATGCGAGAATCGTCTTTCGTGCTCACGATAGCTTCCGAAATCTTATATGTATCTATGTCTATTAAGTTTGCCATTTATAAGTCCATTAGTAAAAACTTAGGGGAGATAAACTCCCCCTCGTTTCTATACTTTTTCAGTATTAAGCTACAAGATCAATCTTAACACAAGGCTGGTCTACACCGGCACCTGCAACGATTTCTTCGAAACCGAGAGACTGACTAGCAACGATAACGCGACGCTGGTTCATTACTTCGTAATCCTGCTCAACGGTTACACCGCGAAGACGAGGCATTACGTAGTTACGAGTGTAACATGCGAATGCTGCTGGGATACCTGCTGCTTCTGCAGGGAACTGATCAGATACTACTACTGGAGTACCATAAACGGCTCCGATAGTACCCGTTACACGAGCTGCAAGATCAGATCCTACTTCGTCCAGAGTCTGGAAGCTAGCATCTTCGAGCAAGTCGTAGTACATGTTCTGGCTTACGATGTATGCCAAATCACTTGGGTTCAAGCCATACTTGCCCATTCCTTGACGTGCTGCAAGCAAGAGAGCTGAAGTCATCTTGGTTCCATCAGAGATGTCAAGAGTTGTGCCATGAGCAGCTGCAACACCGTCAAGACCGACGATAGTGCCGTTACCATTAAGAACAACAGATTCAACAGCTTTTGCGTGAGCGCGAGCTACTGATTCAACAATCATAGGCATCAAGTTAATAAGAACTTGCTCGTCTACATCGTTGTCCATGAACGAGCTTGAAATCAAGCGATAAGCGTTCAGGATTACTTGCTTAGGCTGGAACTTATTAGCGTTGCCGCCAGAGTTGCCTTGATTCTGCAAGTTACCAGAGGTAGCATTGATTGCCCATGCAGCCGCGTCAACGTCAGGCTGGATAGGAAGTACAGTTGCTGCACCATTTACAGGGATTTCACGGAACAAACGAGCTACTTTCAACTCATTCATGATTTCTTTCTCGATGAGACTAGAAACTTCCTGATCAATATCAGCTGCGTTAGTAGTGTAATCAATACCTGCCTTCTCCTGAAGATCGATACCAAATTCAGTGTTCATACCCTTACGAGTCATAACACCCAACAAGTGAGCTTTAAGGAACTCTTGTCCCCACTTAGATACATCACCTTTAGAAGAGCGGTCAGTGAAAGACTTCTTGCTATTTTTCATAGCATCGATCTCTGCTGATTTCTCTTCGAGTTCAGACTTATACTGCTTGAGTACTTCGTCAATTTTTGCGTCTTTTTCAGCTAGCTTAGCTTCAACGTCTGCCATAAGGGCTTCAACGCCAGTTTGTACGCCAGTTTTAACGCGGATTTCTTCGGCTTCAACAGCCTGTGCTTTTTCAACGTCTGCTTCAGCTTGTGCTTTGGCGTCTGCTTCATCAGCTGCTTTTTGCTCGGCTTGCTTCATAGCAATCTTAGCAGCTGTATCTTCAGCTACCTTCTTTGCAAAAGCTTCCAAGTCGATGTTTTGATTTTCCATCTTGATCTCCTGATCTGCGGATTGAATATCCGCGCTTTGAGGTGTGTTGTCACTAGCTATTCCCGAAGTCTTAACTTCTTCCTTAGCCAGAGACTGACCTGCTAGATCTACACGATTTGTGAAAGTTTTTTTGAACTCTTCGTACTCATCAGATGA
>ENA-ORDA01002853-ORDA01002853.1-marine-metagenome-genome-assembly--contig:-NODE-2853-length-12708-cov-6.634867_pt1 | contig 12708 bp, 14 predicted proteins | sample MGYA00237778_ERZ508506 | MGnify/ENA primary metagenome ERZ508506 (study PRJEB26177, sample SAMN06267891) | marine metagenome | isolation source: Monterey Bay, California, USA | place: Pacific...
GCAGCAGTTCCTTTTTTTGAAACAATTAATGCCGAGATTATTTTTAAAGGATCGCCACTTGCAACCATCTTAGGACCTTCTGAGGAGCCACTTTGGGATGAAGTATTGATTGTGAGATATGCCAATAAAAATGAGTTTATGAAATTGATGGCAATGAAAGATTATCCTAGAGATCTAAGAGCTTTGGCATTGTCAGATTCGCGATTAATTTTTTGCAAATAACTTGATGTCTGAGCGAAGTCGAAGACACTTTTAAAGAATTGTGATTTCGACTCCGCTCAATCACCTAAATTTAAATTATATAAAATGGAAGTAAAAAATAAAATAGTAATTATCACAGGAGCAGGTTCAGGAATTGGAAAAGCAGCAGCTATTCATTTTGCACACCATGGTGCAAAAGTAGTAGTTTCTGATATTAATTTAGAAAATGCAAAAAAAGTAGCAGATGAAATTGTAACAAATGGAGGAGAATCGCTACCTATAAAAACAGATGTTACTAAGTTTGAAGAAGTAGAAGACTTGCTAAAACAAACAGTAAACAACTATAAATCATTGGATGTTATTGTAAATAATGCAGGAATTGGTCCTAATTTATTACCAACTCACAAGTCTAGATTAGAAGATTGGGACAGGGTTATAGCCGTAAACCAAACAGGAGTTTTTTATTGTATGAAAGTAGCAATACAACAGTTTTTATTACAAGGACATGGTAATATTGTGAATATAGCATCTTTAGCAGGCTTAAAAGCCTCCCCTAATAATATTAGTTATAGTGCTAGTAAGTTTGCAGTAGTAGGAATGACAAAATCGGCTGCTATGGAATATGCAACTAAAAATATACGAGTAAATGCGGTTTGTCCTGGGTATACAGAATCGGCATTATTAGATCAATTAATAAATGCAAAACCAGAAATGGATGCCATTTTAAAGAGTGTTATTCCAATGAAACGCTATGGTAAGGCTAAAGAAATTGCAGATGCTGTAGTATGGTTAGCCTCAGATCAAACAAAATTTATGACAGGTCAAACAATTACCTTAGACGGTGGAACATCTTTGTAGAAATTAAATAATTTATAACTATAAAATAGAGAACAAATGAAAAAGTGGCTTCCATTAATAATTATATTAGTAGTGCTATATGTTGGGTATAGCTGGGCAAAAGGAATAAACAATACTGCAGTTGTAAATCAAGAAGATGCAAAAGCTGCATGGTCTAATGTTGAAAGTGCTTATCAACGAAGAAATGATTTGATAGGTAACTTAGTGAAAACAGTACAAGGTGCTGCAGATTTTGAAAAATCAACGTTAACTGAAGTTGTAAATGCTAGAGCTAAAGCTACCTCTACAACCATTAATGCCGGGAATTTAACGGGAGCTAGTCTAGCTCAGTTTCAACAAGCTCAGTCTGGCTTATCAAGTGCATTATCAAAATTACTAGTAGTAGTTGAGAAATATCCTGATTTAAAATCAAATCAAAACTTTTTAGAATTACAAAATCAATTAGAGGGTACAGAAAATCGGATTAAAATGGAAAGAGATCGGTTTAACGGAAAAGTAAATCAATATAATAAACATATTAAAGTTTTTCCAAACAGTCTTTTAGCAGGTGTATTTGGTTTTGAAGGAATGGACTTGTATTCTTCTTCACCTGGCTCAGAAAATGCAGTAGAAGTAAACTTTGATTTTAACAATAAAGAGTAATGTCTCAACTACATTCTTTTTTATCATCTCAAGACGAGGAAGCAGTCGTAAATGCAATCAAAGAAGCAGAAACTAATACTTCAGGAGAAATTCGAGTTCATATAGAGGCACACACAGATGAGGATCATTATAAACATGCACTCAAGGTTTTTGCAGAGTTAAAAATGCATAAAACTGAACTAAGAAATGGGGTTCTTTTTTACGTGGCTGTTAATGACCATAAGTTTGTGATTCTTGGTGATCAAGGAATCAATGATAAAGTAACAGATGATTTTTGGGATAATACTAAAGAAATGATGCAGGATTATTTTAGGAAAGGAGCGTTTAAAGAAGGTCTCGTTGAAGGTATATTAAAGGCAGGACAAGAATTGAAAATTCATTTTCCTTATCAAGATGATGATACAGATGAATTATCTAACGAAATCTCTAAAAGCTCATGAAAAACATCTTATTAGTTGTATTTTTTGGACTTTTCTTTGTAGGTAGTAGTCTGGCGCAATATAAAATTCCCACCACTCCAAATAAACAAACTAGTGTTTATGATTATTCTAAACTACTTTCTTCCTCTGAAGCAAGAAGATTAGAACAAAAATTACTCAGATATTCAGATTCTACTTCTACCCAAATTGTTTTAATTATTATTAATTCGTTAAAGGGAGAGGATATTAATTATCTAGCAGCCAATTGGGCAGAAAAGTGGAAAATTGGTCAAAAAGGGAAAGACAATGGTGTTATTTTAATGATGTCTAAAAATGATCGAAAAGTTGCCATTCAAACTGGAAGAGGAACCGAGGGAGCTCTTACAGACTTGATGTCTAAAAGAATCATAGAATCACGTATTATCCCCGAATTTAAAAGAGGGAATTATTACAAAGGATTGGATAAAGGTACCGATGGAATTTTTGAGGTTTTATCAGGTGAGTTTAAAGAAACTAGAAAACGAAAAAGAAAGAATAAAGGGTCAGGTTTTTCTGGTGTTATTCCGTTTATAGTTATGGTATTTTTATTTTTTATTTTTAGAAATAGAGGAGGAAGAAACGGTGGAAGAAAATCTAGTTCAGGAGCATTGTTAGATATACTCATCTTAAGCAGTATGGGTAGAAGTGGCGGATTTGGAGGCAGCAGTTCTTCAGGAGGCAGCTTTGGTAGTGGCGGATTTGGTGGAGGTTTTGGAGGCGGAAGCTTTGGAGGTGGAGGTGCCTCTGGAAGCTGGTAGATTAATCGAAAAACAATTTTTAATCTTGTGTAAAGTTAAGAGCTACAAGACAGCATAGAGCATCCTACTTTATGTCTTGCCCATTCTGGTCTCTTTGCAAACCAATGCTCAAACTTTGGCTGCTCTAAATATGGTTCTTTTAACATTAAATACAATTCCTCAAGTAATGAGACATCTCCTTTATCTGCCTTGTCTATAGCCAACTGCGCCATGTAATTTCTGAGTACATACTTTGGGTTTATTTTGTTCATCTGTTTTTGACGTTCATCAGCTGATGTAGTTTCATCTTCCAATCGTTTGGCGTAGTCATCAAACCACTGTTTCCAATTATTTAAAACATTTCCTTTTATGGTATCTGGAGTGTAAAAAGCATCTTGTATTAATTCAACTCCTTTTTCTGGCTGATTCTTCTTAAAAGAGCTTAATGTTCTAAAAAAAATAGTCATGTCTGTTTCTGTTGCTTGAAGATTGTTTTCTAGAGACTGGATAATATTGATATCTGTTTGCTTAGCAGAAGTCAATCCTAATTTAGCTCGCATCATGTCTTGAGACTTTTTCTCAAAGTTGCTTTTATAACCTTCCAAGATTTTTTCTAAAGGAGCTGCTTCTTCAATTAATGGATATAAGGCATTTGCCAATTGATATAAATTCCACAAACCAATGGTAGGTTGGTTTCCATATCTATATCTCTTATGTTGCTTGTCTGTTGTATTTGGCGTCCATCCAAAATCAAAACCTTCTAACCAACCATACGGTCCGTAATCTATTGTTAGGCCTAAAATAGACATATTATCTGTATTCATAACCCCATGAACAAAGCCTACTCGTTGCCAATGAATAATCATTTCTAATGTCTTGTTGGTTATTTCTTGGAAGAATTGTAGATACACTTCTTTACTAGGTTTTCCTAGATGTGAAAAATGACTTTTTATGGTATAATCTGTGAGTATTTTTAAATTTTTAATATCGTTTCTTGAGGAAAAAATCTCAAAATTCCCAAAGCGTAAAAATGATTTAGCAACTCTAGAAACAATTGCGCCCTTCTCGTGTGCTGGGTTTCCGTTGTACATGACATCTCTTAACACCTGATCACCAGTTAAACTTAATGATAGCGCCCTTGTTGATGGAACTCCAAGATGATGCATGGCTTCACTGCATAAATATTCTCTAACAGAAGAGCGTAGAACTGCCAAACCATCTGCAGTTCTAGAATAAGGTGTTGGGCCAGATCCTTTTAGTTGAACAGCCCAGTCTTTAATTTCGCCTAAATTGATGGCTCTTCCATCACCTAATTGACCAGCCCAGTTGCCAAATTGATGTCCGGCATAGCACATGGCAAAGGGTTTTGAGTTTTTTAAAACACTATTTCCAGTCACAAATTCTAAAAATTCTTTAGATTGAATATCTTCATTAGAAAACCCAAGGATTTGTTGTATTTCATCAGACACATGAAGTAATGTAGGATTTGAGGTTTTAATAGGCCTAACAAATGAATACATAGCTTCTAGGACCTCTCGTCTAGTATTTTCTAGATTTGGATCTGCAGGTAGCTGGTCTGAAAAGAAATTTGTTAGTTGTATGTTCAATTTTTATTCGTTTATACTTGTGAAACTTTACAAATAAATGTGATATTTTTTTGGGATTACTTTAATTTGTCTGCATGCAGGGTTCTCAATTGTTGTAATTTTGGATTGATAACATAAGAACAATAACCAGAATTTTGATTGTTTTTATAATAAGCTTGGTGTTCTTTTTCTGCTTCGTAGAAAATAGTTAAAGGACTAACTTCTGTGACTAATTTAGCATCAAAATGTGGTGCCAATTCTTTTAGAATTAGCTGTGCAATTTCTTGTTGTTTTTCATTGTGAAAAAAAATTACAGATCTGTATTGTGTCCCTACATCTGCTCCCTGTCTGTTTAATTGAGTTGGGTTGTGTGTGGTCATAAAGATGATTAAAATTGTCTCGTAAGAAACAATACTAGCATCATATGTAATTTGAATAACTTCTGCATGCCCAGTTAATCCTGAGCATATTTCTCTATAAGTTGGTCTCCCTGGTGCAGTGCCTCCAGAATATCCAGAGACTACTTTTTCAACCCCTTTAACTTCTAGAAAAACAGTTTCTGTACACCAAAAACATCCACCGCCAAATGTGGCTAATTTGAAATTACTCATTTTCAGATGCTTTTTTTAATTTCATAGCTGCAGAGTTCACACAATAGCGAAGCCCACTTGGTTTTGGCCCGTCTGGGAAAATATGACCTAAATGTCCATCACAGGTATTACACAAAACTTCAACACGCACCATTCCATAGGTTGTATCTTTGATATATTTGATGGCATTTTCATTGATGGGTTGCGTAAAACTTGGCCATCCAGAACTTGAATCAAATTTAATGCTAGCGTCAAACAATTCGGTATCACAACAAACACACTGATAAACTCCTTCATCAAAAATAGCACAAAGAGCCCCTGTATGAGGTCTTTCAGTTCCATGTAATCTGCTAATTTGAAATTGATCTGGCGTTAATATTGCGCGCCACTCGTCTTCAGTTTTTTCTACTCTTTTGTGAGGCGTGGGGTTTCCATTCACTGAAAAGTGAATAACGTCATTCCATGTAATCATCTCTCTTAATTTTATATAAAATTACTGAAATAGTATGAAATTACAGACAATACCTGAGAGGTTTTTAGAACTATATGAAAGAATTTACTTTTGTCTAAAGTAAATGGTAATAGGAACTCCGGAAAAGTTATAATGTTCTCTTAATTGATTCTCAACATACCGTTTATAAGGTTCTTTTACGTACTGAGGTAGGTTAGAAAAGAACGCAAACTGAGGAGTTGGTGTTGGTAATTGCATGCAATATTTTATTTTCACAAATTTACCCTTGGTAGCAGGAGGTGAGTTCTGCTGAACAATTTCTAACATGGTTTCGTTTAGCTTGCTTGTAGAAATTCTTCTTTTTCTATTTTCAAAAACTTCAACGGCAGTTTCTATAGCTTTTAAAAGACGTTGTTTTGTAAGCACTGAGGTAAAAATAACAGGAACATCTGTAAAAGGAGCAATTTGACGACGGATTTCTGCTTCAAAATCACGCATGGTATTGGTTTCTTTTTCAACTAAATCCCATTTATTAATTAAAATGATAACACCTTTTCTGTTTTTATCAGCCAACCAAAATATATTTTGATCTTGGCTTTCAAAACCTCGGGTAGCATCTACCATTAAAATAACAACATCTGAATATTCTATGGTACGAACAGCACGCATTACAGAATAAAATTCTAAATCTTCTTTTACTTTAGATTTCTTTCTAATTCCGGCAGTATCTACCAAATTAAAATCAAAACCAAAACGATTGTATTTTGTATCTATAGAATCTCTTGTAGTTCCTGCAATATCAGTAACAATATTTCTATCCTCACCAATTAAAGCATTTATAAAAGATGATTTTCCTGCATTTGGTCTACCAACAACAGCAAAACGCGGCAATTCTTCTTTGTCTAGATCTATTGCTTCTGGCTCTGGCATTTCAGCTACAATGGCATCTAAAATATCGCCAGTTCCACTTCCATTAATGGAGGAAATTGTGTGATAATCACCAAGACCAAGGTTGTAAAACTCAACAGCATCAGCATCTCTCATGGCATTATCTACCTTATTAACAGCTGTAAAAATAGGTTTTTTTACTTTTCTTAGAATTTTTGCTACTTCAGCATCCATGGGTGTAATTCCCTCTTCTACATCAACAACAAAAATAATAATGTCTGATTCTTCAATAGCTAATTGAACTTGTTTTCTAATCTCACCTTCAAATATATCATCTGAACCAATCACATATCCACCAGTGTCTATTACAGAAAATTCTTTTCCGTTCCAGTCAGATTTTCCATAATGTCTATCACGAGTAACACCACTTACAGCGTCAACAATAGCATCTCTACGTTGCACTAAACGATTAAAAAGTGTTGATTTTCCAACATTAGGCCTTCCTACTATGGCTACAATACTACTCATGAAAGTAAATTTTTTGCAAAGATACTATTTTACAGTAGACTAGCTAAGAGATTGGAACTTGTTTGCAATCATTTTTGGTTATAGCCAAAACGTTTTAATTCTTTGTCGTTGGAGCGCCAATTTTTATTTACTTTCACATAAAGTTCTATAAATATTTTTTTCCCAAAGAAAAACTCTAAATCTTTTCTTGCCTCTGCTCCAACACGTTTAATGGCGGTTCCTTTATGACCAATGATAATTCCTTTTTGAGTGTCTCTTTCTACCATAATTACAGACCTAATTCTAATAATTGTTTCTTCTTCTACAAAACTTTCTGTTTCTACTTCTACAGAATATGGAATCTCTTTTTTATAATGGGTAAGAATTTTCTCTCGTATTTTTTCATTTACAAAAAACCTTTCTGGTTTGTCTGTTAATTGATCTTTTGGGTAAAAAGCGGGTCCTTCTGGTAATAGCTCAACTATTTTATTGAAAACCGTATCTACATTAAATTTTTCGAGAGCAGAAATCACATAGGTAAATGAGTTTGGAACCTTTGTTTGCCAGTAGTTTACTTTTTCTTCTACTTCTTCTTGAGTAGATTTGTCTATCTTATTAATCAATAAGATAACAGGAATTTTACTATTAATAATTCTTTTGAAGAAGGCTTCGTTTTTAAGCTCTTTTTCTCCAATTTCAACCATATATATTAAAATATCTGCATCATCAAAAGCAGACTTTACAAAATCCATCATAGATTCTTGCAACTGATATGCTGGCTGTAAAATACCAGGGGTATCTGAAAAGATTATTTGATGCTCGTCTCCATTTACAATTCCAAGAATACGATGCCTGGTTGTTTGCGCTTTTGCTGTAATAATTGATAGTTTTTCACCTACCAATGCATTCATTAAAGTTGATTTTCCAACATTTGGATTGCCAATAATATTTACAAAACCTGCTTTGTGTGTCATAGCGCAAAGATAAAATGTTTTTTAAAGATTGCTTTACAATTCATAGAAACTTGTTAGCCAAGAAACTACCTTTTTTAGAATAAAATTACAAGGTTTGTTTGGTGGTTGATCTTTTTTTGCAGTATCTTTGGGGTCTAAATCGCGGGATAGAGCAGTAGGCAGCTCGTCGGGCTCATAACCCGAAGGTCGTTGGTTCGAGTCCAACTCCCGCTACAAAGAAACTCCTTGAGAAATCAAGGAGTTTTTATTTTGGAGTCAAGTGATGCTTGCATCTTCTTGAGAACAAAATAAAAAATCAGATTGCGTAGCAATCGGAGTTTCTTTGGGCTGTTCTCCCCTTTGGCCCATTTCGGAACAACGTGGAGAAATGAATCCAACTCCCGCTACTAAAACAATAAAACGGTTATACTATTATATAGTGTGACCGTTTCTTGTATTTCTACTAACTTTCTGTTACGGAATATACTACTTTTAAGCAACGTTATATTTCTTTTATAAACCTGTTATTATTATTTAAAACTAAACTTAAGTGTAATAAAATTAAAGTACTGACACTAAATAAGAAAACACATATATGAGTAAAGATTTTTATAAAACGAATATCTTTCCCTATAGAGGAATAATTATCAAAATTTGTAGAGCTTATTCTAATTCTCAAGAGGATTACGAAGATTATTACCAGGAAGTTTGTTTACAAATATGGAAAAGTAGAGAAAATTTCAAAAATAAATCCGAGTGGTCTACCTGGGTTTATAGAATAGCTCTAAATGTTTGTCTTTCCTTATTGAGAAAGCAAAAAAAACATAATGATGCATATGATTTTGAGCAAAATTATAATCAATTTTCTGATGAATCTGATGAAAATGAAGAGTCAAAAGATTACTCTAATGACATTTCAAGACTCTATAAAGAAATAAAAAAGTTGTCAGAAATTGACCGTGCTATCATTCTTCTCTATTTAGAAAAGAAGACTTATAAAGAAATTTCTCAGATAATAGGAATAAATAGTAATTCAATTGGAGTAAAAATAACAAGAATAAAAAAACGAATAAAAAAACAATTAAATGGATAAATCAATAGAAGAGTTATGGTCAAAAGGATTTCAGGATGAAAAATATTTAATTCCTCCTGTAATAGATGATCTCTATACTAAAAAATCAAAATTAACAGTCGACAAATTAAAATCGGTCTCAAAAAAAGATAATTGGAGCATGATCCCTCTTTCAATTATAATTTTAATCTTTTTCATAATAAAATCAAAACTCCTATTTGGATTGTATATATCTGCATTAATACTGTCGTTATTTTTTTTAAATAGAAAAAAATTAAAGTTTTTAAACACTATAAATACAAGCCAATCTTGCTATGAATATTTGGGTAAACTTCAAGAAATGATAAAAAATAATGTGAGATTTACTACTCGTCTTTTAGGCATTGGTTTACCATTTTTTGGATATGTAGGACTTTGCATATTTATTTTTGAATCAAATATGGAAAATTTTATTTTAGACACGTATTCTTCAAAACAATTATTAATTAAATCTATAATGATATTAGTATCCTTGTCAGTTATTGGTATTGTTTCTTTTAGATTATCAAATTATTTGGTCTACGGTAGATTAATTACAAAGATTGATGAAATGATTGATGAACTTGACCAATTAAAGAAATAACAGGAGTATTTCTTTAGCCCATTGCGGAACAACGTGGAGAAATGAATCCAACTCTCGCTACTAAAACAATAAAACGGTTATACTTTTATAAAGTGTAACCGTTTTTTTATATTTACATCTAATTTTTAATTGAATGATTTATTATTCTAAAGTATCATATACATTATTAAGCGTTGTATTTATAGTTTTTTTTGGGCCATTAATTTCTAACTATATTAACGATGGTTTTAACACTAATATGTTCTTAATGACTTTAGCTCTGATCATTTTATTTGGATTAATATTACATATGTTTTTCTATACCACTTACAAGATTCAGAATGAAAAACTTTATATAAAATGTGGATTTATTAAATATCGCCCTGTAAATATTGGGGAGATGAAAAAAGTTTCTAAATCATCAAATATCATTTCTTCTCCTGCTGCTTCATTTGATAGAATAGAAATCAGATATGGTAAGTTTAACGAATTAATAATCTCTCCAAAACACAAAACTAAATTTGTTGAAGATTTACAGAAAATTAATCCTGAGATTATAAATAATCTTTAGAGATAAGTTTTTTTATTAAATAAATCCAACTCTCGCTACCATAACAATAAAATAGTTATACTATTATATAGTGTAACCGTTTTTTTATGCACAATAATAAAAAGAAGTCATCGTTAAAAAAAACAAAATATAATCAGATGAAAAAATCAATTTTACTATTTATTTTCTTACTTACGATTTTTAGTAGCTGTGAAAAAGATGATAATAAAAATCCAGAGGGATGTTCCTTAAATAATAATGTACAGTCCATAGTTTACGATGGTATCAATAGAGAATATGTTTTATACATACCTGATTCATATGATGGAACATCTTCTGTTCCACTAATGCTTAATTTTCATGGGTTTGGTGGTAGTGCAAGTGATTATATGCAAGAAGCAGATATGCGCTCATTGGCAGAAGCTGACACTTTTATTTTAATCTATCCTCAAGGTATTTGTTTAGACGGTTTATCCCATTGGAACGCTTGTCCATTAGGAGGAGACAATAAAAGTGATGCTGATGATTTTGGTTTTGTTGAATCCATTATAACTGAGATCTTATCTCAGTATAATGTAGATATGGAGAGAATTTATGCTGCAGGATACTCAAACGGTGGCATGATGTCATATGGGCTCGCAAATTATAAAAGCGACTTAATTGCTGCGGTAGCATCTGTTTCCGGAGTAATGTTAGATTGTACGGGACCTACAAATCATCCTATGCCGGTAGTACATCTTCACGGAACATCTGATGGAGTACTACCATATAATGGGAACAATGACTGGAACTCTGCTCAAAGTACATTAGACCACTGGATTAATTTCAACAATACAGTTTTAACCCCTTCAATTGCAAGTGACAACAATATTGAACATTATGTTTATGACCAAGGAGATAGCTCAGTTTCTGTTGAGCATTATAAATTCATAGGAGGAGATCATGTTTGGTTTAGCGCCACTTACCAAGGTCAGAGCACATCTGAATTGGTTTGGAATTTTGTATCGAGATATGATATTAATGGATTGAGATAAACAATAAAGGTCACACTAATAGATGTAAATTCTTGTCTTTTGATATGGTCCTTGTTATTAAAATTGTTTCTAAAAAATCTCTTGGTGTAAAACTTAAGTTGAACCTTTCAAAATAAGAGTCATTATATGATGAGCGTCTATTAAATCTTTTGGAGTAAAACTGATGTTCGATATTTCGATGGAGTTATCTACATTCATCGACATAATTTTTTTTAATAACCTTAGTAATTAAAGATCAAGTAAACAAGGTTTAGTTTATTTAATGTCATCAAACTTAGCTCTCATGGTTGGGTTTGCGTGAGTGAGTCTTTTTATAGTTAGCTCCTCCGCTTTATTATTGGCTAATCTTAAATTGTTAACTGAGGAAAGCAAAGCTTCTTTTGTTTTATTTAAGTGGTTTATAGTCTTATCTATCTCGCCTATAGCTGTTTCAAATTTTCTACTAGCCAGTTCGTAGTTTTTTGAAAAACCTTCCTTAAAACTATTTATTTTGTTTTCGAAATTAGTGACATCAATACTTTGATTTCTCATAAGAGACAATTCATTTTTGTATTGTAAAGAATTCTTTGCAGCATTTCTTAAAAGAGTTATAATTGTTATAAAGAATTGTGGTCTAATCACATACATCTTTGGATACTTATATGAAACGTCTAAAATACCTGAATTATACAATTCATTATCCCCCTCAAGCAAAGAAACCAAAACAGCATATTCACAATTTTTATCATTTCTGTCTTTGTTTAATTTTGTAAAAAAATCTTCGTTTTTCTTTTTAGTTGAAGTTTCGTCCCCTTCGTTCTTCATCTCAAACATAATAGAAATAAGCTCATTTCCGTTTGAGTCATTTTCTCTATAAATGTAGTCCCCTTTTGTTCCTCCGCTTATATCGTTATCTTTTTCAAAGTAAGCAGCTTGAAAAGCTGTTGCTCTTATTCTATTGAATTCAATTTCGCAATGCTGCTCTAAAGTCTCGCCTACCATTTTAGTTGAGAGCTTTTGTTTAAAGTCTCTGAGACGTTCAATTTCATCGTCTTTCATTTTTAAAGCCTCTTCTTTTAACTTCATCTTTTCTGCGAAAGCTTCATTGATAGACTTTTCTAAAAGTAATTTTTCAGCAAATTCCATTCCTTCATTAGTTAGAAGTACACTTTTTCCTTCTTCATTAATTTCATAATCTGAGTCTTTAAACAGCTTAATAATTTTATTAATTTGAGGGAATAAATCTACCGAGGTGTTTGACTCTGCTGAGATAACCAGTGGTGTTCTCGCTTCATCAATAAGAATGCTATCAACTTCATCAACAATTGCAAAAGCATCTTTTTTAAAACATAAACTTTCATAATCGCCCTTAAGATTGTCTCTTAAATAATCAAAACCTATTTCATTATTAGTAGCATAAACAACATCTTTTTCATATTCTCTAGGTCTATTTTCATGAGGTGTTTGCGAGTTAACGCACCCAACACTTAAATTAAGAAAATTATAAATTTGCCCCATCCATTCAGAATCTCTTTTGGCTAAGTAATCATTTACAGTAACTATATGTACTGATTTACCTGCAATTACATTTAAGTAAGTGG
>ENA-ORDA01002856-ORDA01002856.1-marine-metagenome-genome-assembly--contig:-NODE-2856-length-12694-cov-1.915907_pt1 | contig 12694 bp, 8 predicted proteins | sample MGYA00237778_ERZ508506 | MGnify/ENA primary metagenome ERZ508506 (study PRJEB26177, sample SAMN06267891) | marine metagenome | isolation source: Monterey Bay, California, USA | place: Pacific...
ACACACCAACAGAGCTTCTTGATGGCGCCGATGCCATTGAGACGGTAGATTACAACCTATCCTACTACACAGATTTCACCAATTATTATGGTTCAGAATTTGCGGCACGACTGGGCTATATATCCGATTACAATTACGAATTTTTATAACAAACACTCGAAGGGAACTGATAACCCAATAGCTGACATAGTCTGCGGCACGAGCCAAGTGGCAGAGGCACTGAAATTTTTACAATCACGCATCCATGGCTATGATATCTCCCTGGCCCCGAAGCACTCTAAAATCTGCTCAGTCTTGCCGCTACAAACGCACTATTTTGTATCAGCGTGAATGCGCAGTATTTCGCCCAACAAAGGTTCGAGCCCACGCTAAAAAGGCTAAAGTTAAAAGCCAGATAACAAAACCAATACTCTGAAACATTTCAATCTTTTCAGGCTCAAACACTCCGCATGGCAAAGACACTGCACACACTTTAATTTATCGCAAAGCAATGCCTTTTTGCTGTTCCACTGTTCTACCGGAATAAAACAAAATCACGAGCCCACCGGCTAAAATCACAGTCTTAGTAACTTCACGCAGCGCGCAGGAATGCACCAAACTTCGCTAACAAAATAAACATTTTGAAAAATAATCTTCCGCAACATGCACCCACACGAGCGATTGGATGCTGGTAAATCAAATGCCGACAGACAAACAGCACAACGTTTGCAAAAATTGCATATTTCTAACTTTAAAACAGTGCCACACGTTTTAAAAAAATTGTAAATTAGCTCTTTAGGCACAAGATGGATAATTGAATACACAGCGCTGCATCACACATTCGGCCCTGCCGTTCCCATAATAATCGGCAAGCGAAGAACACAAAAGTCCATCCTCAAATGATCTGTTTCTGAATCTACCTCTAAAGGTCTAAAAAGTGCGACCAAGTGTGCAAATAAAAAAGAGGAACGACAGACTCTAACAATGTCAAATATGCGTGCGTAATGCTAGACGATCCGGCATGTCTAAATGCGGTGTAGCACAAAACTGGATCAAGCGAATTTCTTCACCCACGACTTCAAAGCGATGCACGGACGTGTGCGCAATTTTCAAGAACACGTCTGTCTTACGTACCATATCGAGGTCAAGAGCCACGGCCATAAGGGTCGCAATCACCCCCGTTGAACTAATGATTACCGTCCGCTCTGAACTCTCAGCAACCTCCCGAACACAATCCAAAATCCGCGTACAAAAATCAGAATAGCTCTCCAGGTTGTCGCAAACCTCAGCGCGCGACCAAGCACCCAGTACATCTCGCACGTGGGTCTGAAACTCTTCTTGGTTGGCTGGCGCAGCCAGGCTCCTATGCTTTTTTAAAAACTCGGCAAGCCCAAAATAATCCATCTCATTTAAGCGACTATCTTCCGCATATGTCACACTTGCTAAACCTAGCGACCGCCCGGTCTCAATCTGCCGCTGCATGGTTCCAGATAAAACTAGGTCAAAAGGCCTAAATCCAGCCCAATATTGACCCAACCAAGCAGCCTGCTGATGCCCTAAATCAGACAGCTTGTCGTAGGACGCCTCGTCTTTGGCACCTGTTTGCGCTTGTCCGTGACGGACTATAATAATTTCTGACATCTCCACGCCCTTTTATTTCGTGTCAGTTCTTCGCAAATAACATCTTGAACCACAAGCAATTCCCCTTGAACCATGGTCTTATCCGATTATAAACACAACAATTTGCAAAATCTGCCGAATCCATTACTACCTTTCTCGGTGATGTAACGCGGCCAAGCTTTGGGGCCCGATATGCCAAAAAGAACCGATATCGATACAGTGATGATCATCGGGGCCGGCCCCATAATTATTGGTCAAGCGTGTGAGTTTGATTATTCAGGCGCGCAGGCTTGTAAAGCACTACGCGAAGAAGGCTATCGTGTTGTTCTGGTAAATTCGAACCCTGCAACAATCATGACTGATCCTAACATGGCTGATGCCACTTACATCGAACCTATCACCGCGGAGGTCGTTGCTAAAATTATCGAAAAAGAACTCGCAACGCGGCCTGAAGAAAAACTGGTCCTACTACCAACAATGGGTGGGCAAACAGGTCTTAACACAGCGCTTGCACTTGACGAAAATGGCACGCTGGACCGTTTAAACATTGAACTCATCGGCGCGGATCGAAATGCAATCGAGATGGCCGAGGACCGCAAACTCTTTCGCGAAGCTATGGATCGCCTTGGAATCGAAAACCCACGCGCAACAATTGCTGAGAGCATGGAAGACGCTATGGCCGCGATCAATGACGTGGGTTTGCCAGCTATTATTCGGCCCGCCTTCACTATGGGTGGTACCGGCGGCGGTATAGCCTACAATCGAGATGACTATGAAAAAATTTGTGCAAGCGGACTTGATGCATCACCAACCAATCAAATTTTAATCGATGAAAGCTTGCTAGGTTGGAAAGAATACGAGATGGAAGTTGTCCGCGACAAAGCGGATAACGCCATTATCGTTTGTGCCATCGAAAACGTAGACCCAATGGGCGTACATACTGGGGATTCCATCACTGTAGCCCCTGCTTTGACGCTGACTGACAAAGAATATCAGATGATGCGGACGCACTCAATCAACGTTCTCCGTGAAATTGGCGTCGAAACCGGCGGCTCTAACGTACAGTGGTCCGTGAACCCCGCCGATGGCCGCATGGTCGTAATTGAAATGAACCCTCGTGTGTCACGCTCATCTGCGCTAGCCTCCAAGGCCACAGGTTTTCCAATCGCTAAGGTTGCCGCAAAACTGGCCGTAGGCTACACACTAGATGAACTCGATAATGACATAACTAAAGTTACGCCTGCGTCCTTCGAACCAACAATCGATTACGTAGTCACCAAAATCCCACGCTTTGCCTTTGAAAAGTTCCCGGGCGCCGAAGCAACGCTAACCACAGCCATGAAATCCGTTGGCGAAGTCATGTCAATTGGCCGTTCCGTTCACGAAAGTATGCAAAAAGCACTTACATCAATGGAAACTGGCCTATCCGGCTTTGATGAAATCGTAGTCGAAGGTTGTCCAGCGCTCGAAACCTACGTAAAAGTAAACGATCCAAATGGATCGCTTCCGTTCATCGAACGAGGCCGGGACGACAATGCCCAAACCGCCATTGACAAATCTGTTACGCGAGCTCTGGCCTTACAAACACCAGACCGGCTCCGCATCATCGCCCAAGCGATGCGTTTTGGCTTTTCAGATGATGAAATCAACGAAATCACATCCTTTGACCCGTGGTTTCTTGCCCGGATCCGCGAATTGATCATTATGGAGCACGATATCATTGCAAATGGCCTGCCTCAGGCGGCCATAGCCCTGCGAAGGCTAAAAATCCACGGATTCACCGATGCACGCTTGGCCCAACTATCAAACCAAAATGAACGCGATGTTCGACTCACTCGCACCAAGGCAGGTGTCACCGCCGTGTTCAAGCGCATCGACACTGGCGCCGCTGAGTTTGAGGCACAAACACCCTACATGTATTCCACCTACGAGGTGGACGCGATGGGAGAAGTGGAGTGTGAAGCTCGTCCAACAGATCGAAAAAAGGTTGTTATTCTCGGCGGTGGCCCGAACCGCATTGGCCAAGGGATCGAATTCGATTACTGTTGCTGCCATGCCTGTTACGCACTGACAGATGCTGGCTATGAAACCATCATGATCAACTGTAACCCTGAAACAGTTTCCACTGACTACGACACATCTGACCGTTTATATTTCGAACCCCTGACACTAGAACACGTTCTGGAAATCCTGCGGGTCGAACGCGAAAACGGCGAACTTCACGGAATAATTGTACAATTTGGTGGCCAAACCCCATTAAAACTTGCCAATGCACTTAGAGACGAAGGCATCCCAATCCTCGGCACTACGCCAGATGCAATCGATCTTGCTGAAGACCGTGCACGTTTTCAAAAATTGATCGAAGAGTTAAACCTGAAACAGCCTTACAATGGCATCGCTCATTCTGGTGAAGAAGCATTCAAAATTGCCGCTGATGTTAAATACCCACTTGTAATCCGCCCTTCCTATGTACTCGGGGGACGCGCCATGGAAATCGTGCGGGACGATGTGCAGCTGGAACGATACATCAATGAAGCCGTTACCGTATCTGGCGATAGCCCTGTTTTACTCGACAGCTACCTGTCTGGTGCTGTCGAAGTAGACGTCGATGCCCTGTGTGACGGCGAAAACGTCCACGTAGCAGGTATAATGCAACACATCGAAGAAGCCGGAGTACACTCGGGCGACAGCGCATGTTCTTTACCACCCTATTCACTAGACGCCTCAATTATCGCTAAAATACGAGTTCAATCAGAAAAACTCGCGCTCGCATTAAATGTTATTGGCCTGATGAACGTCCAGTTTGCAATTAAAAACGACGAGATTTACGTCTTGGAAGTGAACCCCCGCGCATCCAGAACAGTACCTTTCGTAGCTAAAGCTGTTAACTCCCCCATAGCTGCAATTGCTGCGCGGATTATGGCAGGCGAAAAGCTCTCTGCCTTCAGTCTAAAATCACCAACGACAAAACACTATGCCGTGAAAGAAGCTGTCCTCCCCTTCTCCAGATTTCCGGGCGTCGATACGCTACTCGGACCAGAGATGCGCTCCACAGGCGAAGTAATGGGACTTGACAAAACATTTGCTCGTGCCTTTCTAAAGGCACAGATGGGTGCTGGGCATACGCTACCCTCCGAAGGGACAGTATTTATGTCTGTCAAAAATTCCGACAAAACGCCACAGATGGTAGAAGCTGCGCAGATTTTGCATGACGCGGGCTTTACCATTTTAGCGACGCGTGGGACCGCTGGATTTCTTAAAACAGCAGGCATTGAAACTGAGACTGTTAACAAAGTCTATGAAGGTCGCCCAAACATTGTTGATCGACTGCGCGATGGTGATATAGACCTCGTGTTCAATACAACCGAGGGTACGGCATCTATTGAAGATAGCCGCGAAATTCGGTCCGTCGCACTTTACAGTAAAATAGTATACTATACGACAGCCGCAGCTAGCTACGCCGCCGCACAGGCAATCCGCAATATCCGCGAAGGTGCACTAGAGGTAAAACCCCTCCAAGAGTACTATTGAGCTGCAAATAAAAATTTATAAGGATCAGTGGAATTTCTGAGAGGAAACTTTCCTGGCCTAGAATGAAATCTAAGTTTTTATAAATTCAGGGATTTATCGGTTTCAAAACAGCCAAGCCAGATTATAGGAGTATCCTAAGGCCCATGTTAACCGTAGGGCTCTTTATAAATGAGTAGTACCTAATCAAAAAGTCATGCAAGGTGTTTACCATACATCGCATGATTTAGTTGTTTTTAGCGGTCCTAATCTCCCAAGCATGCTAAAGTTCCTTTTGATTTCGCAGCATTAACACAGCAACTATGAAGAGCCTTTTGACACGTTATCTCTTATTTTAGAGGAAACGATTGATACTAGTTAACAAATCCACACACAACCAAGCATCAACGTCACACTGTGTCCAAATTCATTTCATATCTAAAAACACAAACGAATCTCTTGAAAGACCAACGAGGTCGAGCAACAGTTCGTTTATGGCTAAACTCTATTTCAACTACTCGACTATGAATGCAGGGAAATCGACTGCACTTTTGCAAGCCTCTTACAATTACCGCGAAAGAGGCATGGAAACGTATCTCATTACCGCACGTTTTGATGATAGAGGGGGGGCTGGCGAAATTGGGTCACGCATTGGCATCTCAGCTAAAGCGGACGGATTCGATGGATCTAGTAATCTATTTTCAATGATCGAAAAACGAATTAAAAGCAGCACTCTAGCCTGCGTCTTCATTGACGAAGCTCAGTTCTTAAGCGCTTCTCAGGTTTGGCAGCTTGCCTGCGCAGTAGATGATCTGAGCATACCTATCATATGCTATGGTCTGCGCGTCGATTTTCTCGGACATCTTTTCCCAGGCTCCGCCGCACTGCTCGCAACTGCGGACGAAATGCGTGAAGTGCGAACAATTTGTTTTTGCGGGAAGAAAGCGACGATGGTGGTACGACAAAATGAAGACGGTGACGTAATCACCCAAGGGGCGCAAATCAAAATCGGTGGCAACGAAACCTATGTATCTCTCTGCCGCCATCATTGGCGTGACGCAATGGGAGATTCATCTCTTTAGCGGTTATTATCTACCGGCGCTTCTACAATGACATCACCCGCTTTTTCAAACATAAGGGTAATTTTGACGATCTCACCCGACACAAAACTTTTATTTAGACCCATCAGCATAACGTGGTTGCCACCACGTTCCATCACGACGGTCTCTCCAGAGGCCAATTTGATACCACCTTCGATCTGGCGCATCTTTACCACACCATCTTTATCTTCGATGTGTGTGTGCAGCTCCGTCATGGCTGATGCACCTGCTTTTGCGCCTAACAAAACATCGTCCTGACCAGATTGGTTGGTAATGTGCATGAACGCAGCCCCTGCCGTAGCGCTCGCACCAAAAACGCGAGCGTATGGGTCTTCAACCTTGAAGGGTTCATCAAGACTTACCCGTTGTTTATGGGTACCCAGAAACAGAAATATAGCCACTGCAACGGAGACAGCAATTAAAATCAGACCCAAAATTTTCCGCAACTTTTCACCTTGACCGTTCGATGATATCCAAGCTTCGCAACTTTGACGAAAGGCGTTAAGCTGTGGCTTGTGCTTTTGCGATATCTTTTTTTACTTTTAAAGCTGAGTCAGACAGTTCAGAATCCTTCGCTTTCGCCATAAACGCGTCTAAACCACCGCGGTGGTCTACGGTGCGAAGGGCTGCAGCAGAAATGCGAAATTTAAATGACCGGCCTAAAGTATCACTCAGAAGCGTCACATCGTTCAAATTAGGCAAAAACCGACGACGGGTTCTATTTTTGGCATGGCTGACATTGTTGCCAGACATTGGGCCCTTGTTTGTAAACTCACAACGACGAGACATTACACAAATCCTTATTCTCTTGCCGTTATGCTGTACTGCACGCAAGCAGATAAAATCAGCGTTTTCTTTAGGACCGATTTTCATACACGTCAAGGGCGCAAACCTATCTAACAAGTCCTATTCCCAGGTTCTAAACGCGCGTAGTACTGTTGCCGCCGCCGCATCCGAGGATACAACCCCCTCTGCGACCTGTTTGGCCAGATCTCTTTGTAAATTTTGTAAGTTTTCATTCCGTTCTAATTGGACCAAAATACCTCTTCGCACCTCGTGTTCAAACCAAACCTGAGCTTGTCGTACCCGATTCGCATCAAAATGCCCACTGTTTCTCCGCCACTCAGACAGCGTCACAATCTGTTCCCAAACTATTTCCAGTCCATCTTCCTCAAGCGCAGAAATAGTCATGGCCTTGGGAAAATCTTTCGGATCTTGTACGCGCTTGCGCAACAAACGCAGCGCACCCGTATAATCGGCACACGTACGAATTGCTTGGGATTTCAACTCCCCGTCAGCCTTGTTGATCAAGACCAAGTCAGCAATTTCCATGATACCACGCTTTACACCCTGCAATTCGTCGCCACCTGCTGGCGCCAGCAGCAGCAGAAACAGATCCGTCATGTCTGCAACCATCACCTCGGATTGGCCCACACCAACAGTTTCGACCAGAATAACATCAAAACCCGCTGCTTCACATAATGCTATTGCTTCGCGAGTGCGCCGCGCCACACCGCCTAGCGCGGCACTTGATGGGCTTGGACGGATAAATGCATTTGGATGCCTCGACAATCGATCCATTCGTGTTTTGTCCCCAAGAATTGATCCACCAGATCGTTTTGACGATGGGTCAACCGCTAGAACTGCGACCTTTAGGCCCTGTTCGACAAGCATCATTCCAAAACTCTCTGTAAATGTGGATTTCCCAACACCAGGCGTTCCCGACAAGCCAATCCGCAAAGCACTGCGCTTCGATTGCCCCAGCCTATCGATCAACTGGACCGCTTTGGAACGATGGTCATCGCGCGTGCTCTCAACCAATGTGATAGCGCGGGCCAATATCCGCCGATTACCCGCAAGGACTGCGTCAATCACATCTTGGCCAATATCCATCTTATTGATTTAACTCCATTTCCAGAGAATAAGCAGGCCTGAAAATGCAAGCCCACTCATCTTACCCAACGTCTTAATTAATCTTAAACTAAGCGAGAAGCCAGACTTATAGCATTTAAAACGGACATGCGCCCAACGTTAAGTTGATCTCACCCTCAAAATTTTACCAAGCAGGAAACATAAAAACGAAAATGTCTTCAAATTCAGAAACTATTTTGCAGGACGCAAACCGAAACTGGGCCCCACAATTGTTTAGAAAATGCCTGCGATATTTCAACAACATAACTCGCATAAGAAGCCACTTACCTAGACGAGAAGTTCGAAATTACGGTATGGACACAAACCAGCAACACAGTATGCCAGATCCACCAACAATAACTCGGCGGAGCGCACGTTTGCACTATCCTTAGTCGACTATGGGGAGGCTATCCTTATAGGGGTTTACATCTACATCACAGAGTTTTTGCAGTTAAACATGCATGAAAGGGTCAACTTTTTTTTATCCTAATGTATAAGCACGAGAATGAAGATTCTTATCATCCGTCGGCTTTCACAATCCAGACAACGTTTAACAGCGCACGCGACAAACAAAAATAGTACTTCATGAGTGGGCTGCCAATACTGGCGGTACTGCCCGCACTGCGCGATGCGTTGAAGTCGCACAGAATGGCGGTTTTGCAAGCCCCCCCTGGGGCGGGTAAGACTACGCGTGTACCCCTGTTCCTACTCGAAGAATGCCTTATTGATGGCAAAATCCTTATGCTTGAACCACGCCGTCTTGCGGCACGTGCCGCAGCTGAACATATGGCTAAAACTCTAGACGAGGACACAGGCCAAACAGTCGGATACCGCATGCGTGGTGACAGCAGAATTAGCAAAAACACGCGCATAGAGGTAATCACTGAAGGTATCCTCACCCGCATGATCCAGACCGATCCTGCATTATCAGGTATTGGATGCATCATATTTGACGAATTCCATGAACGTTCATTGCAGTCGGATACAGGCCTCGCTTTCGCACTTGAGCTGCGCGATGCACTGCGGCCAGACCTGCACGTAATCATCATGTCGGCGACACTTAACGCAGAACCAGTTGCGAAACTCATTGGCAACGGGCCCATTATCACATCCGAAGGTAGCAGTTACCCAGTTGAAGCACGCCACCTGCCCAAACCATGGGCAAAACCGGACACGCACGGCCCCCACTTTGAAAACGCAATGGCTAACTTAATCACTCAAGCCGCGTTAGAAACGAGAGGCGGTATTCTTGCTTTCCTTCCAGGAGAAGGCGAAATACATCGAACCAAGTCGCTGCTGCGGAACAGCCTTCCGAGCGATTGCATCCTTCGCCCACTCTACGGTGCGCTGCCATTCGCAGAACAACGTCGCGCAATCTTGCCTGAAACGGAGGGCCGCAAAATTGTACTCGCCACTTCGATCGCCGAGACCTCGCTCACCATCGAGGACGTGCATGTAGTAGTCGATGGTGGCCGTGCCCGTCGTGCTCGGTTCGACGCTGGCTCTGGTATGTCGCGCCTTACAACTGATCGCGTAACCAAGGCCGAAGCCAGGCAGCGCATGGGCCGTGCCGGTCGTGTAGCGAAAGGCATCTGTTACAAACTCTGGACCAAAGGAGAAGAAGGCGGCATGGCTTCGTTTCCTTTGCCAGAAATCCTATCGGCCGACATCACCAATCTGATGTTGCAACTTGCGGCGTGGGGTACCAGCGACCCTACATCCTTGCCTTTCCTAGATTATCCACGCGAAAAGGACGTGGTTCAAGCGAAAGCCCTCCTCCGAGCTCTCACTGCGCTGGATGCTCAGGACCGTATTACACCACATGGTAAGGCCCTGTCCCATCACTCCCTCCACCCGCGCCTCGCGCACATGCTGGAAAAGGGTGGCCCAGACGCACCACTGCTCGCCGCACTGATCGAGTCCCGTAATCCCCTGCCACGAAATGCGCCAAGCGACATAACATTGCAGATTGAAGCACTGCATGACCTACAAACCTTTGCAAGCAGGCAACCTTTTCAGGCAAATTCAGCTGTACTAAAAGCTATCCAAAACGAGGCAAGACGCCTTAAACACAATCCTAGTAACCTTTCCCTAGCTGAAACACTGGCGCTTGCTTATCCAGATCGGATTGGATTGCGCCGCAAAGGTGATGCACCACGTTTTGTTCTATCAGGTGGCAAAGGCGCCTTCTTTCGCAACAACGATCCCACGGGTGGCAACCGCTTGATCATCGCAACTGATTTGGACGGTAACGCCCGCGAAGCCAAAGTCCGCGCTGCATTACCAATCACAGAAGCTGAACTCACCAACGTTTACGGTAATCAATTCGAAGACATTGCACTATGCGAATGGTCCAAACGCGACCGTCGCGTGCTGGTCCGTAAGCGCACGCACTTTGGGCAACTCGTGCTTGATGATCAAAGTTGGAAGGGCTGTCCCCCCGAAATATCGAACGCCGCTATGTGCGAAGGCATCCACGATTTGGGTCTCTCATGCCTACCATGGGATAAACCTGTCCTGCTATTTCGAGCTCGCGTCGAATGGCTCCGCGCGCAAGGTTATGCCATTCCGGACCTTTCGGATGCGGCACTTTCTGTAACGCTTTCAAGTTGGCTGGAACCACACCTTACGGGAATCCGCACCCCGGACGCGCTAAAGAAACTCGACCTGCTGGCGCTACTGCGCAATGCGCTATCTTGGGAAGACCAACAGACCCTAGACGAGCTCGCTCCCGCTAGCATCAAGGCGCCCACTGGCACAAAACTCCCTATCGACTATGGTGCAACACAGCCCAAAATCGCTGTTCGGCTACAAGAGTTATTTGGTCTGACAACGCACCCCACTGTTGGCCCCAAAAGCTTACCACTGCAGATCCAGCTACTTTCACCTGCGCACCGTCCAGTGCAAACCACAGCAGATTTACCTAATTTTTGGTCTACGTCTTACGCCGATGTGCGCAAAGATATGCGCGGCCGCTATCCGCGCCATCCGTGGCCCGAAGACCCAAGACTGGCAGAACCGACACGCCGCGTAAAAACCCGTAAATAGAAGTGCAATTAATCACAGTTAATTAACGCGTTTAAAAATTCTTAGTTCGAACCTACAATTTCGCGAAATCGCACCAATTACCAGTCCGGGTCCACCAACACACCTTTCACCAGACCGATTAGTTGAACTCGCCAAGGCGCAGAGAATTGTCAGCATCCAATTTCAAGATATTCGAACGTCGAAGGACCCTCTTCAAAATGTTGATGCATTAGAACGCGACGTTGCGACGCCTTTATGCTTTCGCTCATTGGGTCCTTGGCCTAAGTATAGTAAATGAATCTTGTTGCGCTGCGATCTCCTGAATTTCGTCTCTATTTTCTAGGAGCAGTGGCTAATGTTAATGCCCTCTGGATCAGTCGTATCGTAATTGGTTGGCTTGCTTGGGATATGACTGGTTCGCCGCAATTCGTCGGCATCGTTGCTGCCTGTTCTTTACTACCTACCTTGTTAGGTGGCCCATTTTTCGGGGTTATTGTAGACCGGTCCGATATCAAAAAAGCAGCCTATGCTACCAATATTGCCATGATTGGCTGCATCACAGTACTGTCGGCGTTACAAGTTAGCGGTAATATCACTCAAATTAGCTTGATCCTGATCGCTCTTGCTATTGGAACAGTTACTGCGGCCCATCACCCTGTGCGATTATCCTTAGCCCCACGACTCGTAGAGCCAGTATATGTGACCTCAGTAGTTGCGCTCTCTGCACTCAACTTCAACTTAGCTCGCCTCATCAGTCCTGCGATCGGTGGGCTTCTGATCGACCTGACCAGCCCCACAACCGCTCTTATGGTGACACTAATCTTATTCCTGCCAAACCTCACCATTCTGTTCCGCCTGCACCCGCGTGAATTGACCAAACACTCTGCAGAACCCTTCACCACCGCAATGGCTGAGGGCTTACGCTACATTCGCCAGCGCAGTGTGATCCTAATTGTTCTAGTCACTACCACAGTCTTTTCGGTTACTATACGTGGTGTGCTCGAAGTGCTACCGATCATTGCTGATGGCTCTTTCAAACTGGGCGCAGTAGGCCTGGGTCAGTTGGGCTCCGCAGTAGGTGGGGGTGCTCTATGTTCTGCGTTGTACAAGGCACTTGGTTGGCAGCAGATAAGCCGTAATGCGCTTTCACTTGGCAACATGTCCATCGCCATCATTGGCCTAATGGCAGTAGCCGTCTTAGGGACAACACAAATATGGTATATGGCGTTACTGTGTGCAGCGCTTCTCGGAGCAACAGGCACTTATTTTGGCGTAACGATGCAATCTATGATCCAATGGGATCTACCCGACAATATGCGCGGCCGCGTCATGTCAATTTGGGTGGTGGTTGGGCTTGGCTCCACCGCCCTTGGCGCTTTCTTGATTGGGACCCTGGCAAATTTGATTGGGATTGGTGCCGCCAGTTTGTGGATATCCGGTCTCGGCCTTTTCGCCTTACTGGTGCTCATGTTATGCGAGCCAAAAAAATATCACAATAGACACCGATAATTTTGGCTAATAGTTGAAACGTGATATTTCATAACATTCGC
>ENA-ORDA01002859-ORDA01002859.1-marine-metagenome-genome-assembly--contig:-NODE-2859-length-12682-cov-3.304086_pt1 | contig 12682 bp, 12 predicted proteins | sample MGYA00237778_ERZ508506 | MGnify/ENA primary metagenome ERZ508506 (study PRJEB26177, sample SAMN06267891) | marine metagenome | isolation source: Monterey Bay, California, USA | place: Pacific...
CGGCCACACCATAGCGCAGTGCATCAATGGTAAAAGCGTGCCCTATCGACACCTCCAGTAACGCATCAATATGAAAGTCAGGGAGGTTGCTCAGATTAAGATCGTGCCCTGCGTTGATACCTAAGCCATGAAGTGTCGCTTCAGCTGCCGCCTCCTGAAATTGAGTGAGTGACGATCTGTGTTCGCCGCACTCATGGGCGCGGGCGTAGGTTTCGGTGTATAGCTCAACGCGGTTCGCGCCGAGCGCGCGCACCAGACTGATTTGCGCGGGATCAGGGTCCATAAATAGACTCACGCGACACCCCCAGCCCTTCAGTTGCTCGACAATAGGGCGTAAACGATCGCCGTCACGAGTGATGTCAAAGCCGTGATCAGAGGTCAGCTGATCATTGCCATCGGGCACTAGCGTCACTTGCTCAGGGCGAATGCGTTCAATCAATGCCAAGAACCCAGGATAATCCTCAACGCCTGCACGCGGGGCGGACTGTGCAGCGGCAAAGGGATTGCCTTCAATATTGAGTTCGGTGCCGCCCATCTCGCCCAGTCGGAGGCAATCCTCTGCTCTGATGTGGCGTTGATCGGGTCTGGGATGCACCGTAATGCCGTGCGCTCCTGCCTGAATCACGCTCGCTGCGAACTCGCAGGGATCAGGATGTTTCGTATCACGAGCGTTGCGAATCAGCGCGATTTTATTGAGATTGATGCTGAGCTGCGTCATGGCGTGATACGGCTAATGGATAAAATCGAAATGGGTTTGACAGGGACGTCTTGAAAAGTGGTGACACCCCCAGCGGTCTTAGCAGGCGCGGGACCCGTGTCCGACAGTGAGATGATATCGACGACTTGCATACCGTCGATCACCTCGCCGAAGACGGTATAACCCTCACTACTGGGCGTCCAATCGAGTCGTAAGTTGCTGCGTTGATTGATGAAGAACTGAGCCGTCGCAGAATTGGGGTCATTAGTACGCGCCATAGCAAGCGTGCCGCGAGTATTGTGTACCTTATTGCGAGATTCATTCGCGATGGGGCCTCGGGTCGGTTTTTCCTCGAGCGCTGAGGTAAAGCCGCCGCCTTGAATCATAAAGTTGCTGATGACCCGGTGAAATACGGTGTCGTTATAATAGCCATCATCGACATACTGAAGAAAATTCTCGACGGTAATCGGTGATTTATCTGCAAATAGCTCAACAGTAATGTCACCGTCTGTCGTTTTCACGAGTACCTTTGGATTACCGTCCAGCGACTCCTGAGCAAAGACCTCTAAAGCCCCGATGCTCAGCAACACCGAGACGAGCAGAGCGCACAGTGAGCGCAGGCGAGTAAGGTATGAATTCATAGTGTTCTCCCTGATTAAGACCAACCGTCTTGTCGTTTTTTCCTGGGCCATAGTCGTGGTGCAATCACCGCCAAAATGACCCCGAGTAGGACGGCTAAAGCACCGTCTAGCATTTGATTATTGGTAATACGTTCTCGTAAGCGCACATTTTCCAAGCGCAGCAAATCCGCTTCGGATCTTTCCGACTCTAATTCCGCGACCAGTTGCTGGTTCATCAAATCTAGCTCGATCGCTGCTGCTGAGACACGTTTTATTTCAGTGAGTTCAACGCGAGTCGTGTCGAGTTCGCGCTCAAGCTGATCGACCATGCTAACTGCTTTGTCTGCTTCAGATGAGCTCGCGTCGAGTTGATTCACCAATCGATTTTGCTCGCCCCGGATTTGTTCCAACTCCACTCGTAGGTCGTTGATCAGCAGCGCCGCAGGCGGATCCACCTGCAGATATTGTGCGCGTATCCATCCCCTAGTGCCCCCCGGACTTTCCACATCAATCCACTCATCATCATCGCTCTGCCCGTAAACGATTAGCACTGTACCGGAGGGTAACCCTCGGTTGATGATGCGGTAGTCAGACCCTGGCCCGCTACGAACTGGAACCAGCACCATATCGCTGATGTATCGCGTTTCCTGAGCCACGAGAGCGGTGGCCCAACAGCATGATAGGAGTAGCAGCATGACGGTTGCACGTCGAGCGATGGTGAGTAGTGTCATGACGAATCTCGTGTTGGGTCAATATCTTGGTCTTCCGATCTCAAATGAGGTGCTACGATCATTACCGTGAGCAACATCATCAGCAATATGAAACCAATACTGGAATATAATTTATAGGATACCCAAAAAGCTTCTTCATATTGGTAGGCTACGTACAGGTTGAGTGCCCCAACGGTGACAAAGTTTGTCACCCACAGCGCATTAAGGCGCTTCCAGATAACCTCACTGAGCACCAGCTGTTGACTTAGCAGTCGCTCCAGCAAGGTTTTTTTACCGACAAACTGTGAGCCGAAAAATAGCACGGCCATCACCCAATTAAAGACCGTCGGTTTCCACTGAATGAATCGTTGATCTCGCAGCACTAAGGTTGCCGTTCCAAAAACGACGACCGCTACCATCATCCACATGAGCCGCTTGTCGTTTCGTTGCGTGATGGCGAGCATGATTAGCCAGACCGCGATGGTGGCGATCATCAAGACCGCAGTGGCGCTGAAAATGCCGTCGAAGGTATGCGACCAAGCGCCCACGGTCAGCGTCTCGCCAGACATCTGATAGGCGCCAAAAAATAGCACTATGGGCAAAAATTCTAGGATTTGTTTCATGAAGTCGTCTGATTCAGCGTGCTAGCGCTCGCCTTCGCCGTTGCTATGTTAGACAATCCCGCTCTCCTTCTCAGCTCAGGGGCGGTTTGCCACCCTGTTTGAGCGCAGTGTAGAGATTGCCTTGATAGACTTCCACACACATAGTGCCGCTTCCGATGGTGCGCTTTCTGCCTCAGATCTGATTGAGCGAGCAGCGGCTGAGGGTGTCAGCCGTCTCGCGTTGACGGATCACGACACGGTACAAGGTTACCTTAGCGTTTGTCAGAAAAGTCCGCCCGGCTTAGATCTGATCAGTGGTGTGGAGCTATCGTGCCAGTGGGGTCGAGTTGGCATTCATGTTGTGGGGTTAGGTTTTGAGGTGCAGGCAACCGATATGAAGGCGCACCTGGTGGTGTTGGATGCCGCGCGGAAGGACCGTGCCGAGCGTATCGCACACCGTCTTGAACGGGCGGGTATGCACGGGGCGCTCGAGGGCGCGTTGACGGTTGCAGCAGGAGCGCAAATTGGGCGTCCGCACTTCGCGCGTTGGATGATGTCAGCAGGGCACGTGGCCAGTGAGCAGGAAGCATTCAAACGATTTCTCGGTAGCGGAAAGCCGGGAGATATTTCTATTTTGTGGCCGAGTCTTCAGGACACTGTTGAGGTGATCACCCGGTCTGGGGGAGTGGCAGTGCTGGCGCATCCACTGCATTACCGCATGACAGCGACGCGGCTCCGCGCGCTGGCCGATGCTTTTTGTGAAGCAGGAGGGGGAGCCATTGAGATCATTAATGGGCGGCCTAAGGCGGGTGAGAGTGAGCAGTTATGGCGGTTGGCTTCTGACCGCAATGTGCGCGTCTCGGTTGGTTCAGATTTTCATCGTGACACGCCTTATGGCGCGGGTTTAGGCGTGAGCATCGCAGAGATGCCGGAGGGTGTGGGAGTTTGGGAAACACTATAGATAGCGCTAATGCCTCTGGCAATCTGCTCTCCACAGGGCACGCTGTTGATAGTGGTATCTGGAGCGAGCGGTGGAAGACAAGCGCTGTGCTGGCAGTCATCCCCCATGCGCACGAGGCAATGACATGAGCCAGTTTTTCGCGGTACATCCCGAGACACCGCAGGTGCGTCTTATCAATCAGGCGGTGGCGATCATTCAGGGAGGAGGGGTTCTGGTTTACCCCACCGACTCGGCTTACGCACTGGGCTGCCAGTTGGGCAATAAGCGAGCGGTTGAACGGATCCGCCGAATCCGTGCCTTGCAAGATGATCATAACTTTACGTTGGTGTGTCGGGATCTCTCAGAATTAGGCACGTACGCTCGCGTTGATAATGCTGTTTATCGATTACTGCGCCATGCAACACCGGGGCCATTCACTTTTATTCTCGAGGCCACACGCGATGTCCCCAAAAGATTGGTGCAACCCAAGCGAAAGACGATCGGGCTAAGAGTGCCGAATCATCCTATTCCTCAGGCATTATTGCACGCGCTCGGTGAGCCTTTGATGAGTGCGACCTTGGCCCTACCCGGCGATGATCTACCCCTATCTGATCCTTACGATATTCGTCAGCAACTTGAGCATGACGTGGATTTGGTTATTGATGGTGGATTTTGTGGATTAGAACCCACCAGCGTCATCGATTTGACCACATCCGTGCCCGCCATTCTCAGACGGGGATTAGGCGATGTCAGCGACTTTGAGATTGCCTAAGGGTATACTCCGCCTGTGACGAAATCCCCTGAACAATCGCCCAAGCCCACTGAGGAAAACGGGTCCCACGAGACGGTAGACGCTGTGTCCGAACAGCCCACTGCCCGTCCGGAGCAGGCCGAAATGCCCTTCGCGATGGTGCGAGGACAAGCCGTGACCGAGCTGCCCAAAGATTTATATATCCCACCGCAGGCGCTGGAGGTGTTTTTAGAGGCGTTCGAGGGGCCTCTTGATCTACTGCTCTATCTCATTCGTCGACAAAATCTCGATATCTTGGATATCGACGTGGCACAGATCACCGAGCAATACATGCGTTATGTTGAACTGATGGATGCCATGCAGTTCGAGCTGGCAGCCGAATATCTGTTGATGGCGGCGATGCTGGCTGAAATTAAATCACGCATGCTGTTGCCCAGAGCCACGGAAAACGAAGAAGATGAGGAAGATCCGCGCGCTAATCTGGTCCGTCGTCTGCAAGAATATGAGCGCTTTAAAAAGGCAGCGGAAGATCTCGAGGCCTTACCTCGTTTAGAGCGCGAGCTGTGGCAGGCCTCTGCTGCGCCACCCGACATTCGATCGGAGCGTCCGCTGCCCGAGGTCGATATGCGCGAAGTGCTGCTGGCGCTGAGTGAGGTATTGCGTCGCGCTGAGATGTATCAGAGCCACCAGATTCAGCGAGAATCTTTGTCGACGCGTGAGCGGATGTCGCAGGTGCTAGAGACGCTTAAAGGCGATGGATTCGTCCCCTTTGTGACGCTGTTTCGACCCGAAGAGGGGCGCCTAGGCGTCGTCGTCACGTTCTTAGCGCTGATGGAGTTGATGAAGGAATCCCTGATTGAATTAGTCCAAACAGAGGGATTCGGCCCAATCCACATCAAGGTAAAGTCGGAGTGAACATGGAAGCGGGTTTGGTGCAAATTCTCGAGGGTGCTTTGCTTGCGGCAGGGGAGCCCCTGTCTCTGCAGCGCATGGCAATTTTGTTCGAAGAAGAGGAGCGGCCGTCCACCGAGGAGTTACGAAGTGCGATTAAGATCGTTGGCGAGCGCTGTGAGGACCGCGGTTATGAGCTGGTTCAAGTCGCGTCTGGCTATCGATTTCAGGTCCGTCAAAACTTGTCAGATTGGGTCGCCCGGTTATGGCAAGAGCGCCCAGCGCGATATTCACGTGCATTAATGGAAACCTTGTCGCTCATTGCGTATCGTCAGCCCATAACCCGCGGTGAAATCGAGGAAATTCGCGGCGTCGCGGTCAGCACGAACATCGTTAAGACGCTGCTAGAGCGAGAATGGGTGCGCGTCGTAGGTCATCGGGATGTCCCCGGTAGACCTGCAATGTATGCCACTACGCGGCAGTTTCTTGACTATTTCAACTTGAAGTCGCTGGACCAGCTACCGCCATTGGCCGAAATTAAAGAGCTCGATAATCTGTCCGGTGAGTTGGGTTTGGAATTGCCCCAGGTACCAGACAATAGCCTTCCAAATGACGACCTCCCAAATGGTGATCTACGCAATGATGACGGCCCACATGATGACGCCCCACATGATGACGCCCCACATGATGAGAAGTCATCTGAGATCTCAGGCACCCAGACTGATGGTGCTGCCGATGAACTGGAGACGGTAGGCGATGGCGAAGCAGCGCCCGAAGCAGCCCCCGAAGCGTCCTAACGCTGCGGCGATACCCGCCGCAGATAAAGGTGAAAAGCTTCATAAGGTTCTTGCGAATCTGGGTTTCGGCTCGCGCCGAAAGATGGAGCAATGGATCGAAGAGGGTCGCCTGAAGTTAGACGGCAAGGTCGCGACATTGGGCGATCGCGTCACGGCAGAGCAGACGGTTCGCTTAGATGACAAACTCCTTGCCCGAGAGCCAGCGGATCAGGTCCGTGTGTTGCTCTACCATAAGCCGGAGAGAGAGGTCTGTTCTCGCAGTGATCCTGAGAGTCGCAAGACCGTCTTCGACAGTCTGCCGCGTCTTCAAAGCGGGCGGTGGATTTCAGTAGGCCGACTAGATTTCAATACATCGGGGGTGTTGTTGTTTACCACTGATGGAGGTTTAGCCAATGCGCTAATGCACCCATCGAGCTCAATTGAACGCGAGTATTTGGTGCGGGTAATGGGCAAGGTCGACGAACCGATGTTGGAGCGGTTAAAAAGTGGGGTAGAGCTCGACGACGGTCCCGCGCGTTTCACAGACATTCAGGAAGGCGGGGGTGATGGGATCAATCGGTTCTTCTACGTCGTACTGATGGCGGGGAGAAATCGCGAAGTCAGACGACTGTGGGAATCCCAAGGGACGACCGTTTCTCGCCTAAAGCGTGTGCGCTACGGCGAAGTTTTCCTGCCCTCGAAATTAAAAAAAGGGCAATCTTTAGAGCTGCCGCAACGCGACGTCGACGTCATTTATGCGATGGCGGGAGTGCCTACCCGGGACGTGGCGAGTGTCACCAAAAAAGAACAAGAACGGCGAGACCGTTTTTCGGGTAAGGGCAAACGACTGACAGGCAGGCGGGGTCGCTGGGAACACTAATTAGTCCTGCGCACTCAACGTCTCGCCGTGTAACGATTGACTGGCGTCGCTGAGCAAATAAACCCAGTAAGCAGTGAGCGCCTCGGGAGACGGGTTGGTGTCAGGTTGTTCTCCCGGATACGCCATCCGTCGCATCTTGGTATTGACGGCCCCCGGATTCAGGCTATTCACTCGGATCTGGCTGGTAGCTTTCAACTCATCTGCCAGCACCTGCATATACCCCTCGGTAGCAAACTTCGATACCGCATAGGCGCCCCAATAGGCTTTACCCCGCCGCCCGACTCCAGAACTGGTCAGAATAATGGAGGAGGGCGCTGCATGCGTTAGCAACGGCATCAGCGCGCGCGTCAGTAAAAAAGTCGATGAGACATTGACCTGCATGACTTCTTGCCAACTTGCCGGTGAGGTCTGTGCTAATAACCGGCGCTCCCCCAGCACACTCGCATTATGAACCAGTCCATCTAACGTAATGCCCGTCTCTGTCAGTTGCTCAGCCAGGGCTTCGTAGCGACCGGGGTCAGTGGTATTCAAGTCAAATGGAATGATGCCGGCCTCGCGGCCCCCTGCGCTCAGGATGTCATCGTAGACGGCTTCAAGCCCAACCTCATTGCGACCCAACAGGAGTACCTCGGCGCCGACTTTCGCGCAGGCCAGCGCAACAGCACGACCGATGCCATTACCGGCTCCGGTGATCAGTACGGTTCTGTCTTTCAGTTCAGTATCAGAGGGTTGCCATTGAGGGGGTAAAAAGCTCATTGCAGTTGGTTTTCAATCATCTGGGATAGCGCCAGGCTGCTATCAGCAATGGCATTGGCTCCCCACGCGGCTGCCGATTCCCCCTCGGCAAGATAACCGTACGCGGCGGCGATCGTGGCGCAGCCGGCCGCATTGCCGGCCTCAATGTCGCGAAGGTGATCACCCACGAACACGGTGCGATCGGGTGGGCAGTTGAGTCGATCGCAAGCGAGTATGAGTGATTCGGGATGGGGTTTAGGGTGGCTCACATCATCCGGTGTGATGATGATATCAGCAGGTGGATCAAAGGCCATTATTTCCATCAGTGGGTGCGCAAAGCGCGACAGTTTATTGGTCACGACGCCCCATTTTATGCCGACTGAGGCCAGCGTTGATACGAGTGCGCACACGCCCGGATAGGGCTCGCTGTGTTGACCCAGCCCCTTTTCGTAGTCATCTAGAAATCGCTGGCGCCATTGCTCGAAGGCGGGGTCGGTCGTCGCCATATCCAGTGCTGTGGCCACCATTCCAATAGCGCCGTCTGACACACTGCTGCGGATGGCTTCAGGTGCGATGTCGGGTAAGCCTGCTGCTCGCCTAAGTTGCAAGCCAATCGCCACGAATTCAGGTGCGGTATCGATTAAGGTGCCATCGAGGTCAAACAGCACCGCGAGTGGCACATTAGCGCTCACGGTTTGCGGGCTCGAATGAGATAATTCACTGAGACATCGTCGGGGGTGAGGCGATAGTGCTGCGTGATCGGATTGTAGGTCATACCCACCATCTCTTGCATATCCAATCCGGCTGCTCGTATCCAACCCGCTAACTCTGAGGGCTTAATAAACTTCGCGTATTCGTGAGTGCCTTTGGGGAGCAGGTTCAGTACATATTCCGCGCCCACAATGGCAAACAGGAACGCTTTTGGGTTTCGATTAATCGTCGAAAAAAATAAATCGCCACCGGATCGACACAAGTCCGCGCAGGCTTGTATGACAGTCGAGGGATCAGGCACGTGTTCTAGCATTTCTAGGCAGGTCACTACGTCAAAGTCTCCCTCGCGCGCTTCAGCCAACGCCTCTGCAGTGCTGAGTTGATAAGTGACGTCAACGCCGCTCTCTAACTGATGTAAGCGCGCAACGGATAAGGGCGCCTCCCCCATATCGATGCCGGTCACAGAAGCGCCACGGTGCGCCAGCGCTTCGCACAGCAAGCCGCCGCCGCAACCGACATCCAGTAAGGTTTTGCCCCGCACATTCGCTCGCTCATCAATCCAACCGGCGCGCAAAGGGTTGATGTCATGCAATGGCTTGAATTCGCTATTAGGATCCCACCAACGTGAGGCGAGTTTTTCGAATTTAGCAATTTCGTCGTAATCAACATTTTCAGGGGTAGACATAAGGCTAAGACTCCAGTGTCTTGCGAAAGGCGCCGAGTTGCTGAGACCATCGCTCGGCTCGCGTCATTAGGTCAGTGTAGTCGAGTGTTAGCAGACGGCCTTCCTGTATGAGGGGTTTGCCAGCAACCCAGCTCCAGGAAACCTCCTGTCCACTGGTGGCATACACCAGACTGGATGCGAGGTTATGGTTGGGTGAGAGTGATAACGTAGCGACATTAATGGCGATAAGATCCGCGACTTTGCCTGGTTCTATACTGCCAAGCGTGTTCTCCTTTCCCAGCGCCCGAGCGCCCGCCAAAGTCGCCATTTCTAGGGCCGTCCAAGCATCGACCGCTTTGGGGTCGCCCTGCTGAGTTTTGCCAATCAATGACGCGGTTTGCATTTCTGTCAGCATGCTGAGCCGGTTACCACTGGCCGCGCCATCCGTTCCCAGCGCGACGTTAATGTCGCGATCGAGCAGGCTTTGAACGGGACAGATCCCTACGCCAAGTTTCAGATTTGAGCGGGGGCAGTGGACCACGTGGGCACCGTATTTAGCGACCGTATCCATATCTTGCTCGCCTAGGGCTGTCATGTGCACACACTGTGTTCGTGGGCCTAACAGTCCGAGGCGCTCTAGCAAATCGATGGGACGAAGGCCCGTACGCTCCACTGCATTGAGCACCTCGTCGCGACTCTCGTGTAAGTGAATTTGGACAGAGGCCTCAAGTTCGTCGGCTAGCACGGCAACCTTGGCCAGCGTCTCCTCCTTCACCATATAAGTAGAGTGCGGCCCAAAACCAATATCAATGCGATCGTGATCCCGATAATCATCGCGCAACGCTAACCCTCGATTAATGCCTTCCTCGGCGTTTCGTGCCCAACCGGTTTCGACATCAATGACCGGAAAGGTAAGCAGCGCCCGCAAGCCTGCGCGGTCAATGGATGCGGCCGTTACCTCGGGGAAGAAATACTGATCAGCGAGTGTTGTGGTGCCCCCTAACAGTAAATCGGCGAGAGCAAGATCCGAGCCATCACGGACAAAATCTGGGCTGATAAATTGGCGTTCGGTGGGCCATATGTAGTCTTGTAACCACGTCATGAGCGATAAGTCATCCGCATAACCGCGCAGTAGCGACATGGCTGCGTGGCAATGCAAATTGATGAGCCCTGGCATGAGTGCGCAGCCCGGTAAAGGCGTGTGCTCCGCATCGAGCAGAAGCGCTTCAGCCCTAGGCAGAATCGCGCCGATTTGACCTCCTTTAAGCGCAACGCTGTGGTGTGAGAGTACCTGACGCCGCGGCATAATAGGCACCACATGGTCGGGGTGCAAAACAGTATCAAAGTCGGACATAGAAGTTCCTTTTTCCTAGGAGAAGTATACCCCGATGTGTGGCGATTCAGTGGCGGGTCTCAGCCCCTTAACATTCGCTCTGAGGCCTGTTATTAGGTACACTGTCGCTTACGGATGGGGGCCGGTCTTGGCTCTCTTATTTCGCCCAATTGAGTAGGCCGAATGGCAGAAAATACGCAAGAAATGGCTCGGGAAATTCTCCCGGTCAAAATCGAAGATGAGCTGAAGCAATCCTATATGGATTACGCCATGAGCGTGATCGTTGGGCGGGCGCTGCCCGATGCTCGAGATGGCCTTAAGCCGGTCCACCGCCGCGTTTTATTTGCAATGAACGAGCTCAATAACGACTGGAATAAAGCGTATAAAAAGTCAGCGCGGGTCGTGGGTGATGTGATCGGTAAATATCATCCCCATGGCGATTCGGCGGTTTACGACACGATTGTGCGCATGGCGCAGGACTTTTCCCTGCGTTATACGTTGGTCGATGGTCAGGGTAATTTTGGATCAATCGACGGCGATTCTGCGGCTGCGATGCGCTACACCGAAATTCGCATGTCGAAAATCGCGCATGCGTTGCTCGCGGATCTCGATAAAGAAACGGTTGATTTTGTTGACAACTACGACGGCACAGAGCAAATCCCCGTGGTGTTGCCGACTCGCGTTCCTAATTTGCTGGTCAATGGTTCCTCGGGTATTGCCGTTGGTATGGCGACGAACATCCCCCCGCACAACTTACGGGAAGTGGTGGCGGGTTGCTTGGCAACACTGCAAGACCCAGAGATCAGTATTGAGGCGCTGATGGAGTTTATTCCGGGCCCTGATTTCCCCACGGGTGCGCAAATTAACGGTCGAGCGGGCATCGTTCAGGCGTATCGCACAGGGCGCGGTCGTATTTATATGCGCGCCAAAGCCGAAGTGATAGAGAATGAAAAATCCGGCAAACAAACAATTATTGTTACCGAGATTCCCTATCAGCTTAACAAATCCAAGCTGATTGAAAAAATTGCGGAATTGGCACGGGACAAAAAGATTGAAGGTATCGCCCATGTTCAGGATGAATCTGATCGTGTTGGCGTGCGTGTGGTGGTTGAGCTGAAGCGAGACTCAACGCCAGAGGTAGTTCTAAATCAGCTATATCGATTTACTCCCATGCAAACTTCTTTTGGTTGTAATATGTTGGCGCTGAATGGTGGTCGCCCTGAACAGCTAACGTTACGTGATTTCCTGACATACTTTTTGAATTTTCGAGAAGAGGTCGTTGCACGTCGAACTGTGTTTGAATTACGCAAAGCACGTGAGCGGAGCCATATATTATGCGGCTTGGCCGTTGCAGTGTCCAATGTGGATGAAATCGTTGCGACGATCCGTACGTCAGCTGATCCGGCCGAAGCGCGAGAAAAATTGATGACGCGTCTTTGGCCCGCAATCGATATTACAGAATACATCAAACTTATCGACGATCCGAGCCATACGATGAATGACGATGGGACTTATAACCTGTCCGAGGAACAGGCACGTGCTATTTTGGAACTGCGTTTGCAGCGTTTGACGGCAATGGGTGTCAAAGAAGTAACAGATGAACTGCAGTTGTTGGCTGGAAAAATTACTGACTTTTTAGATATTTTGCGCTCTCGTTCGCGGATCATGGAAATAATTAGCAATGAGTTGTCCGAAGTGCGTAGACAGTTTGCTGTTCCGCGTCGCACAGAAATCATAGAACATATAGAAGGCTTTGAAGATGAAGATTTGATTGAGCGAGAAGATATGGTTGTGACTATATCCAACTCCGGCTACATTAAACGCACTCCGTTGGATGAGTTCCGCGCTCAAAAACGTGGCGGCAAAGGGCTGCAAGGCATGGCAACCAAGGATGAAGATTTCGTTACGACGCTGTTCGTTGCCAACACCCATACCCCCCTGTTGTTCTTCACAACCGATGGCATGGTTTATAAGTTGAAAACCTGGCGCTTACCTTCCGGTGGACGTACGGCACGCGGTAAAGCCATTGTAAATATTTTACCAATTGCTAGCGGAGTCTCAATTGCAGCTGTAATGCCTGTGGATAGAGTTGAGGACGAGTGGGATGAACTCCAGGTTATTTTTGCCACCAGTGCTGGGACTGTTCGACGAAATCGCTTGTCTGACTTTGCAAATGTGATGCGAAATGGTAAAATTGCTATGAAGCTAATTGATGGAGATTCATTAGTGGGAGTTGTCCCTTGTAGAGAAAATGATGATATATTATTATCAGCTAGTCTAGGTAAGTGCATGAGATTTAGATCAAATGATGTAAGGTTATTTAAAGGAAGAGGATCAATTGGTGTAAGAGGAATAAGGCTTAAACAAGAAGA